>Ga0310691_10006262_pt1 | contig 12726 bp, 17 predicted proteins | sample 176DNAGHGlowgp2_FD_203887 | JGI IMG/M metagenome (GOLD analysis project Ga0310691, IMG submission 203887) | Sheep rumen microbial communities from Palmerston North, Manawatu-Wanganui, New Zealand - 1766 DNA GHGlow gp2 (v2) (version 2) | ecosystem: Host-associated > Mammals > Digestive system >... | reverse complement strand
AATCTTTGTCTGTCGAAAAGATAAAGGACGGAGACTATACTGTTTACTGGAAGATGAAAGATGGAACACTCAAACAGCTAACTAATCGTGACAACATAGATGAAATGATGAAAGAGTATGAATACGTAACTAGTGATTACATTGACCTTTATCGGTACAATCCACAAGTAAACATCGAGGTCATGCCTTGTAATTCATTCTTTATACAAAATACACAGACGTTTGAAAGTTAGTATTAAACATAAACAGCCAAAAATGACCGAGCCCATATCTTGAGCCCGGTCATTTTACATAGGAGATCTACACTTGCCCTGTCTGTGTCCGGGACGGAGCAAATTTGAAATGAGTAACAGCTTTCGTCATTTAGTCGTAGTATTCGTCGTCATCGTTGAATTCATTGTCGTCGTTGAATTCATCTTCGAATTCATCTGTTAAGTCTACGTCTTTTTCTGGCATTTAGATTCCCCACTCGTTGAGTTGTGTGTCTGTTTCTCTGATTAGGATTGAGAGTTCATCGTAGAGCCCTGCGAGGTCATAACGGTCTGCGAATCCTCTAGGAGCGTCGTCGATGATGTCAAATAAGTTTTTCATTGCCTTCTGAGCTGCAAGAAGTGAACGCTTATCCTGCTGTAATATCTCTTCGTCGCTAGGTACGATAGCGGCCTTTATCATTCTCTTCATTATGAGTTCCTCCGTTGTTCTATATAACGAATCTTCACTTATATGTAAGGTTTAAATTACAGTGTTATAGGTCGCTCATCATGGCAAGACAAGCGACCTATAACGCAAAGGCTATATGAAGTACTACGTAATAGAAATTAGCAAAATTATTCAAGGACGAGTGGACCTACGTAATCATCTGCGTCGAAATGTAAATCCATTTCGTCTCCGGGCTGCAGAGTCGAATTTCTGTAAGGGTCAAGGCCTCTGTTCCAATACTTCTCGGGAGATTCCATAAGCAATACGTGGAATGTATAGTCTGCCCAATCAACTGTGTGATCCGAATCATTTACAGAAATTATCTTTACTACTGTGCCGAGGTTGACTTCGGTTGCGTCTTCTGTTACTGCGATAATATCTCCGGCTTCAATCTTATCCGCAGTTAAGATGTCGGGGCTCATTGCTTTAGATTTATATTTCTTGAAAGATGCAAGATCGAACGGTTTACCTTCAAGGATAGCTTGGTCTAGATCCGCTTCAGTCATCATAGGCTCTGACGCTGCAGTTACTTCCTGGCCTTCTTGAACTTTTGTTGACTCTTCGATTTTACTTGCAGGTTCTACAGATGAAGGAGTTACTTTGGATTCCTTAGGATTAAGGAAGTAGCTGTATCCTTCATAAAGAGCAGGACTTGCTGTGTAAACAAGAGTTACATCAGCTTTGATATTGTACTTTCCAGCTTCTGCAGGAACTGCCCAAGCGAGGACATCCTGGAAATCTTCTGCGAGTTTATCTAAGCTGATATCGTCTGTAACATAATCTTCAAGGAAAGATGCATCTTCAAGCTTCCAAGCGGTATCTTCTTCGACATTAACTGCTGCGTCTACAGGAATTTCAATGATTATGTCTTCTGGAGTAACATCAGCTACATTTGCTGTTTCAGCATCGTCTTCGGAATTAAGATAAGATTCACGAAGCTTATCGATTGCTGCACTATCATCGCTTGCACCTTCGATAGGCCGATTAGCATTTACTATGTATGCTTCTGCAATTCCTCCGTCTACCATATCGAAGTATGAATCTTTGTCATACTTCTTAACAATCGGATCAAGGAACTCTTCTGTAAGACGCATGAATCCGTCAAATCCGAGTTCGGCTCTAACTTCGCATTTGATGCAATCTTCATTGTCAATACTGTCCTTTGTTACTTCGAGAACGAAGTAATCATCTGCATATACATCATACTTGCTCTCTTTAGGAGTTCCAGGACGAGTAAATCCTTCACTGATCATGTACTCTATAATTGCATCGTTCAACTCAGCTTTGAGAGCATCAATATCGATCTTATTCACACTGCTGTTACCTTCAACTGTGCTGCATGTGTCAATTTCGTTAGATTGTCCTTCAATCTGCTGAGCGGCCTTGTCGAAAAAACTTACATCGCAGGCCTCCACGTTATCACTGTTTATTTCTGTGTTGGTAACAACATATTCTATTGAGTCATCGTCTTCTGAAACCTGCTTGCATTCTGATGCGTTGATGTTAGAGCAGCCTTCAATTATATCTCCATTGTGAGTTGTTACGCCTTCGGGAGGAGTCTGCTCCTTAAGATCAAACTCGTTGAGTTCTGCTGTTGTAAGCATCTTGTCAAGTTTCATCCAAGTTTTGTAGCCTTCTTCGTACCAGTCGAGTACTTGAACACCTTTTGGAATTGTTCCGATACCAAAACCGTGACGACTGAAGTACCAATACTCAAGTCCTGTATCTACTGCAGAATTGACTGAAACTTGATTGCAACTTTCTATCGGCTCGTCGCCTATAGCAACACGAATTCTATTTGCAAATTCCTGATCGTCTGCAGCATCGAGCATGTCCCTGATATCGTCGTTGACAAAATCTAAGAAATCTCTGATGCTATCGTAATCTTCTGTTGCACCCTCTGCATCGTACCAATCGAAAATCTTCTCTGCATCCTCATATGAAATTGAAAACATTGTCGCAATACCAGCAACTGGATCATCTCCAAATGCCTCTTCACGTTCATCAGTTTCGTCGTCCGGATCACCCTCGTCATAACTGATACCGCTTTCTTCTAAGATCTGCTCTAAGTCAGGCCAGCCTACCTGATAAATACGATCATGAACACAATATCCGACGAATACTACATTGCCTTCCTGGAGAACTTCTACATCACCAACTCCATTATTGAAGAAAGCCTCTTCATACTGTTTCTTGGGAGTTAAGTAACAGAGGTTCTTAACTTCATATCCCTCACAATCTTCACAAGGTGACGGATGAGCAGGCTCGCCCGTAAGCTCTTCAACTTCCTCATCTGACATTATCTGATAGTACTCATCAAACGGAGCAGGTATCTTAGGCATTGCCGATGCTTCAATAGGCTGCCCCTGAATTTCTTCAGAAGCGTCTGCATCAACATATCGATCTGTGCCGTTTATTGCATCTGCAATATCAGACATCTCGATGGGGAATATCTTTTTGCCTACTGCATAAGCAAGCTGAGGCTTTTTGGAATCCCAATCAGATGTTACAAGTTCTGCGATATCGATATCAGCATCGGCAAGCCAATCTCTGACGTCAGGTTTAGCAAGTACCCATGCAAGATGGTTAATGTTATAACCATTAGCAGCTTCACAGGGAGTAGGCTCACCAGGTGCCGGTTTATATCCTGTATATTCAGCAAGTTCATCTTCGCTAACTATGTCGTAATAATTATTGAAGGGAACTGGAATCTGAACAGGCACTTCTGTTGAAGCTGTTATTTTTCTGTGTGTGATCTTCATTTATGTGCCTCCTTAATAATGAACCATAACAGGTTTAATATCTTTATTGTATTGATCAATTTCTTTTGCAACCTCTGTGATAAATTCGCTCAAGTACTCATCAAATGATTCATAATCTTCTTCATCATATGAATGCCAGTAAAGTGAATCTACTTTCTTTCCAGGAGAGCCCTTAAAGAAATCTACCTTGTTGCCACCTTTACAATATCCCCAAACATATTCAGCATCGTCATATGGAGAAATCTTTGTCCAATATGCGCTAATAAATCCGGTTTCAGGATTGTAGCTACCTTTAACACGATATCTGTGTTTAGTTGAAGGTACTTGTTCTATCCAACTGAAATCCTGATTTGAATTCGTTGAGGCGTGTACATATCTTTTCATGCTATCCTCCTTATGCTTCAACTTCTGCAAGAGCAGCTGCGATTTCTTCATTGTCATAGTCGTTACCAGTATCGACAATAGCATCTATGATAAGATCTACATTAAATGGCGACTTCTCATCGTCGTCTAAATCGTCAAAAGAAACGATACCATCATCTGTAATTGCGAAGAATTCAGCTGCAGTATCAAAATCTTCGTCAAGCTGACGGATGATGGCTAAAGGAGTCATGTTGAACTGATATGTAACTACATCATCGAAGTCACTCATGTAATATATCTTGTCATGCGGATTGCCGTAGTCATCGCAAACTGCATTGAAAAGATTTACTGCTTCGTCTGCTGTCAGATTATTCAGGATATCAGTCAAAGCTGATTGAAATTCTGCTCCATTCATGTTGTTGCCTCCTATTCGTTAGCAGCCTTGATGATCCATTTCAAGTACTGCTCTGTTTCGCGTCCGCATAACGGACAAGTACCGGTAACATGATCAATAGCAAGATCTGAATCAACAACTGCAGAAATAAAAATTCCCTTGCAACGATCACATTCCGCGATGTAATGATCTGCGATGTTATTGTTAACTGCAATTTCTACGTCGTCTTCCTGTATGTCGTCTACAGCATCTTGGAGATCTTCGACATTTTCTGCGACATCATCGATTGCATCCATAATGCCATCAGCGTCATCGACGTCATCGATGCCGAAATTATCGTCATCTTCCTCAGCAGCTTTGATGTACTGCTTAGAAGCAGTGTTTGTAGAAGACTTGATTGTTACTTTACCATTCTTTCGTATAACCACTGTCGTATTCTCCTTTACAAGTCTTATTGAGGCATAGAGTTATAGCCTCTTCTTGTAATATAGAAGGTTTAACAGCCTTCTTTGTCATTCCAAGCAACGCAAGACAGTCTATCAGCAAATTGAAGAAGATAACACATAGGATATACTGCGTTTGCTTTGTGCAGCTCATCCATCTCATTTGGAGCGATATTGTATTCACCCATGTGCCAACGTATTGCTGCAGCTAATTCAGGACTAAGAGTAAAGCATCTGCATGCAAGATACATTGAAGTAGCTCCGTGACCAAGTGTAATTCCTTTCGGGTTCTTACTGTAAGCAGAGACTTTCTCCCACTGACCTGTCTGTTCGTTCTTAACATTCTTAAGGTACCGCTCGTACATACCAATCTTACACCAATCGTGAACTAATGCACCAATTGTTGCTTCTGCGATAGAAACGTTAGTGAATTCACGAATCTGATGAAGATCAAGCATTGCGTTATACATTCTGAGCGAGTGGATGAGCAAACCACCTGCAAAAGCTTCGTGGTACTTTGATGAAGCAGGAGCACTGAAGAAATCTGTTGATCTGAGCCACTTGAGTATCGCAGCACATCTTGGTTTTGCAGCAGATACAGGAAGCTGTGCGGTCAGGATATATGCACCTACTAGAAGTTCCTCGTATACTTCCTGCATTGCATCTAAATCGAGCAGGTCTATATCTACTTTCTTCCCTACAGACCGTTCAGGGCGAGTTAACCACAACTTATACTGTGCAAATACTTTATCGGAACTTGCCGAAAATGTGTAGCCATGAATAGTGATTAAGCCTACAGGCAATTTAGTTAAGTTGTCAATTGCAGTATAGCTGCTATCATCATCTGCTATAAAATTCATCTGGAGCTCATCTTCCGTTACAATATAGTTTAAATCAAACATCTTTGTTCTCCTTTCTATTTAGCTGCCGAATGGATGATACATCTGATCAATCATTTTATAGATTTCTTGCTTAGTATATCCTTTAAACAACTCAGGGTTTGAATTGTAACAGCTGTCTAACATTGCTGCAACATTGCGCAGAATCAACTCCATCGTTTTATCCAAGTAGATATTAGGTGTACTGTCTATTGAAGCTTCCTCCTTGACCTTGATAATCAAACAACCGTTTCTAGCTTCAAAATCAAGAAATTTGCTGAATTCTTCTGCTCCTTCTTTATGGTGCCAAACACCGTCAGCTAATTCTGCTTTCATGAACGTAACAACACTATAAACATGAGCAAGATTCTCCTCTATAGGTGTGTATAAAGTTTTCATCATGTGCCCTCCTATATTTTTATGTTAAGTATATTATATGATATTCATATGAAAAAGTCAATAAAAAGTTTTAAGTTTGCTAAAAATTTTAACGATTCGACAACAACAAACAACTCACCTCCAAGGGGTGAGTCAGAAGTGAGTTGTTCTTGGGGTTTACTTATGTGGTCAACACGGAGAAAGTGTTATGCAAGGGGATTATTGGGCATGCAATCACAAGTCCGTGACGATCGCCTTATAATGATAGCCATACATATAAAGAATATGACGAAATCAACTAATTCTACTGAGTAGAATAAACAAGTGCAAGTAATGAAGAAATCGGCAATTCCTAAAATTAGAGATGCTTTCTTAAATCCGAATGTCTGTAGCAAACATCCTAAAAATGTATATGCTGCAGTAGCTACTAGCATAATAGTCGAAAAGAACGGAAATCTATCAACAAATACATGAGCATAGTTCATCCACCGGAGTACACCTGCCAATAGGAGCAATACTATTGTAGTTACAATTGTTTCAACACGTTTCTTAGTTAGCTTACAAGCCATTCCGCTACACCTCCTTAACTTTACTTTTTCTGGTCAATTAAAAAATCGTTGTTGCGAAGATGTTCTTGATAGATTCGACGAATCTCTGCGATAGATGCTTCAGCTACTCCATTTTTGATTTCATTCTTCTTGCAATACGCCTCGTAACTGTCGCATTCCTTTATCATGAAATCAAATTTTTCTCTATGATAATTAACACCTCTGAGAATACTAGAGCTAAAATCTAGAATAGACATTCGCCTTGCTTTCAATTCATCTTCCTTAGACTCCTTGATATGCTCTTCTTGCCCTTTCTCAACTGCATCGATTCGCTTATCAAGTTCATCCATCTTTACTAATACATCTGTGTTTAACTGCTTGCCCAACCACTTGAAAATTGCTGACCAAGGATTTATCTTAATAGGGGTAACCTGAATCAGCGTCATTACAAGAAAGAAAACTAAAAGAATCGGTCCTCGGTCTGCGACGATATTTTCCATTAACTGCTGTATGGTCATCGCATTCATCATCTCCTTTTCTGAAAAGTTCATCATGTTTGTTCAACCATATAAAAGGTGCGAATTTTCGCACCTTTCTGTCCCAACTAACGCCTTGTATTCTGTTAGTTTAGCAAAATAGTCTAGAATATCTCCTTAGCTTGATTGAAATCGTAATCAAGTAAGTCTTTCCTGCTCGGAATCGTCTTGATTTCTATATAAGGTATTGGCCATTTTGCTATTTTAGTAATGTTGAGAGACTTCTTTTTCTGTTTCTCCATCTTCTCAATATCCAGTATGTTAATAAGAAAAGCCCGTTGGTATGATGCAAATAACACAACAACATAACTTGTAATACCGTCTACTTTAGCAGCTTTCAGCATCTCGTCATGTTGATTTGGGCTCAGCATTGTGAAGTCAAATCTATCTTCATATGTTGTTTTGCATTCTGCATAGTAGAAATTAGGCTTATGGTAAACGAAGAAATCACAGGGATTAGTGCTTCCAAAGAAACCTGTGCGCTGATCTGGTATTCTGTAACACCAGAAGCCCTCCTGGGGCCTATCTAACCATTCTCGAAACTTTGCTTCACCCTTTTTGCCTACATTGGTCAAATCAGGCATTTTGATCGCTCCCCTTCTTACCTAGAATTCAAGTAGCTCTTGTCATAACTCTCCTACTTTCGGGAGTCCCTACGACGACGTATTGAGCCCTCTAACAATCTCTTTGCTGTTTGCATGCAGTTGTACCCACAGAAAGTTAGCAAGACAACTTTCCCCTTAGTTTGGTACTTATGCTTATATACCCAGCCCTGAGTACCATAAGTGTTGAACTGTTTCTGGCAAACAGGGCAAGTATAGTATCCATATCCTAATTCAGTCCACTTCGGGGAGTTGGTCTCCCGGAGCCGAGCTAGTATCTCTGCGTCCTCGCTTAAGTTCAGGCAAACTGACTCCCTCCGATCTGAGACTCTCGATACGCTTGTATAGCCTCTGCCTGTATTTTACTGGAAGCTTGTAAGATTCGCAGATACCTGCGATAGTACTTCCTTGGCTTATCAACGATACAAGTACGGCATCAGTTATTTTTACGAAATTAGCTTCGTCAATATCTCTCTGTGAGCGCTGTTCAGTACTAGCTTCAACTACACATATTGGACCCACGTTACTGTGTTTATAATCAGGAGCCGGAATAGGATCTGTGCTTGCTGTTACTGTAATATTATCTGATTTAGATTGCAGACGTTCAACAGCCTCATCGGCAGCAGAATCATCAACAACCCATTCGGAAATAACTTGAGAAGTATTGTCTTCAAGATGTGCTTCCGGAGGGGTGTTATTATACTCCTTTATTACACTGGCTAGGTCATGTGTCGCAGGAGTAACAGAGACAGACACTTCCTGCTTGGACAAAGATTGAGTTCCCTTCTCAACTAGTACTTTGAACTGCCCTTTATCTGCCCCGCTGATGCTTACGTTATCTACAGTGACGTTAAATTTCTCTGCAATTGCTTCAATAACATCATCGGAATTAAGCTCGTAAAGTGTAACTATTCGCATACATTTCCTCCTTATACTTGTTCTTACTACTATTTAAGGTTATCTTTGGTACTATCCAGCGAATTCAATTCAGATTGCAGTAATTTCCTGAGTTGATTGACGAGTTCTGATTTGTTGCTGATAGATAAAGGAGGCCTGTAAGGTTCTCCCTTAAGTTCAGCAATCTGCTGATCTAATCGTCTCACATCCCCATTATTCGATTCAACAGTATTCCGCATAGAAGTAATTTCGTCTAATGTGCATATTTCCTTTTCAATCAATAACTGAAATAAGGTCTGTGTATCAATCAACGCAGACCTCTGAAGCTGTAACATCATCAATTCTAATTGCGATTTGAGATCAGCCAACTGTGATCACCCTTTCCAAGATAAATCAAAAAAGTAATTCTTGTAAGACTGAAATCTTCCTGAAGGCTCTACTCGCTGAAAAACTTCATCTGAAGGCTGAGCAACTACATCATATCCATAACGGATTTTTAATGTAGACTCAACTATGTTAATAACTGTAGGACTATATTCTGCCCCAGGAACTTCAACCTTACATTCATATGCTCCAGCATCAACTGCATTGCGAATCCCTTCTTCAATAATAGCCATACATTTTGCGATTTTGTCATGTAACTGTGTTTCTTTGCGTGCTGTTCTTGCATCAATCATCTTTCTGATCTCCTTTGTATTTAGATTTTAGCATATCGGTTGCAAACTGTTTTTCTGCATCAGTAAGTTCCTGATCATTCATTCGCTTCTGGAAAATATCGCTGAATTCTGACCATGCATCGATATTTTCTTGTAAGCCCTTTACAGCTTCAAACATTTCAGTTGATGCTGCATCTAGCCGTCTAACTGACGGGCTGTTTCGTTCTACATAGGAACGCATTTCTTTAAATTCATCTGCAGTGCATATTCCCTTTTGGACAAGTATCTGCTCAATCGATTGTGTTTCTACTATAGAATGCCTGTAAGCTCGTAGAGCTAATCCAGAAGCGCTGTAGATTTTCTGATTGACTATATCGGGATCAAGTGAGGATGCAAATTCCATAATTCTCCTTTCACTCTGTCATGTTGACAAAGTCTGCTTCACTTATGATAGGGATGTTCAATTCTTTTGCTTTCTTATTCTTCCCCGAAGTGCTTGTTACATCGTTGTTAATGAGATAATCTGTTTTTGATGAAACAGAATCAACCCATTTGCCCCCAAGTGATTCTATCTTGTCAACAAGCTCTTGTCTATTAGCAAACTGATTAAGTTTTCCTGTAATACAAAACGATTTTCCGGATACGGGTGAAGCGTTATTGACTTTCTGAGGTCGAACATCTGTAAAGTTAACTGCTGAGTACACTCGAGCTTCGGGAGTATCCCATAACATGTGATTCCATATCCATGCTCGTAATCCTCTAGCAGTTATGTCTCCAAATCCATTTATCTTAGCAAAGTCAAAGTTAGATTGCCCCATATAGATGAGAATACCAACAGGATTATAGACGTCAATTTGTGTTTTAGGACGTAATTCGTCATAATGTTCATTGATATATTTTAGCAATGTTTTTGCTTGCCCTTTTCCAATATCGGGTATACTGAGAGCCACGATGAATCTAACGAAATCGGTCGATCTTGCCTTCTCTGCTGCCTGGCACATATTATTCCAACTTACCTGGCCAAAACCTGAAAGCGAGGCGATCTCGGGTTTGTCCTTAAGATAGAAGAAGTCTGCGTATTCTTTTATGAATCCATTATCGACTAGCTTCTTGATTGTCTCTTCGGACATTCCCTGAATATCCATTGCATCTCTTGAGCAGAAGTTAACTAGCTTACCGATCAGTTTTTCAGGGCAGTCACTATTAGGGCAGCAGACTGTTTCTATGCCCTCTGAAGACACATTAATCTCAGCCTTCACTCCACAAGTAGGGCAGCATCCTATCAATCCTTGAACGAATTCGGGACTATAATCAGGTTCAGAATCATAATCGAGATTCTCATTTACATATGGAATTATCATATTTGATTTATATACTGACAGCCTGTTTCCTACATGAATTCTCATCTTCTTCATAATAGATAAATTATGCAATGATGCCCTTGTTACTACTGTCCCCTCAAGTCCAATTGGATCAAATATTGCAACAGGATTGAGTCTGCCGGTTCGGGAAGGCGACCATTCTATTTTTCTTAAGATTGTTTCTTTAGTTTCATCTGCCCACTTGAACGCATATCCTTGCATTATATTAGGATGGTGTTCTGTTCCTTCAAGCTTAGATGAATATGCGTAGTTATCCATTGCAGCAACTAAGCCGTCAACTGGATAATCATAGTTAATAATATCTGCTGTCATCTCTTTAACTGCATCCGCTAACTCATCTACTGTGCACACCTTTAAAGGTACAACATTAAATCCTACCTCCTCTAACGCACTGAGCCGATACAAAAATGAACTTTTAAAAGCTGCTCTGCCCCAATCAGTCTTTGCAAATCCTAGATCGCTACTAGCATCCACTAAGTTGAATGCCTGAAACATCAGATGGCGATTGCTTGCTTCGTTAGCATCAAGCATTGTAAGTGTAGCTGCTGCAAGATTTCTTGGATTAGCGTATTTCTGGTCTTCAGGCAATTCAGAATTAATTCGTTCAAATTCTTGATAAGACATTACTGCTTCACCGCGTACAACAAGATCAATGTCATAGGGTAGCTGTGTAGGGAGTCCTGATAACACATTAACATTATGCGTAATTATACTACCGATCTCACCGTTGCCGCGTGTAACAAGTTTGTCTAATTTGCCGTGCTTATAATACACTTGAACGGTACTACCGTCTTCTTTGTACATTAGAACAATAAAATTATTAGAATCGCCGGAATCAGCTATCCCCTTCTTGAACTTGCTGACGAATTCGTCAATGTTTTTTGTCTTGTCGAGCGAAAGGGCTGGATACGGATGCTTAAACTTTGGGAGGAAGTCAACTACGTCTGCTCCTACATTATGAGTAGGGCTATTTTCAAGATGAAAATCGGACTCCTCTTCTAACTTTTTAAGTTCATCAAATTTGGTGTCGAATTCTTTGTTCGACATTATTTCTTTGCCATTGTAATATGCATCAGAAGCTTGATTGAGTTCGTCAACTAGATTTTGCATCTTTGTACGAATCTCATCTGTTCCAGTTGAATGAGCAGTCTGATTGTCAACTCGGAAGATTTGCTTGTTTAGCATTTGCTTGCTCCTTTCTCTGTTGCTTTCGCTTTTCCTTACGCACATTCATGTAATAGTTATGCTGATATGCTTGCCTTTCAGATCGTTTTTCTTCATCTGTCTTCTTTTGAGGCCTCCCTCGTTTCAGTTTCGAAGGAGGATCTGGATTATCTCGCTTATGCCCAACCGCAACTATCCGAAGATACTGTTCCATAGATAGACTATTTGTACCACAGACGATACCTCGAAATGTACTCGGATTGATTCCACATTTCGCATACAGATTATTTGTTCTGTCATCGCCCTGCTTGTAGCTAAGATAGATTTCTGTAACTTCGTTAAGGCGTTCGTCGGGTGCTTTACTGTCGTAGAACGCTACTAGATCTTTGATATCTCGTTGTGTGACACTGTGATCTTCGCCACGTTCGGCCACTACTGCATTGTATTTCTCTCGTAGCCGGTCAATCTCTGCCCACATATCGTTGACAATGGGGCAGTTATAAGAAATGCATTGCATTGGGGCTCCTTTCAACAAACATGTGTATCATTAGTGTCGAATGTTCCTGCTATCAGTAATTTGTAGAGATTGTGTCCCATTCTGATTTCTTTACTAGTATAGGGCGTATTATCTCCTAATTTGACTTCAAATACATTACCTGAAAGGGGGTGGATAAACACACGATAACCTTTCCTAAACAATTCTGTTGTGCAACAGATGACCTGTGTTGTATGAATAATCTCAGCCCCTGCGTTTATTACATCATTAGTTACAAAATATGAATGCAAAATTGATTCCGGATAAATAGGATTGAACCAGAAATGTATTTCTTTTGTATTCATTAAGTTTCCCTCCTGTTCTGTATAATTCTTGAAGAAATCCTGAAAAGTATCAAGATACAATCCTGAACGGATTGTGCTCCAGGATGAATCCCCGACTCGTTTTGTAAGACGCGCTTCAAACACATATTCCTTTTCCTGCTGGTACGACTTTAATGAAATATGGGCTACTATAGGAACTTCAAAT
>Ga0310691_10006261_pt1 | contig 12727 bp, 11 predicted proteins | sample 176DNAGHGlowgp2_FD_203887 | JGI IMG/M metagenome (GOLD analysis project Ga0310691, IMG submission 203887) | Sheep rumen microbial communities from Palmerston North, Manawatu-Wanganui, New Zealand - 1766 DNA GHGlow gp2 (v2) (version 2) | ecosystem: Host-associated > Mammals > Digestive system >... | reverse complement strand
TTTGAGAAGAATCGGGAGACCGGTTCTTTTCTCACCACAGAAGACGATGTTGAACTTACAGACTATCTTTGGCCAATCGTTCGAGAGATAATAAAGACTGCTATTGAGAATGAGCAGAACCTTATTGCTGAAGGCTGCTATATACCTTTTGATTGGAGGAATAGTTTTGGTGAGCAGTATCCGGAGAGACGGGTCCGAATAATGTCAAAAAAACGTCCGATTATGACAGGGGGTGTCATTTTCCGACTGTTTTTCGGCCAAAAAGGTGCAAAAAAGGCGTAAAAAAGGGCACCCGCCGCAGCGAGTGCCCTAAAGAACCGGTATGCTTAGATTGCTTAGATTTCTTCTTCGCGTCTGCGTCTCTGTACCTGTACGAAAAGTACAATTGCAAGTGCAGCTGCACCGATTACGAAGAAGATCCAAATGTAGTTCATCTGGTCGCCGGTCGCAGGATTCTGCGTATCCGTCTGCTGCTGAGCCGCAGCAGCAACCTCAAGCTCAATCGTTACGGGGTCGCCGTCCTCAAAGGAAACGGTGACGGCCGTCTTGCCGACCTCGAGAGTTTCAAGGTATTCCGGAAGGATCGTGATCTCTACACTACCCTTCTTAGCAGTGTAGTGCTTGCCGGAAATAAGCTCGCCCTTAGCGGTCTTAACACCCTTGAACATGTCAAATGTGATCTCGTCATTCTCGGTTCTCTTGAACGTGATAACCACGGACTTGTTGGAGCCCTTCGTGTACTTCGGAGCACCTTCGCTTACGTGCTTGTAAACGCCCTTCACAGGATCCTTCTTGATTTCGGTTGCCTTGTAAGCAGCCTTGTAGGTAGCTTCACCGGTAACCTTTACAATCTCAGGAGTCCAACCATCGAAGGTGTAGTCGTATTTGTCATCGGAAGCCTTGGTAGGAGTGGCGCCGTCGTATTTCGGGGTCTCTCCGTAAGCAACCTTGCCGCTCTGCAGCTCGGTGCCGTCTTCGTTGACAAATGTGATGGTGTAAACTTCAGTTGCCTCTTCAAATACAGCCGTATATGTCAGAGCATCGGAACCATCTGCAATATCAGGAAGATCCTCATCCTTACCATACTCGCCGGCAGCATCCTTCCAACCCTTGAAGGTATAAACCTTCTCAGCCGTAGAAGCCTTAGTGGGCTTTTCACCCGTGTACTTAGGGCTCTGTCCGGGATAACCCTTAACAGTCTGAAGCTTAGTTCCGTCGTCGTTGACAAATGCTACAGGAATGAAAGGCTCGATTCTGACAGTGTTGCAACCGCCATTACCGTCAACAACCACGGTGTAGCATCCCATGTCTTCGTTTTCGTAATAACCAATCTCGCCGTTCTCGGGAACGGAAACACCATGGGTATCCGGAATGGTAATTCCTGTGCCTGCGGAAAGCGCATCTCCCTTCTTTAGCTGGATATCCCAAATGCCCTCAACCATGGTAATGGTGCCTAAAGCATTGATGCCGATTGCAGATTCTTCTGACGAGTTAACAATGGTAACGTTTCCACCCAGAACAACATCGCCAGTAGTAAAGATTCCACTACCGACACAAGTCAGATCAAAGTCTCCGCCCACCGTAAGATTCTTGGCAACTATCGCGGATTCTAACTCGGCCAGGGTTTCCATGAGAACGTTCCCGTTAACAGTCACAGTACCTTCGAAAGCAGTAATGCCGCGTTTTGCAACAGCCGGCTGATCATCTTCAAGGCCTGCAATGTCACCGGTAATGCTGATGTCCTTCATGGTACTAATCAGGTCTCCGCTCGGATTGGAAGCCTTGAAGGAACCGCCTACAGTAATTTTCTCGGTACCGTACAGCAGGACACCGCCATCTTCTCCGTCATAAGAGTCCGAAGCAATCACATCACCAGAAATGGTAATGTCGCCTTCAGCATAGATACCATTTCCGTTTCCTCCGATATCCAGAGTGAGATTACCGTCAATGGTGCAATCTCCGTCTGTGACAATTGCATTCTCGAAATCCAGGTATTCGGATGTTACAGAAACATCGCCAGTAATTGTAATACCTGCGCCGCTGGAAATCGCGTTGCCCTTTGTAGAAATGGCAACCGTTGCCTTTCCGCCGTCCTTGCCCTGAATAAGAACTGTTCCATCACCAAAAGTACCAATGCCATAACTATATCCGCCGGATACATTGACATTCGCCGCGGTAATGGTTATATCTCCACCTCCTAAGGAATAAATAGCCTGAGCACCTCCGCCAACGATTGTTATGTCATCATTAATCGTGATATCTCCGCTCGTAAACAAGCCAAATCCCTCCTCTGAATCCGGAGAGGAATTAATCGTCATTTTTCCGTTAATGGTAATTGAAAAATCAAACCAGGAACCAATACCATAGAATTCGCCACTGCTTCCGGTAAGTTCTCCATCACCCGTTATGATAATGTCGCTACTTAAGGAATAAATGCCATATGCCGCGGTATCACTTACCAGGTTGAATCCATCGGTGGGAGCAACAACTTCAAACGGTCTGCCAAGATCTGTGTCTTGTATCTCAATCATAACTTTACTGCCGTCAGGATCCGGGTTATTAAGCTTGATTTCATCACTCGTGAGAATCGTGAGAACCATCTTTTCACTGGTCTCCGAATACGTCATTCTCGGTGCCTCATTGCCCTCTGCATCGTAATCCTGAAGCACATTGGAAGCGGTCAAAGAGGAAATCTGTTTGCCATTTACCCATACATTATAGAAGCACTCACAAACTGCAGTAACTTCTACGCTTCCGGCCGGCATGGTAAACTCGAACTGGTTATCACCAATCTGATAAACATCAACTCCAGTATTACCGCACATTACCTTGATGGAGCCATCATGATACTGGTATCCTTCCGTCGGTGAAAGATTCAGAGTTACATAGTTCCCTTCAGCCGCTCTGGGATCACTGGGATCCCCGCCTTCAACAGACATCGAACCGTCAACGATTTCACCAAAGGTAATCGGATAATACGCTGTAAAGAGTGCTGTATAAGATACGTCAGGACCGGTTACATTCGGGAGCGTTTGCGTTGCACCGTAAACAGTATCTCCGCCGGTAACCTGCCAGCCGGCAAATTCGAACGTAACATCGCCCTCATCAGCCTTGGTCGGGGTAGAACCGTATACAGCAGGATAACCATACTCTACATTTGTTGTCGTCGTAGTACCGTCAACAATCCAGGTAACTGTATACTGATTGAGTTCAGAACTGTAAACAGCGGTGTACTCAGCATTACCCTCAACATCTGTAATGGTCTTGTCCCATCCGGTCAGAGTGTAAGTATACTGAGCATCCTTGGGATTGGTCGGAACATTCGGCGTAATCTCTGATGCAGTAGTACCATAGGGATAAGCTGTGCTGATGTAAGTATCAGTACCGTTTTCAGTCTTATAGTTAAACTTGATGGTATACTCGTTGGTCTTATCAGTGTAAACAGCAGTGTACTCAGCATCATCCTGAACGTCTGCGATGGCCTTGTCCCATCCGGTCAGAGTGTAAGTATACTTAGCATTCTGGGGATTGGTCGGAACATTCGGCGTAATCTCTGATGCAGTAGTGCCGTAAGGATAAGCCGTACTGATGGAAGTATCAGTACCGTTTTCAGTCTTATAGTTAAACTTGATGGTATACTCGTTGGTCACACAAGTGTAAACAGCGGTATACTCTGCAGCATCGTCAACATTTTTAATTTCCTTGTCCCATCCGGTCAGAGTGTAAGTATACTGAGCATTCTTCGGATTGGTCGGAACATCCGGCGTAATCGTTGATGCAGTGGTTCCGAAAGGATAATCCGAGCTGACGTAAGTAGCAGAACCATCTGCAGCCCTGTAATTAAACTTAATGGTGTAGGATCTCGTTTTAGAATCGAAAGTAGCGGTATAAGTCGCATCTCCGGTTGCTGCCGCAACTCCAGGATCCCAACCTGCGAATTCGAAGTCGTACTGCTTGGTGCTTTTTTTAGTAGGATCATCGTGAGTAGGTACTACTCCTTTATCAACTGTCGTAGTATCAATTACGTTACCCTCATCGTCCTTCCAAGTGATGGTGTAGGTCGGAGTGGTTCCTTTTACAAGGGTCAAATTTGCAATCTGAGAAAGATTGGAAACACTACCCGCCTCGAGCTCCGTCTCGGTTCCATCGATTTTCGCAGGGCTTTCAAGGGTTACAGTTCCCTTGTAGTTAAACGCCTTTACACTAGAGGTGTCTGTGAAGTCCAGGCTTACGCTGCCATCGCTTCCTCCATAGTTATGGCCGTTACCGATACCGGTGGATATTATCCGGTTATTACTACCTAAGTTTCCTGCGGACGCAGTAACAGTGCCGCCCGTGATTTCAATCACTGCACCGGTTTTAGAATTGTAGGCACCGCCAATGGCCGTATGCCCACCGCTTTGAATAGTGGCAGTGACAGTGCCTCCGGAAATAGTAATCTTGTCGCTGGATCCGAAGTAACCGCCAATACCTGTCGCGTTGCCGCCCTGACCGGCAGTTGCGTTTACAGTTCCTCCAGTTATGGTAATGGTTCCGCAATGATTCAGCGGAGTTTCATTACCTGTATGGGCATCCTGGCCGCTACCGATACCAGAACCTTTGCTTCCTCCTTTGGCAGTAACAGAACCATCAGAGATGGTGATGGTTTGAGTTCCGATTACAGAGCTGTTAGAATCCGAAGATCCAACACGCCCGCTTCCGATACCGGCACCATTATCTCCGCCGGTTGCGTTTACAGTTCCACCTTTAACATTAATGGTTCCTCCGGCGCGGCGAGCACCACCACCAATTCCGGCAGCATCCGTTCCTCCGGTTGCAGTTACTTCGCACGTGCCACAGATGGTAATGGTTCCACCATTGCCGCTGCTACCGCCACCGATTCCGGCAGCATTTTTTCCACCTTTAACGGTAATCTTTCCGCCGACGATTGTTATCGATCCTGCGGCTTCATTCTCATTTCCTCCGATACCGGCATTGTTATTCTTCGGACTGGAGATTGTCAGCGTTCCTTCTCCATAAATGGTAAAAGAATTGCCCGCCGGAACGTTGATTCCACAAGGAATTTTTATGGATCGCCCTGCCGGAATAATTAAAACAACATTTCCGCTTACGCTAACGCGGTCTTTATTTCCGCTGCCGAATGTAACAGGATTGTTGTTGTATCCCTGCCCGACAACGTAAATACCATTCTCCCATTTTTTTAGATATCCGTCGGAGAGTAAAGTGTAATCTGTTACGGTTTGTGTGTCACCGTTCTCGTCCTTATATTCTACGGGACTCAACGCTGCTGCTTTCGCGCTCTTGACCGGGGTGTCAAATACCGGTAAGCCGAGAACGACGAAAGTGAGCGCCATGAGAACACTGACGATCTTCTTCCATGTTTTCCTCATAAGGAACCTCCGTGTGAGTGTTTTTCCGGCGGAGCCGGGGCCTCGCATGCGCATACGCGTACCCGCGTGCGCATATAGCTAGTTACATTATACACAAGCAATGCATATGCTATGCAACATTTTGAGTAATTTTTTGACATTTTGAGTAATTTATGCATTTTTCGAGTATAAATCACGGCATATAAACCCGCCCACGGAACTGAAACGAGTGTATTTGGAAATACGGGGCAACAATGTGAAACCACCGTTCAGCGCATATGCCACTGCCAGGATGTTCTTTTGCGCACATGCAAGGAGGCTATGAGACGGCTGTAGAATGTAGCGTTTTATGGCATTTGTCACATGACGGACGACGTCCGTAGCATTTCCCGCTTCCGAAACGAACTCTCTGTAAAGCAAAAAATCCCCGTGACCGCTATCGGTCACGGGGGCAAATCCGACCATCCTTACACTTCTCTCAGGCTCTGTACGGCTTCCATACGAATCAGCACCTGCTTGGAACCTTTCGCACTGGTAATTTGCACAAGAATCCAATCATCGTCTGCATCCAAAATGGTGTTGCTGCCGTACTTCGTGTTTCCGTACTGGGGAACATCCACGTCCTGGTATTCTTCCTTCAGTGTGATGTTTACCTGTTTCCCGATGTACTCTTCCGCCGCGCGAATCAGTGACAGCCTCTCCTCGTATTGCGGAGTCCCCTCCACCTTGCCAAGCTGCGCCTCTAAAGCGGCAACCTTAGTCTTAAGCGAGCAGACCTCGGCAAATGCGACTATCCCGATAATCCCGAATACTAATGCCACATATTCCATTATTTTTCCTCCTGACAGATAACGATTGAACATACGGAGGAAACCGGAATCATCTTTTCAATATGACCTTTTCTCGTATCCGTGGCGACTTTCATCCAATTTCCCTCAAACTTCAGCACGCGGCAGGCGTTCATCCCGAGATCGGGGTCCGCTTCCCCGTCAAAGAAATTGAACTTCACGAGCTTTCCTTCCGTGGAAGCAAGAAGCCGGCCGATGCCGCGGATTCCGGTCTGATGCTCCTCTGTAACACCATCCTTCAAAAGATAATCACAGCTTACGCCGAGGTACGAAGCAATATCCGCAATCTTGTCGATATCCGGCATCGCCGTGCCCGCCTCCCATCGGCTGACCGTCTGTCTCGTAACCGACATTTCATTGGCAAATTCCATCTGTGTCAATCCCATGTCTTTTCTCTTCTTTGCAATCTTGTTGCCTAATTCACTCATGTTGTGAACTCCTTTCTGTTTGATGGCCTCATTGTACCTGCCCATACCCACACCGGGCAAGCAGACAGCCTGTGCAAAATGTAACACGTCAGTTTACATTGACCGCTTTCCCCATGGAAAATACCATTTCGAATGCGTTCTACAGCTGTCTTATGGCATTTTCGCGGTTTTAGGCGGTGTTCCTCACATTTGCCACAGGTCGGAACGTTGCGGATTTCAATACTCTTTCTCCGATTATACCATGGCCTGCCATAATCTGCCATACTGCAAATCTCATTGGTTTACCCGGGAATTCGCTGTGATTACTCGAACGGTAAGAATCCTACTCAAACTACAGTTATAATACTTCTGTAGAATGCATATAATAATACTGGTTTTGGCCGTCTGTTTATGAAGTCCAATCATTCTCTCCGGCGTTCTCACGATGGAATTTGTGAAGCTTACGGTTACGTTTGTCGATGAAGACGATCAGGTTATTTCTTCCAAGGACTACAAATACGGAACCAAGGCCGAAGACATTAAGGTCCCGGAAGCTCCCGAGAAGAAGAATTCTAAGCTTCAAAAACCAATGACTTTACGTCATAGCAAAAGGACGGCAGGTTAACTGTCGTCCTTTTTATTATGTGCAGCATGTCTGCTCTTCTTCTCTCCTGTCCGGTTCCTTTATGACCGATGTTCACGTTTTCTCCGCCTGTGTTTCCGCTGTCAGTCCTCTCCGACCAGATGCACCGTTTTATAGGTGTGCCCCGTCGAGGGAAGGAACTTCTCAATCACGTCGGTTGTCTTCATCTTCAGGCTCGACGTGCATACGCACGGATGACATCCGAGATACTCATCCCTAAGGACATCCTCGTCAATCAGAAGATTCACCTGATGCTCACGGTCATTCATCAGCCCCATGATGCTGACGGCTCCCGGCTCGATATCCAGATACTTCAGCATGTCCGCAGGGTCGGCAAAGGAAAGCCTTGCGCTGTTAATCTGCGCCGACAGTTCCTTGGTCTTGAACTTCTTGTCGCCCGGCATCATCAAAAGATAGAATACGGTCTTCTGCCGGTTGCACAGAAACAGATTCTTGCAAATGATGACCCCGAGCACGGCGTCAATCTCGTTGCAGGCTTCCATGTTGTCGGCTCGCCCGTGGTCAGTTCTCTTGTACGGAATTCCGAGACTGTCGAGATAATCGTACGTTCTCACCTCTCTTTGCAGCCTGCCGGCCGTATCCGCCGGTCTTCCGTCAAACAGTTCCATTTTCCTTCGCCTCCGTACTACTCCAAAACAAGCTCTTCTCCGGCCGGAAGAAGAATTCTTCCCGGTCCTTCAAACTGTGACGCAATGCTCTCGTCGTACGGCTTTCCCGGCGCCATGTGGTACGGAATCGAGTGCTTGGCGTTAATCTTCTTCGCGCAATCCGAAGCCTCCTTAATGCCCATGTTGTAGATGCCGTCGCAGCACAGGAAGGCATAATCAAGCCCTCTTGCTGCAAAGCTGTCCATCTGCGGCGTCGTCGACGTATCGCCCGAAATATACACCTGAACGCCATTGGCAAATGTGAGGATGAACCCTACACACTGCGTGACGTTATGCCCCTTATTATAGCCGGCCTCAACGGCCTCGACCTTCACATAACCGAGGTCGAACGTCTGATGCTGTCCGCCTGCAAGCGCCTCGACCCAGGTAATCTTCCTGCAGTCTGCGTTCTTCGTTGCAATCAGCTCGTCATTTGTGTGGTCGCCGTGTCCGTGCGTCATCAGAATCAGATCTGCCGGCTTGTCATAGCCCGCTCCCGCGTACGGGTCGACATAGATGACTTTGCCGTCACCCGTCGTGATTCTTAAGCTTCCGTGTCCCTGATACAATAATGTTGCTGCCATGCTTTCTTCCTCCTTTTGGCTTTCGGTTGGTGTCGGTGTTTCTGTCGGTGTCGGCGCTTCCGCTTCCTGCGTTGGCGTCGGCGTGTCTGCCTTTTGGGCCGGTGTCACATTTGCCACCGTAGGTGTTGCCGTAACGTCTGCTTTCTTCTTACCGCAGGCGGTAAGAAGCAATGCGCAAAGCAGAACGGCGGCTGTTCCGATTCGTTTCATAGGCCTGCCTCCTTACTGTCCGTCATGGATGCAAACCCGGTTCTCCGCGTCGGCTTTCGCGCGGTACAGCGAGGCATCCGCCTTCTTGAAAAGCTCCTTGTCGTCATGTAAACCGGCCGGTCAATTACTCGCTCCGCTCCAGCAAACAGCAGACTTCCGTGTGCTTGGTTCCGGGGAACATATCGACAGGCTGGGTCTTCTTCAGCTCATAGCCTTTCTTCGCAAAAACGGTGAGATCCCGCGCCAGCGTGACCGGGTCGCAGGACACATAAACGACCTTGGCGGGACCGAGTATTTTCACTGCGTCGATGAACTCCGGCGTGCTTCCGCTTCTAGGCGGATCCAGGATGACGACGTCCGCCCGCTCTCCGTCCTCCGCCATTCGCTTCATGAAAGCGCCGGCATCGTCGCTGACAAATCTGACATTCTTAATCCCATTCGCCTTTGCATTGGCAATCGCATCCCTGACCGCGTCGCGGTTCAGCTCGACGCCGATGACCTCACGCGCCTTGGAGGCCGCGCACATGCCGATCGTGCCGATGCCGCAATAAGCGTCGATGACACGCTCCTTCCCGGTCAGGCCGGCAAACTTAATTGCCTTTTCATAAAGCACTTCCGTCTGCTCCGGGTTGATCTGATAGAATGACGAGGGCGAGATGCGGAAACGGAGTCCGCAAAGCAGGTCCTCGATGTAGCCTTTTCCATAGAGCGTGATATTGCGTTCACCGAGCACCATGCTGGTGTCGCGGTCGTTGATGTTGAGAACAACGGTCGTGATTTCCGGGTGGCGCCTTCTGAGTTCCTTCGTGAAGTTGTTCTTCGACGGGAAAATCGGGTCCGTCGCAACCAGGACGACCATGACTTCTTTCGTATTTCGCCCCACACGGATCAAAGCGTGGCGCAGGAGGCCTGTTCCCCTGTCTTCGTCATAAACGCGTATTTTGAACGATTTTACGAGCTCACAGAGGGTCTTCAGGATGGCAGATGCCGTCGCGTCTTCAATGCCGCAGTCCTCCACCGGCACGATGCGGTGGCTCTTCTCCTCATAGATGCCCGTAAAGATGTTTCCCTTCTTGTCGCGACCGAAGATGCCGTGCACCTTGTTCCGGTAGTGAAGCGGATGCGCGGCCTCAAGAATCGGCTCCGGCTTCTTGAACGGTTCTAAAAGCTTTCGGACATCCTTCTGTTTCTTCTTCAGCTGTTCCGCGTACGGAACCCCCTGGTAGTCGCACCCGCCGCATTTTTTCGCATAAGGGCAGGCCGTGGCAAATGCCACCTCCGATGCAGGTTTCGTCGACACGGGTTGTGTATCCTTTTCCATCAAAACGATTTCCTTCCGTTTCTATGTTCCGCCGGCTTAACGGATTGCCTCGCGCCAGGCTTCGGTAAGCTTTTCAAGGCTCCATGCGGCGTTTGCGGGGCTCGTCGAAGGCAGGCAGACGGCTTTTCTTCCTACTGCCTTCTCGGTGTATTGCCGGTAGTATCTTTCGGCCGTTTTGCCGTTAACGATAATACACGATATCCTGGCTGATTTCAATATCCGCGAGAGGTCCGTAGGCGTCACATTTTCGATGCTGACATCGGAGGAGCCTTTGATGTCGCAGGCTTCAATGACATCCCAAAGGGCAATGTGATGCCTCGTTAAGAATGCCTTTTTGTCCGCCACCGTGCCCGGCGTCCCGTCCTCGAAAACCCGCGCAAGCACCTTCCAAAATCGATTCTGCGGGTGCCCGTAGAAGAAGCCCTGCTCCCTTGATTTCACGGACGGAAAGCTGCCCAGAATCAGGATTTCCGAGTTCTCATCATAAAAGGGCGGTATCGGATGAGTGATGTGTTGTTTCATGTCTGTCCGTTCTCCCGTTGTTTCTGCTGCAGAAGCCTGTTTCTTCGGCCCTTTGGGCTTGGCATTTTGGCTTCTATGTTTATTCCTGCTCTTCGATCATTTTCTTTACCGCCTTATCAAAATCTGATTCAATAGGCTGGGTCTTGTTAAATATCTCATATTCAGCATTGGCCTTATCCATTGCCTGCTTATGAGATATTCTTCCGTTATCCTTAAGAATCTTGTACTGACGGAATTCAAGAAAAGCATTTACGCTCTTTTCAAACTCTTCCATCGTGAATACATTCTCACGCTCAATCAAATCCTCGATATAATCAAAATATCCTGTAACAGCACGTTCCAACCTGTGAATCTGCTTCTCATCCAGATAATTCTTTGCAATCGAAACATCTGATTTCAGTATTCTGCCATCTGGAGCATTTTCCCAGGTTGTAAGTCCCATATGCTCTTTTTCATGATCTGCTGATTCGTATACTATCTCTGCAGCGGTATGATTTGTGATTGCATAATGAAACTTGTTCTGTATCGTTGCATAAAAATGATAAGCCACTTCGGAATCCTTTGTGTAATCAATGCTACACTCAGCAAAAATATCCGTGATCTGCTGCCAGATACGCCGTTCGCTGGCTCGGATCGAACGGACACGCTCCAACAACTCGCGGAAGTAATCTTTTCCGAAAGCAGTTTTCCCTTGCTTCAGACGGTCGTCATCCAGAACAAAGCCTTTCGTCATGTATTCTTTAAGAACGGTAGTCGCCCAGATGCGAAATTTAGTTGCTTTAATTGAATTTACACGATATCCAACAGAAATAATTGCGTCCAGATTATAGAAAACCGGCGTTCTCTTTACATCTCTGTTTCCTTCTATTTGAACTATTTCCATTTTGGAAATAGTTGCCTCCTTCACCAATTCACCTTCATCGTATATATTCGAAAGGTGCTTCGATATGTCAGGCACCTTGACACCAAAAAGCTCTGCCATCGCCTTCTGTGTTATCCAAATACTCTCGTCTTTAATGTATGCATCAACAGAAACATCTCCTTCATCGGAATGATAGAGAACCATTTCCATCTGCTTATCAAAATCTCTCATAGAAGGTTATCCTCCTTCCCTTTCACCAATTCCTCATACTTCAACTGGTAAGCAATAAGTCCGGGAATGTATTCCGGTGGTGTTCTCCTTCCCGCTTCCCAGTCTTCCAAAGTGCGAACAGGGATACCCGTATGCTCTGAAAAGTCTTTACGCGACATCCCTGTGCGTTCTCGTAGTTCTTTTATCGATTTAGCTATATCCATATTCTTTTTCCTCGCATTGCGTGTTTATATTCAAAGTATATCACATATTCATTCGAACTGCAATGCGTGGTTTTATCACAACCTATTTAAGTCAAATGCATTACGGATGGATTTTCTTCTTTATCCTTGAACACGCCTCTATATGCATGATCCAATGTTTGGAAAAGGACTTAAAGCGCCTCGGACGAGGATACACCAACTTCGAGCACTTTCGGAATCGCTTTCTCTTTGCAACACGCAACAATCCAGTTTTTGATGGAACAGCCGATTCTGATCAGGTTCAATATTTTGACGAAGATGACTGATCAAGTCCAGCCCCACTAACAGACCCCAAATAAGAGGCATAGAATAAGGGTCAGCCCCCACGGACTGACCCTAAATAACTTTGGAAAACCCCACTTAACTTTGGATATCCATTCTAAATCTGACTTACTGCAAAATGCTTAGCCGATCGTGCACAGCTTGCCACGAAGGACATAGCCTATCCTCTCATAACAGGCATTGGAAGCTACATAATCTGCATCGGTATAAAGCATCGGTACGTATCCTGCCTCTTTCACTTTCATCGTCACCTGATACACAAGATTTTCCGCATAATGTCTTCTTCTAAATTCAGACCGTGTAAATACAAGGTTTATAGATGCCATATCTCCGTCAGGTGCATATTTACAGCTGGCTACGTTGCGCCCCTGTTCATCCTTCCAAAGATACATATTTCCCGTTCGGATAAACTCTTCAGCATCTTCCCGGTAACCTGAAATATCCTTCTGGTCAATGCTTAGTTCCTTGTGGAATCTATCCAGGAAGTCAACCAATTCTTCCAAGTCCTTCATCTCACAACAGTAGATGCCGCCATCTG
>Ga0310691_10006260_pt1 | contig 12729 bp, 10 predicted proteins | sample 176DNAGHGlowgp2_FD_203887 | JGI IMG/M metagenome (GOLD analysis project Ga0310691, IMG submission 203887) | Sheep rumen microbial communities from Palmerston North, Manawatu-Wanganui, New Zealand - 1766 DNA GHGlow gp2 (v2) (version 2) | ecosystem: Host-associated > Mammals > Digestive system >... | reverse complement strand
TGTACTATTATTAGTTAATTCATTGCGAATATTTCAAGTATTCATTGTATGGAATAATATAATAAATTAAAAGTCAACGAAACGAATAATATATAATATTATCAAATAAAATGTCAACCCGTTTTATATATAAAATTAATAATGTATATAAAGTTAAATTAAAAGAAAAATCCACAACCTAGATTGTGGATTCTTTATTTAAAATATAAATTATTTATTACTCTTCTTTTCAGCTTTTTCTTCTTTTTTAGTTTCTTTCTTTTCAGCTTTAGCAGTTTTCTTTTCTTCTTTTTTCTCAGTTGGATTGAAATATTCATAAATTTTTCTTTCTACTCCAAAGTTTTGAGCTCCATTCTCCCAATCTAAGTCAATTCCTAATAATTCAGCTACTTTATTTAGGATGAAGAATTTCTCTAAGCTTTCAGCTGAAGCTTTTTGGATACTATCAACGAAATCTTTAGCTTGTTCTTCTGTCATAGATTTCATATATTCTTGAACTTTTTCTTTTGAACCGAAACGGTGTTCTAGAGAATGAACTCTTGATTTGAATTCTTCGTCAATCATAGTTTTTGGGATGATAACTGACATGAATTTCTCTCTGATTTTGCTTACATACTCCTCTACTCCTTTGATAAGTTCGTTTTGTTCTTTTTGAACTGCTAATTGATCTTTGATATATTCTCTAAGTTGTTTTTCGTCTTTTACTTCGCTTTGTTTTCAGAATAATTTTTCAATAGTTTCTGGAGTAAATTCTGGAAGAACTTGTTTTTTTACATCTGAAATTGTAACTTTAAGAGTTTCAGGTTTATTTTCTTTATCTTTTACCTGGAGAACGATAGGCAATTTCTTTTCATCATATTTGATATCGATTACTTCTCCTTTTTTCTTTCCAACGAAAGTTTTCTCCCAGAAAGGATCTTCATTAAATTCTGGTTCTCCGATATAGCTTGTTCATTTTTCCAAAGTTTCACCTTTTTTATCTACGAAATTTAATGCGATTTTTGAAACTGTATCTTTTTCTAATACATCAGTATCCTGATAGTCAGCATATTGTCTCTTTAAATTATGAAGAGCTTCCTCTATTTCTTTTTCTTCTACTTTTGTAGAAATAGGTTTGATTGATTCTTTTTTCCAATCATCTTTTTTAATTTCAACTTCTGGATAAACATCCAAGAAAATTGTTACAGTAGTCTGATCGTCTTTTTTATTCTGATTGTATCCATAAGGTTCTCCTATGAATTTAATGTCAGAATTTTCTGCTAAAATGTGCTGTAAAGCATGATTGATAATATGCTCAGTTACAGCCATTTCAAAATATTGAGGATCTACATTCTTTTCAACTATATCTAGAGGTACATGTCCTTTTCTGTATCCAGGTTTTTCCATATCTTTTTGGAAAGTAAGAAGAACATGTTGTTTTTCTTTTGATTGATCTTCTGGAGTAAAGATAACTTCTACTTCATAATTAGAAGCTTTTCATTTTTTTAAAGTGTGTTTCATTAATTTATTTACTGAAAAATAAAATACTTAAACCTTAATATTTATGATAGATAAACGGTCAAGAAATTCAAGTAAAGATTTTGAGGTAAACTTTTATTTCAACAATCCTTTTAAATTCTGAATATGAACTTTGATTTCATTATCTGATTTTTCTATATCTTCAAGAATTTCTTTAGGTTCTCTCAAAATTTCTTCTTTATTCTTATTCGGATTTTTAGCTGATAAATCGTAATCTTTAATATCTTCAACTTTTACAATCCATGAATTTTCTCAAATTTCTCTGGATTTGTAACAATCAATCATTCATTGTAATTCATCAAAAGTTATCGGTTTGTTTTTCGTGAGTTTACGACCTAAATCTACTTCATAATAATAGATTTCCTCAGTTGGTTTAGTTTTTTCAAAAAAGATAACATTAGTTTTTACTCATGCATATGGCAAAAATATTCATGAAGGTAAACTAACAATCGTATGGAGATTATAATTTTCCAAAAGTTCTCTTTTTACTCATTGAAAAGCATTCGAAGTATTGAATAATACTCATTCTGGAACGATTATCGCTGCCCTACCTCATGATTTCAGCTTTTTCATAAAATGCTCAAGGAATAATATTTCAGTAGCATTAGATTTAATCGGAAAGTTGGCTTGAATTTCTTCTTTTTCTTTTCATCAGAATGGTGGATTTGCGAGAATAATATTGAATCCATCTTTTTCTGTAAAATCTCTAATATTATCAATCAAAGTATTTTTCTTGTTGATATTTGGATTTTCTACTCAATGGAGAATCATATTCATCACTCCCATAATGTAGGCTATCGGAGTCTTTTCATTTCACCATAAAGCATCATGATTCAACCAATTCAAATCAGCCGTAGTTTTAGCTTTTTGACGAAGATGATTGTAAGCTTCAATCAAAAATCCACAAGAACCTGCTGCTCAATCGTAAATAGTTTCTCAGATTTTTGGATCTATGCATTCTACCATAGCTTTAATTACAGCTCTTGGAGTATAGAATTCTCCACTATTTCATCAATCATTTCCCATTCATTGAAGCAAATCTTCATAGACTTTTGAAAGTTCAAAAAGGTCTTCGCTAGACTGAAAATTCATTCAATCAATGATATCAATCACTTCTCTCAATGTGTTTCAGTTTTCTATCCTATTTGAAATAAAGTGAAAAATCTCTCAAATCTTATATTTCATACTATGATAATCAGTGGAATTATCACGGAATTTATCAAGATATGGGAAAAGTTTTAGATTTACAAACTCTTTCAAATCATCTCAAACCATAGCTTTTAAAGTATCAATTTTTCAATTCTCTTTCTTTGGAGCTGCCCATGTAGACCATTCAAATTCTGGAGAAATCAGTTTAGTATAAGTCTTTCCATTTAGAGAAGCTTCTAATTCTTGAGCTTTTTCATAATCATCAAAGAATTTTAGAAAAAGAATCCATGAAATCTGTTCGGTATATTGCATGGCTCACGAGATTCCATCATCTCTACGGAGAATGTCTGTAATACGATTAATTTCTGCTTTCATGTGGTAGTTTTTACGATAAATATTTGAACTTGTAAGAAATCCTTACTAGTTGAACTACCGAGAAATCCTCGGCTGTTGATTTTATAAAGAAAAAGTAATAATTATCAATTACATTTAAATAAAAAAAATTGATTATTAATTAGATATTTTACTTTATATTTCCCAAGGATAAAGAACAGGATATTTTGATTTTTCTTTTTTTGTTAAAGATATAACATTTCAATCTTTTTTATATTTTTCTTTGAAAAAATCTAATGCAATCAGCTTTTTACCGTTATAATTTAATTTTAGTTCGTAAGGAGTTTCATTAAGTATAAAATCAATTTCTTTTTTATCTTGTGTCCTATAAAATTGAATCTTCTTAAAACGATATGAATGGGCCACATCTCCGAAAAATGTAGTTTCAAAACCACTTCAATCCATCTCATAATGATTAAGAAGATAATTTCTAATTCCATTATCACAGAAAAAAATTTTTGGCATTTTTATTAATTCTGAACGAAGATTATTTGAAAATGGAGTTATAGTTCATATAATGAAAGTATTTTCCAAAAGGAATAACCATGACTTTAAAGTTTCTCTATTAATTCAAATAGCATCAGATGCAAGTTCTGAAATATTAAGTAAACTTCATGATTGGTCAGCTAAAATTTTGAGAGTTGTATTAAATTTTTCAACATCTCTAATTTTACCAATATCTTTGATATCTTTTTGAATATAGGTCTCGACAATTTGCCCAAGACAAGCTTTCTTCATATCTTCATCGTTGGTAAGAACAACTTTTGGATATCATCAAAAAGCACTATATTCTTGATAGAGCATTTTTAATTCATCATTTGTTTCATCGAATGGAATCAGATTTCTTACTCTTTTAGCTAAAATATCTTTTCATTTAAAAATCAAAAATTCTTTAAAATTTAATGGATAAACTTCGAATTTTAGCAATCTTCAGGCGAGGCTATCTTTCATTTTACCTCTAATTTCTAATGTTGAAGAACCAGAAACAATTAATTTAATTGAAGAAAAATGGTCATGTAGATATTTTAAAAAACTTGTAGGATTTTCTAAATATTGAACTTCATCGACAAAAACTACTATATTCTCTCATTTCCAATCCTTTTGAAATTTTAAATATTCAACAAAATAATCTGGGTTCTGATTAAAAATTTTGAAATGAGTTGGATGCTCCAAATCAAAAAAGAATGTAGGTCTTTTTTCTTTTTCTTGTAGCATTTTCATAATGCTCGTTTTACCAACCTGTCTTGATCCATATAGAAGCAAAATATCATCAGTATAAAGATACTTTTCTATATCAACCAGAAGTTCTCTTTCAAACATTTGGATATATAATTGGATAAATATAGTATACAAATTATTTAATATTTTGTATAGCATAGTATACAAATTATTTAATATTTTGTATAGTATACGGATTTAAAGCAAAAAAGCAAATTTATTCAACCTTTTTCATTATAAGAAAATCAGATTTGTTGTCAAATCTTTTTATGACAAATAATATTACTTATTACTGCAAAGCAAAATTCTTTAATTGTTTATGAATCTCACATAACCCCTTCATTAGTAGGCTGTTTTAAACCTCCCCTAGCCCCTCCTTATTAAGGAGGGGAACTTTAATGTCTATTGTCCCTCTCCTTGCTAAGGATGGGAAAATTTAGCGTCTTATGTCCCTCTCCTTGCTAAGGAGAGGGGTTGGGGTGAGGTTTGAATACCTCTCACTCTCTTTCTTTGATAAAATCTTCCAAATAAGCCACAACTCCATCAAGATTCTTTTCTACTTCATCATTAGTAAATCTGATAATTTTTATTCAGAATTGTTCTTCCAAAATTTTACTCCTATCTTCATCATATTCTCATGTTTCATTATGATATCATCAATCAATCTCAATTCACAACTTCAATTCTGCACAGTAAAAATCCAAAATAAAATTTGAAAATACCTTTTCTCTTCTAAATTTATAACCAAGAATTTGCTGATTTCTACAGACATTCCAAAATAATCATTCAGCTTTTGTCTGATTTTTTCTATGTTCTCTTGCTAATTCAGTCAATTCTCAATTGTAATATTTATACATTGATAGTGAATAAATAAAATTAATGTGTTTTATGAACCTCCCCTAGCCCCTCCTTATTAAGGAGGGGAACTACCAACAACAATTGTCCCTCTCCTTAAAGACTGAAAGTCTTGTAAGTCCTTCTCCTTAGTAAGGAGAAGGTGGCCGTAGGCCGGATGAGGTTCCTTTACAGAGGTTCCTCTACCCCATTTCTCATCTAAAAGCTTTATCCAACACACTCTTTTTCAATTCTTCCAAATTATCAAGCTGAGATTGATACTGAGATTTTAAGGCTTTCACTTCCTTTGATACCCGGTCTAAATGTTCAACGATTTTTTCTTGCTCTGAAAGTGGTGGAACTGGAATTTTTAAGTCAAGAATTTGCTTTTTGCTAATATTAATCTGTAACCCTCATCATCACAAAGATGCCAATCACTCTCTTATTTTACTATTACTCAATACAGCCCATAAAAAATCTTTTCTTATTCTTGTTTCATCTACATTAAAAAACTTTCAAACTCTTTGATTTAATAAAACATTATATCATCATGTGTTTACTATACAAGGAACAGCTAAAATTTTTGGAGAAGTTGCCATATCTGTCATAGCAATTACAACATCTCAATTCTTCAATAAAAATTCTTTATAAATCTCCGCATATTCATCTGGTAAAAACTTTTTATTATACTCTATATCTACAATTCATCACGGTCTAATATTACTCATTCTAAAATTCAAAGTTTTTGAATGCTCTATATAATCATCACTTTTAAATGCATATCCATTTTGCAAATCTGCTAATTCTCAAAGTTTTACTATCTCCCAATCTCCCTGAAAAGCTTGATTCAAAGCTGACTTCCAAAGTTCATCTGTATTATCCAAGTTCTTCTGAATTTCTGATTTAGTCTGGTCAAGTTCAGCAAAAATCTGGTCGAGTTTAGCGACTATGGCTTTTTGAGTTTCAAGTGGTGGAAGTGGAATTTCAATGGTTCATAATGATTTACGACTAATTCTTTTACGAGTTGCTCAAGTACATAAAATATCAACATCTCTTTGATATTGATTAGATTGACTATAATAAACAAAAAATTTAGGCTCTATTGTATCTTTAAAACGAATTATAGTACAATCAACCGCTGTAATTAATCTATCAGGCAACTCTGGAATTAAGCACGACCTTCAAACAGGGTCAGGAAGCCTTGAAACTAAACAATCGTTTGGAAAAATTTCAGTACAATTTAATCTATCAAAAGTTTCTTCTGAGATATATCTCGCTTTATCTCACCTGTCTTTAAAATTTCACATTCAAACATTTCAAGTCTGAATAAGTCTTATTCATTTTGAAGATTGGTCTTTTGATTCAATCCAATCTCAATCTGCGAAAACTGTTGTTATTTCTGAAAGTTTTGCTGTTAACCGCATTATTTTTTATTGTTTTTAAATTTAAATTATCAGTCAATAATTTGTTTTTTAGTTCATGTTATTCTGGTAAGAATATTTGCATAGTTTTTTGTAAATAACATAAGGTAATTTTCATCAAATTTAAACTTTTTTCATCAAAACATTTCAGTTACTTCATCACGAAATTTATTCCATTCACATAATAATTCTGGATTATTTAATTGTTTACTAATGTATTCAATTTTATTCGCTATATATTTTATTTTGGATTGCAAAATAACTTGAGATTTTTGCACTCACATTTCTTGTCATTTAAATTCTCCAAGAATAATATTTTCCATATCTTTCAATGAAATTTCTATGATTCATAACTCTTGAATAAGCAAATCCTTATTATCTTTCTTTTTGTTAATTTGATTTCAAGCATAAAACACTGAAACTGTAATTAAAGCTCAAACCGCAGAACTAACAATCTCTCATATTGAAATTTCTTTTTCAATATTACAACAAAAACAAATATAAACTATTGCAGCAATAATAACTCAAATGAATATTCATAATAGTAGCCATAATATTTTAGAAGGCCAACCCATTTTATTTTCCATCTTTCTTAACTAAATGATTAATAAAATCTACCAAAGAAGGGTCTTCTTCTGAAATAAAGACCAATTTTTCCCATCAATTTTCTCCATATTTTTTATAGAATCTATTAAAAGCTTCAGATAAAAAAGATGAAGGATATCAGTATGTCCCATCAAGGATAATTTCAATTTTTTTATAATTCTCTGTATTATCTAAAAATTTTTCAAAAAATTCTTCTCATGAAAAATCTCAATCTTCCTTATATCTTGCTCAGGGGAATTCTGTAAATTCTTTTGCGACATTAATTACTAATTCTTCCATAATTTTCATTTTATATAAACAAGTAAATTATATGATTAAGTACATATTTATCAACTATATTTATGGTGTAATTTCCCAATAATAAAAAGTTCAGTGAAACTCTGTATTTAAATATGTATACTTTTGTGTAGATATATCTACTTTCACATTATTAGTTATAACATATGCATTTTTTATATTATCACTTGTTAAAAATTTATATATTAAAGGCAATCATGTTCATCTTTTTTCTTCTTCTGTTTTAGTTCTTCTTTTAGCACTTTCTATTTTATTCTCAAAAAGATTTTTCATCGTATCTATGCGTGTTCATAACTTAAATAATCAAAAAACATCATCGTATTGGTTACAGATAGTTTTTAATATTCATTCTCATAAATCCAAAAAACAAACTTTTGTTACTTTATTATTATCTTTATAATGGAAAATCCACCACCTATATCATTCTCATGCATGGTCATCTGTATTTTTCATAGCTTCTACCAGGAACGGATGAATATGTGCTTGTTTTGTTTTTAATTTATCATCACTAAATGTATGTTTTTTAATAATTTTTGTTATTTTCTCTGATGTTTTTGAATCTCGTCTTTTTTTGGTAATTACATGTTGCATATCTCATAAACTTCATTCAAAATTTTTCAAAAATCATGATTTTAACATAAATTTTCTTATATCTTTATCTATTGGAAGATTTCACTTTACTCCATGTTTAAAAATTTTCCTATCATCTTTTGTTGATGCTAATAAAAGACATAAAGCATCAAAACTTAAGTATTTTACATTTTTAAAATTAAAATGAACACAGCCTCCATTTCATAGTTTCTTTGCTTCATTTATATGGTTGATAAAATCATCCGTATTAAAAATAAAAGAATAATTATCTGGACATTCAATTGTTAATATCTTATTTTTTAAACTTCTTAAATCTTGAGATGCCCACGATGTATTATTTCTTGATTCACGACTTAATAAAACCTTTTCAAATCTATGATATCTCCAATTTTTAATTCTCTGTTTTTTCCTTTTTAATTCATGTTGAAACTTTTTTTTTCTAAATCAATCTATTTTCCATTTATTATCTACAAAAATCTTTTTCATTTCGCATTTGTAATCTAAATTTTAAACAACTCCCCTTGAACATTTTTCCACATTTCAGTTAATGCTTCTGGTCCTCATAATGCTTTCGTGAAATCTATTATACTTCGCTTGTTCTTTGAGAATAACTTTATCAAATCTCCTAACTTTGACTGAACTATCTCTGTACTTCCATGCTCTGCATAATAACGAAGCAAATATTCTACGAAGTTTCTCGCTGTTAAATTCTGAATAGATTCCACTGTTCATTGTCCTAATACATGTTGAGCTCTTTCTTCTTTAGTTTTCATTTCTTCTCCAAATGAAAGGTGTGTTAAAATATCAAACAAATCTGAATCTGGAGCACTAAACATTCTTTTCAAAACTTCAAAATGTTCTTTATCCAATCAGATTTTTTCTAATTCATTAAGTAAATCTTCTCTCGTTTTAGGATCTGACCACAATTCTCTGAGTTGATTTTCATCTGCATAAAGTTCTGGTAATTTTCCTACCAACATTTCCAAATATTCTTTGGAACCCATCGGCTTTCCTGTTCAATCAATATATCTCACATCTACATCTATAATTTTTAGTTCTTTATTATTATTTAATCTAACAGTAAGTTTTGGCTTCGGTTCGTCTGGTTTCTTCCTTCATCTGCCTCATCAAGTATCTCCTCATTCTCAATCATAACCTCATTGTCAGTCTTCTACTTCTTCATCCATGTTTGGTCCATCCCAATCTTCATCATAAAATAATTCTGAAGCTCAAGTAAAGTCTATAATCGTGAAATAATCTTTTCCATCAAAAACTCTGGTTCATCTTCCGATAATCTGCTTGAATTCTGTCATACTTGTGATATTACGACAAAGCACGATATTTCTCACATTTCTCGCATCTACTCAAGTAGTTAGCATTTGAGACGAAGTAACGATAGTCGGAATCGTTTTATCATTATCTTGAAATCTCTCCAAATACATTCTTCAGATTTCTCATTCATTACTGGTAATTCTGACACAGTAATCATTATCTTTCACTTCTTTAAATTCATTGATTGCATCTCTCATTCCTGCCGCATGTTCCTGGTCCACACAGAAAACAATAGTTTTATCATCTTTACGAATCTGCTTTAATATCTCTTGTGCTACTAATTTTCTCCTTTCTGGAACTACGATTTCTCTATCAAAATCTTCTAATTTATAAAACTCTTTTTTTGCTTCTCATCTTACGACTATTACATCGCTATCAATTACAAGTTCATCTAAATTCGTTCTAATTCTTTTTACCTTGTAAGGACTTAGGAATCAGTCATTGATTCACTCTTTGAGAGAATATTCATAAACGGGATTTCCAAAATATCGGTAAGTATTATTGTTATCTTGTCTTTTTGGAGTAGCTGTCATTCATAGCTGAACTGCACTACTGAAATATTTCAAGATTTCTCATCGGTTTCCATCTTGTTTTGCTCATCATCTATGACATTCATCTATAATAACCAAATCAAAAAAATCTGGGTCATATTGTTTGTAATATTCCGTAAATCAAGTTTCTTCCGTTATTTCACTATCGGCATCTTCATCGCTTCATGAAATAATCGCTTGATATATCGCAAAGAAAACATTTCCATTTGTTGGCACTTGTCATAAAGCTTTCTTGATTTCTACTCCCCTAATCCATTTACAATCTTTTTCTATAGGATTGAAGGTATTGATTGCCTGTTTTATCAAAACATTTCTATCTGCTAAAAAGAGAATGCGTGGTCTACGATTTGCTCATTCTTTATTCCATTTCGCTTGAAGTAATTTATATACAATTTGAAATGCTACATAAGTTTTTCAAGTTCCTGTCGCCATGGTCAGTAAAATTCTTTGTTTTCATTTCGCAATTGCACTCAAAACTCTCTGAATCGCTAAATCCTGATAATAACGAGGTCTTTTATTACTATCTTGATAATAAGGAATTCCCAAAATTTGCTGTCTTAAAACGGCGGATTCATCAGTATATCTTTCATATAATTCTGAAGGAGTTGGATATTTATCGATATATTTTCAGGTTCATTCTTGCATATCTCGTTCATAAATTTCATGTCCGTTTGAGGTATAAACCCATCTTACTCCTAAACTTTTTCCATATCATTTTACTTGTTCCAGTCATTCCGTTGGTGGTAAATCTTCTTTTTTTGCTTCAACTATCGCCAAATTTAGTCCATAATCTTTCAGCAAGTAATCTACATATTTTGGAGTTCATCTTTTTCCTCCTGGTAAAATTCTTCCATCAGTAAAAGAGTATTCTCTTTCTATTTGAGATTCATTTCGTCCCTGCTCATGTAGTGCAGGATCTATAAGTTTAACTCTAGTATCAGATTCAGAATATCCCATATTTTTTACAATATTAAAATGAGAAACTTTTTTACATTTAAATTATATATAATCGCCAGTAAAAATCAAATTTTATCATTTAAAAAAGCTGAATTTCAAACAGCTCTTTGTTTTCTAATTTAACCCTTATCCTCTCCACCATATCTTTTTTGTCAAAAAAACTTGCATTTAATTTTTTTTTGAGTATAATGTAACTGTTGGAGTAAATCCCCATACGTCGGCTGCAAAAAGAAGGTAGCCTCTTCCCGACTTGTCGGGATTACGTTGCGATACGGGGTTTCCTTTTAATTGAAAATTTGTCAAAAAAAGATTTGCATTTTAAGAATTTTTAAATATACTGATATCAACAAAGTAAATCCCCATAGTGCGGGGGTTCGGAGAACCCTCATAAAGTGTGCTATGGGGTTTTTGTTTATTTAAATTTTTTCTTCAATTAGAATTTTATCCTGAATAATATTATATTCTGTAATATCATTAAATTCATATTTCCTGAAAAAGGCATGAGATACAATATCAACAACTTGTAATCACTTTTCTTGAAGTGGAGTAGATATTTGAAATATTATGTTTTCTTTTTGATATTTATACTTTAAGAAATGTAAGAATTTTTCATTAAGAGCTTTATTTGTTTCTCTACGAGAAGCTATGAAAAAAGTGATTTCATTTTTATATATAAATCTTGAAGAAAAAACAAATCTAATTAGCTCATCAACTGCTTGATTATAAAGTTCGTGGATATCTTCTTTTTTATTAATTTTTACTTTATCAATTCTAAGATTCATAATAAAAACATCCTTTTGAGAAACCAATTTTAAAGCTTTTAGTATAGAAGATTCTTTTTCATGACAAGCATGAAACATTCATACTACTTTTATTCATTTTCATAGCATCCAATGATTTAATTTTTTTATAATAGAATTTGGAGTCCTTTTATCTTTACAATACAAAAAAGTAATATTAAAAAATTTAGTATTTCATAATATCTCGATATTACTCAGATCTCCGCTTTCGTCCATGTAAATATAAGCCATATTTCTGTATATATCAAATAATTATATTTGTATAATATCTTTTGTCATAGTTGTTTCAATGTTTTTTTTGACAAAGATATAAAATCTGATTCTATTTCCAAAAAAGCTACCCTTTCAGACAGCTTTTTATTTTATGATAATTATTATTCAGATTTCTTTTCTTCTGGTTTTTCTACCACATCTTGTAATTCATAGAATTCAAGGATATCGTGTTCTTGAATCTTCTTTCCAGTCTTCACTTTCATTCCACAGTCTTCTCATTCAATTACTTCTTTTACTTGATCCTTATTTCTCTGGAGTGATAGAATTTCTCAGTTACAGATAATATCTTCTCATCTGTGAACACGGAATCTAAGCTTATTTTTTACTCTTCATTCAATAACCATTCAACCGATAGTCATCTCTTTGCTTTGAGTAAAGAATATTCCAAGTACATCAAGTTTTCCAACTGTAACTTCTTGTTTCTCCACTTCAACCATTCATTGAAGTAAGTTCAATAAGTAGTCAGTCAATTCGTATATAATATCAAATGATTTAATTTCTACTTTTTGCTGTTCTGCTTTCTTTTTGAGAATTGCGTTGATTGATACATTAAATCAGATTAACAAAGCTTTAGAAACCTGACCTAATGAAACATCAGATTCAGAGAATTGTCATACATCTGCATGAATCACTTTTATTGTAACATTCTTTGGCAATTCTAGTCATTGAACAGCTTGCTGTAATGCTTCCAAACTTGATGCTCATTCAGCTTTGAGAATGAGTCTAAGTTCTGAAACTTTATTATTAGCTCATCATGCTTTAAGTTGAGCAAGGAATTCTTGAACAGCT
>Ga0310691_10006259_pt1 | contig 12730 bp, 5 predicted proteins | sample 176DNAGHGlowgp2_FD_203887 | JGI IMG/M metagenome (GOLD analysis project Ga0310691, IMG submission 203887) | Sheep rumen microbial communities from Palmerston North, Manawatu-Wanganui, New Zealand - 1766 DNA GHGlow gp2 (v2) (version 2) | ecosystem: Host-associated > Mammals > Digestive system >... | reverse complement strand
GGTAGATTTCCCGCAATGCACGGTCGCTCACGATGACGTTGACCTGATGGCGGTATTCCTCATCGTTGTTCAGGCAGAAGTGCTTGACACAGGCTGCTGTGCCTGTGCTCTGCAGACCCTTGACATAAGGCACCACGATGCGTGAGGCCAGCAAAGGATCCTCTCCCATGTACTCAAAGTTGCGTCCGTTCAGCGGCGTGCGGTTGATGTTCACGCCAGGCCCCAGAATCATGTCTTTACCACGGTAGCGCGCTTCTTCACCCAGGCTTCGGCCATAGAGCTCGGCCAGCACGGGGTTCCACGAGGCTGCCAGGCAAGTCAAGGCTGGAAACGCCACGCAAGAGTCGTTGGTCTGCCCGGCTTGTTCCCACTCGTCCCACAGAACGTCGGGGCGCACGCCGTGGGGACCGTCATCGGTCCAGAAGTCGGGCAGGCCGAGGCGTTTCACTCCGGGCGATGAGAACTTGCTCTGGGCGTGGATAACGGCGATTTTCTCGTCTAGCGTCATGCGCGCCAGGGCATCCTCAACCCGTTGCTCGATGGGAGCTTTGTCGTCGAGATAGACGGGGCGCTGTGCGATAGCCATCGTCGCTATTGCCACTGCAATAGCCGATAGTATAAATCTGAAATTCATCGTTTTATATTTGTCGGACCTTAACGATTCAAGTTTCTAAAGGGGCTTTGATCCTTTAGAAACTTGAGTTAATGATTATTTCTTCTGAAACACACGCACGTAGTCCACTTCCATTGTCACAGGAAGCACGCTCTCGTCAACACCTTGGGCTCCGCCCCAGTCTCCACCCCAGGCGAGGTTGAAGATGATGTAGAACGGGTCGTCGTAGGGCCAGTCGTCACGACCCAGGCCACGATTATTGTAGCTCAGTTGTACTTGACCGTCCACATAGGTGGTGATGTTCTGTGCCGTCCACTCGATGGCATAGGTGTGGAACTCGCCCTCGGCGCCCTTGCAGTACATCTCGTGCGTCACCTGGGTGTTGTTAGAGTGGACATGTGCATTGGCATGGAGGCTCGACGACACATAGTCGGGGCGGTAACCCACCTCCTCCATGATATCGATTTCACCGTCGGCAGGCCATGACCTGAAGTTGACAGGCATCATCCAGAATGCGGGCCAGGTGCCTTTTCCCTTGGGCAGCTTGATGCTGGCCTCGATGTAACCATATTTCCATCCTTGACTTTGCTTGGCGTAAACGCGGCCGGAGTAAATCTTGCCGTTCTCCTTGAGCGCCGTGATGCGCAGATGTCCGTTGCGCACCTCGGTAACGAGGGCACCACCGGGAGTCTTGTGGTTCACGTAGTTCTGCAACTCGTGATTGACCCAACCGCTATTCTGCACCTCGTGTTTCCAGTCGTTGGCATTCAACTCGGTGCCTTCGTCAAACTCGTCATGCCACACGAGGCTGTAACCATCGGGGGCATAGTAGGGAGACTCTGCGGCAGCCTCCTGGTTGATGGCAATGGTCTTGCGGGCAGCTCCCGACATGATGGTTACGTTACCCGTGCGGGGCTTGGTCGTGGGGTTAGAGGTGACCGTGATGGTCAGCAAGCCCGACTTTGAGGTCGTGTTCTTGGCATCGACCTTGACATAGTCCTGGTCGGCATAAGCACCCCACTCATTGCCTGTGGTGGTGACGGTAATGTCATAGGTCCCGCCACTGGCAGGGGCCGAGATGTTTTCCTGCGAGACAGTGATGGTCACTGTCTGCTTGGGCTCATCGTTGCTGCCCCCACCGCAGCCCCAGAGGGCTGCGGCGAGAGTGAGCAATAGCGTAGAAAGCATATATCGTTTCATTTTTTAAAGACTCTTACTGTGCTTTATGCTTCTGGATGATAATGTTGCTGATTTTGGCCTCAAATCCGGCGGGGCAACCACCGAAATCAAAGATCATCTTACCCTGGTCAAATGAAATTTCTTGGCCATTGTTCTTAGCAACTACACCGACAAACTCGATGATGTTCTCTCCATCCTCGAGAACAAAGTCGCCCTTGTAGCACAGGGTGTTGGGATCGTTCTCCACATCGGGGTCCTTATTGACCTTTACCGTGGCGCGTCCCAGCTCCATGTTGGTGTTGATGGTGACGCGCACATCGTACTGCTGACCCTGCTCGATCACGAGGGGCACACCGGTGATTGAACACTGGGCCTGCCACTCCGATACAGTACTGTTATCAGCCTTGATGGTATAAACACCGTTGGCAAACGAGAAGGTGGGATCGGCAATCTGCTGCCAGCCTGCGTCGGCCCACCAGAAGCCCATTTCGCCCTTGGTGTTGAAGCCTGCACCCAGGTTCTCAGGTGAATTTACGTCAACCCATTCGACAGTGGGCTCATCGGGGGTTACGGGGAGTACGGTGCCGTCGTCGTTGGCATGGTCTTTCAGTACAATGCTCGAGATATTGACGTTGGTACCGGCCTGGCAACCGCCGAAGTCGAAGAACAAGTTCACACGTTCCATGTCGATACCGGGCATGTCGCTCTTCCAGAAGATGTAGTCCTCACCGGCCTTCAGATCGATGCGGTCGGTAAAGTAGAAGACGTTGTCATCACCATTCATCACGAGTTTAACCGTCACTCCGTTCAGGTCCTTGTCGCTGTTGAGAATGCATGAGAAGTCATAATTGTGGGCTGCCGAAGTCGAGATGCTGGTCGTCTTGAAGGCTACCTGGGCCTGCCATTGCTCGAATGTGGCCTCGGGCAAGCTGATGGTATAGTCGTTACCATTGGCTGCAAATCCGGGGTTGTCGATGGGTGACCAGCCTGGAGCGTAATAGAAGAACATGTCGTACTTAACATCCTTCCACATGTTGAAGTCGCTGTTGGGATCGAAGCCGGCAAACTCTTTCTCGCCCTCCTCGCTGGTGAAGATAAAGCGCCAAGCGATGCTGCGGTCGGGCGCATCATAGACGAGGACCATCTTCTTGGCCGTCAGCGACTCGATGCGGAAGCGGGGATTCTCATACTGGGCATCAGTGCTGATGTAGGGAAAAGCCGTGTTGGGACCAAGCTGGATAAAGGTCTGCTTGGTGACGTTGCCATCGGCGTCCGCCCAGTCATACACCTCGAAGCTCCAGCTGGAAACCTGCTCGCCTTCAACGACGACAGCATCCCAGTCTTCATTTGCGGGGGCACCCCACTTGGTCGTACCCTTGTTGACATAGGTAACGCCATCCTCACCTGCATTGTAGGTGAAGGTGCCACCCTTACGGTTGTCGGCGGTGAAGGTGATGCGGTCATCATACACGCCGAAGTCCTTCTTCTCGTTGGGACTGGCCGACCACCAGCCCGAACCGGCGGTACCGGCTGGGCCACAAGCCATGTGGGCCACTTCCCTGTTGTCGATGCGCCACTCCTTCTCGGTGATGCGGCGGAACTCGGTGGTATAATCGATTTTTGACTCGTTGAAGGTGTACTGCTTCTTGATACCCGTCTGGCTGATGCCGTTGCGGTTACCCAGGCGAAGTTCAATCGTGTGAGTGCCGGCCTCATCATTCTTGTAACCCACCTCTTGCAGGGTAGAATAGGACGTGCCGTCGAGAATCCAGATGGGATAGGTGCCGGGCTGCGGTGTGTAGCTGGCAATCATCTGGTTGGTCTCCTGATCGACCGAGACCTGGAAATCCACGCCGTTTACCTCGGGGATGCCGTTGATGTCAGCACCGTTGAAATCGTCGGGAGAGCATGCAGTAAAGAGCAAAGCAGTAAGGGGCATGCACAGCAGCGCTCCTGCTTTCACCTTGTTGAATATCTTGGTTATCATAATTTCTAATGATTAATTGGATCAATAATTGTTCTGCTTCAATGTGGGGTCAGCGTCGAGCTCGCTCTGTGCCAGAGGAATGTGCTTCTTGCTGGGAGTCCACGAGTGGGTACGATAGCCATAGCTGTCGGGAACGAGTACAGTCGAGGCTTTCTGGGTAGCACCGGCAATGCCCTCGGCGCGCACCAGGTCGAAGTAGCGCTTGCCCTCGCCGCAGAATTCCAGATGACGCTCGGTGAGGATGTCATCGATGGTGACGGTGGTGAGGTTGTCAAGGCCTGCACGGTTGCGCACCTGATTGACATAGCCTGCTGCCTCGGCGGCGCTGCCACCGGTCTGGAGCAGCAACTCGGCTGCGTTGAGCAGTGTCTCGGCATAGCGATAGATGCGCTTGTTATTGTTATAGTTCAGGTTCTTGGACGTGGGACAATCCTTGTTGTTCTCGGACTGCGGACGATACTTGCCGTGCCAGATGTGGGTGTCTTGATAACGCTCGGTGTAGCTATAGCCACGCAGGTCCCAGCAAGTCACGTCACGTCGCAAGTCGTTCTCGGCATACATATTGTAAGTCTCGACACGCATGGGCAGGAAGCCCCAACCGTCGTTACCGCTGTCCCAGCCTTCGCCGCCGCCCCAGCCGTTGGGCGAGCACAGGGTGGGGAATACGGTGCCACCGGCATTGATGGCGGCGTTACCCCAGTCGCGCTGGGCTTGGTCGTCATTGTAGTTGATCTCGAAGATGCTCTCGGGGCACCACTCGCCGCTCTCCTTCCACAGGTCAGCGAAGTTGGGGTTGAGCGAATAGTTGGCGTCGGCAATAATCTGCTGCATGTAGCCCAGTGCGGTGGAGTAACGTGAGGCGTCGTTCTGGTACATGACCATCTCGGCATAGAGCATGTAGGCAAAAGCCTGGCTCACGCGGCCACTCTCGGCGGTCGGCCAGCGCATGGGGAGCACGCCCGATGCAATGATCTCTTCCAACTCGGGCAACAGCTTGGCGTAAATCTCGTCGGCCGTGATCTGCGGGGCAGTGTAGGGCTGCGAGAGGTTCTCCAGATAGAAAGGCACATTGCCATAGTAGTGCCACAGGATGTTGTAATAGTACACGCGCAACAGGCGGGCCTGCATCTCCATCGAACGACGGAAACTCTCGCTGGCCTCGCCAGGCCATGAGGCATACTTGATGGCGTCGTTGCAACGCTTGATGCCGCTGTAGAAGTCGCCCCACAGGGTGGCAAGGGTATTGTTGCCGTCGGCTTCAAAGTTGAACAGACGGTGCCAGTGCTGGTTGTCGGTGTTGTCGCTACCGCCTACCCAGAAGTCGTCGCCCATGATCTCGCCGTCAATGGTGAGGTCATTATATGCTGAATTGTCCCAGTCGGGCCAGTGCAGGGGGGCATAGGCCGCTGTGAGAGCCTCGTTGAGGGTCTCCTCGGTGGTATAATATTCCTCAAGGGGCTCACCCGTCGGGTTCTTCACCTCAAGAAAACCGTCGCCGCAGGACGTCAGCGCCATTGCCGCTGCACAGAAACCTGCTATGATAGAAATATACTTGTTCATATTGATGATTCTTTAATGTTAAAGTGAAATGTTGAAGCCGATAGTGTAAGTGCGAGCCTGCGGATATACACCATAATCAACACCGAGGCTGGTGGAACCTGAACCGATCTCAGGATCGAATCCCCAGTACTTGGTCCAGGTGAAGAGGTTTTCACCGCGACCGAAGATGCGCAGGCGGCTGATGCCGATTTTTTGAGTCAGGAAGCGGGGCAGGGTATAACCCAGCGTGATGTTTTTCAGGCGCAGGTAGCTGCCGTCCTGAATATACATGTCACTGCAAACCCAGTTCTTGGAGTCACCCAGGGTGGGCACGGTGTTGCTGGTGCCTTCTCCGGTCCAGCGCTGGAGCACCCAGGTGGGATAGTTACCCGAAGCGACGTCTTGGCGGTAGGTGGCGTCAAACACATCAGCGCCATGAACGCCCTGGAAGAATACGCTCAGGTCAAAGCCCTTCCAGTCGGCGTCTAACGTGAGACCAAAGGTCCAGTCGGGCACGCCGTTACCGATGTTGGTGCGGTCGGCGCTGGTAATCTTGCTGTCACCGTTGGTGTCCACAAAGCGGAAGTCACCAGGATTTGAGCTCGTGCCGTACTTAGCGTTATATGCCTCGGCCTCGGCCTTCGTTTGAAGGATGCCGTCGGTCTTGTAGCCGTAGAAGAAGGGGAAGGGCTGGCCATTCTCGGCGCGGGTGCCGCCATCGCTGAACTGTGAGATGCCGTAGTTCAGGAAGCCGGTGTCGTTACCCAGGTTCTTCAACTTGTTCTTCAAGTAAGAAGCGTTGCCCTTGACGGCAAAGTGGGCATCGGCGATGTTCCACCTGTAACCCAGTTCAAACTCGACACCGCTGTTCTCCATGTCGCCCACGTTGGCCAGAGGACGGGCCTCGCCCACGTAGCTGGGAATCGGCATCTCGATGATCATGCCGTTAGTCTTCTTGATATAGTAATCAACGCTGAAGGTCAACTTGTTGTTCCAGAAGCCGAAGTCGAGGCCGACGTTGGTCTGCTCGCTCTCCTCCCACTTCAGGTCTTCGTTGGCCAGTCGGTTGGCCTTTGAACCATAGACCATGCCTGCTGTCTGGCCGAAGTAGTAGTTGCTGGAACCTCCCATCGATGTGAGGGTCGTGTAAGCAAAGTCACCGATGTTGTCGTTACCGTTCTTACCCCAGCTGAAGCGCAGCTTCAGGTTGTTGAGCCAGTCGCGGCTGCTCTCCATGAAGGATTCGTTCATGATGTTCCATCCCAGCGAGAACGAGGGGAACACACCATACTTGTGGTTGGAACCGAAGCGGCTTGAACCGTCGCGTCTAACCGTTGCCTGGAACATGTAGCGCTCGTCGTAGTTGTAGCTCAGACGGGCAAACATTGATGACAGCCTGTGCTCGGTGTAGGGACCTCCCCACACGCCGACGAGGCTCTTGGCACCGGTCACCTTGCCGTCGGCATCGGTGCTGAGTTCCAGATCACCGCCGGTGGTGTAGTTGATGCTGGGCTTGTCGGGGTTCACGAGATACCAGTGTGAACCGCCCAGCTCGTCACCCTTGAACTTCAACGCGCTCTGGCCGAGCACGACACCGATGCTGTGCTTGCCGAACGTCTTGTCATAGGTCACCGTGTTCTCCACCTGCCAGGTGCTGTTGTTACCCTTGAACGAGGTGGCCGACGTGTGGTCAGCATTGTTGTTACCCGAGAGGTAGTACTCCTGCAGGGTGGCACCGCTGTAGCCCCAGAATGAGAGTTCGGCGCTGTAGGTGAAGTGATACTTCAATGCGTCCCACAGTTGCAGGTCAATCGAGAACTTGGGCATGAACTTGTGGCTCCAGTTCTTGTTGGGATTGCCATGCATCATGGCAATGGGGTTGTTCTGCTCCTGATAGCTGCCGATGAAGCCGGGGATGGTGTAGGGATTACCCTCTTCATCCTTGAACAGGTCATATGCGCTGTAACGGTCCATCATCTCCTGTGCCAGATCTCCCTTCAGGGTAACGGGCAGGGTGGGGGCGAGATAGAGCGCCGAACCCAGAGGCGAGCCCCATGTGGAGTTGGCCTCGATGCCGGTGCTGTGCACGCGCATGTAAGAAAGGTTGGCACCCAGGTCAACTTTGTTCAGGAAGTTGCGCTCCTTGGTAGCGTCCAGCAGGTTGAACTGGTTGTTGGAGCGGATGGTCAGACGGTCGTAGTTCGACTGTCCGTAGTTACCGCCCACGATACCGTCCTGATCGTAGTAGCCCAGCGAGAGGTAATAGTTCACCTTCTCGGAGGCTCCGCTGATGCTCACGTCGTGCTGCATGATGGGTGCATTGTCGTTGAAGAGAAGCTTCTGCCAGTCGGTACCGAAGCCGACAATCTTTTCTCCGTTGGCATCGGTCAGGTTGTAGGGATCCTGATAGAGGGGTGCCAGGCCGTTCTGCACGCGGCGCTCGTTCTGCAGGATAGCATAGTCGGTAGCACCGGTAACGCTGCGCTTTCTCCATGCGCTCTGCCAGCCGTAGGAGAAGTTGTAGTTGATGGCAGCCTTGCCCATCTTTCCCTTCTTGGTGGTCACCAGGATGACACCGTTGGCGGCTCGTGCACCGTAGATGGCTCCCGATGCGGCATCCTTGAGCACCTCGATGCTCTCGATGTCGTTGGGGTTCACGCTCTCCATGCCATACTGGTCGGTGGGCATGCCATCAATGATGTAGAGGGGATTGGAGTCGTTGATGGTGCCGATACCGCGGATGCGGATCATCGACTGCGAACCGGGCTGACCCGACGAGGAAGTGACATTGACACCGGCGGCCATACCCTTCAGGGCATCCTCGGCACGCAGGCGCGTCTTGCCTTCCAGGTCCTCGGAGCTTACCTTGGCAATGGATGCCGTGACAACGCTCTTCTTCTGCACACCGTAACCGATGACAACCACCTCGTTAAGCAACTCGGAGTCCTCGGTGAGAATGATGTGCATGTCATTGCCGGCAAGCACGGTCTGCTTGCCAAAGCCCACATAACTGATTTCCAGCTCGGCACCCGCGGGTGCGTTGATGGAGAAATTGCCGTCGAAGTCGGTCACTACCGTGTTCGACGTGCCCTTCTGCACAATCGTGGCACCAATCACGGGCTCACCGTTCACGTCAACGATGGTACCAGTGAAGGTCTGATTCTGTGCAAAAGCTACTATTGCCAGCATAACTGCCAACAGCAGTGAAAGTAATCTTTTCTCTTTCATGTCACATTTGTTTTGGTTGATAAAAATATTAGTTATTCATTCTTGTTTTATTCGTCATGGTAACCGTTAGGTAAAGTCTTTGAGCGTCCAACCGTAAGCCTGGTATCGGTTACAGCGCAAATTTAGTTTAATAATGAATGTTGTCATCGTGTCAAAAGTGAAAAAGTGGATGGTTTTGGAAACTTTAAAAAAATAAATAATTGATAATGAGTGCTTTCTAAAAAAATCCCAATCGTTAAAAAGTGGTTAAAATATAGTCCTTTTTTTGGTAAAAAATGCTGATATTGTCACTATTTTTCCCTTTTTGTTGCCCAACCAGGATATAACCACTATATTTGCATTCTTGAAATTTTGGTTACCGAATCAAAGTTTGTTTTTTATTACTCAAGTTTCTAAAGTAGCTTCGCTTCTTCAAAAACTTGAAGGTTAAAGTTTAATGGTTAATGGTTAATGGTTAATGGTTAATGAGATTATACTACATGCTAAACTTGGGGTTTTGAGAATTTTACATAAATTTGGTGGCGCCTCAGCCATCGATGCAAGCATCATGGCGTTCGGCTTACACAAATTTTTCTCAAAATTGCGGTCCGCAGTTCCTTAACCTTTAACCCTTAACCTTTAACCAGTGAGCAAGTTAACAACTTGCGAAACTTAAATTTATTATTATTGGCCTTCGAACATTAAACCTTAACCGAATGAGGATTCATTTATATATTGCCATCCTGTGCCTGTTGTCATGCTTGCAAGTGTCGGCAGCCGCCATCGACCTTGAACAGGAGTATCGCAAACTCGATAAAGCCATTGATCACACTAATGACTATGTGCAGGAGCGTGAGAACCGCATCCGTGCCTATAAAGCTGCCCGTGGCAACGTCAATAACATCGGGGCGCAATATGAGTTGAGCCGCAACTTGTATGAGGAATATCGCTCTTACATGAGCGACTCAGCCATCTATTACATCGGCCGATGCATCACGCTTGCCGAGCGCTTGGGAGATAGTAACCGTGCCGACGAGTGCCGTCTGTTGCTTGCTCACCAGTGTACCGAGTCGGGCATGTATCACGAGGCCATGGACGTGCTGGAGTCAATTGATGAAAAAGGGCTTAACGATGACAATAAAAGGCTCTATTATAGAACTTATGCACATCTGTACCGCGAAGTGGCCTACTACTGCAAGGTGTCTCACCTCCAGAGCGAGTATTATGCCAAGCATGATTACTACAGGAACCTGATGGACACCACATTTACCTCATTCAACGATGACGATGCTCTGCAGATGAGGGAAATCGACTGTTTTGCCAAGGGAGATGCCCAAGGAGCGCTTCGCATCAGTGACATGCGCCTCAAGCAGGTCAAGGAGGGGTCACATGAGTACGCCATCGTCTCTTTTTACCGTTATCTGGATTATTCACTGCTGGGCGACTCTGTCCAGGCGCGGTACTGGGTGACACAGTCGGCATTGAGCGATGTTGAGAACGCCATTATGGACCAGGGCGCGATGTGGGAACTAGCCAATCTGCTCATGGCCGATGGTGACATGGACCGTGCTTATCGTTACATACACTTTGCATGGCAATGTGCCAGCAAGTTCAATACCGTGAAGCGCAACAGCCAGATCTCACCAGTGCTGACCGCTATCAGTGATAACTACGAGAAATCGCTGAAGCGGGCCAACCGCTTGCTGGCGCTGTTTGCAGTGGTGTCAAGTCTGCTGGCTGCACTGTTTCTGGGCATCCTTTTCTATAGTAACAGGCAGCGCAAGAAGTTGTCCGTCGCGCGTAACGAGTTGAGCGAGAGTAATGCACAACTGGCTCAGCTCAACGGTCAACTCTCAGACCTGAACAGCCAGCTGCGTGAAGCTAACCTCAAGCTCAACGAGTCCAACCGGGTCAAGGACGAGTATGTGGGAAGATTCATTCACTTGTGCTCATTCTATATCGACCGCCTGGACGAGATGCGCAAGCGTGTCAACAAGATGGTAAAGAACAAGGATCTGGATGCACTCTACAAGTTCACGGGCAACAACGAGTTGCGTGACAAGAACCTGGCCGAACTGTATGAGATGTTCGACAGCACCTTCCTGCACTTGTTCCCTAACTTTGTCGATGACTTTAATGCCCTGTTGCGTCCCGATTGCCGGGTTTGCCTGCCCGAGAAGGGGGGACTCAATACCGATATCCGCATCTTTGCCCTCATCCGCCTGGGCATTGAGGACAGCAGCCGCATTGCCGAGTTCCTCCACTACTCGGTCAACACCATCTATAACTATCGTGCCAAGGTCAAGAACGGTGCCCTGGGAGACAGGGAAGCGTTCGAGGCCCAGGTCAAGGCCATCGGCATGTAGATTGCAGAACGCTAAGGGCCGTAAGAAAAACCGGGAAACGCTGGCCGCTTCCCGGTTTTTTTAGATTGTCGAGGCTTGAGAACGATTACTTGAGGGCGAACTTTTGCCGCTGCACGTCGCGGCTATTGGAGCCAATCATGACCTCAAAGTCGCCAGGCTCACACACCCATTGCAAGTCCTTGTTATAGAACTTGAGCAACTCGGCGTCGATGTTGAACGTGACAGTGCGGCTCTCGCCGGGCTTGAGGCTGATGCGCTCAAAGCCCTTGAGTTCCTGCACGGGACGGGCGATGCTGCCCACCATGTCGCGGATGTAGAGCTGCACGACCTCGGCACCCTCGCAGCTGCCGGTGTTGGTCACCGTGACGCTGGCCTTGATGGTGGTACCGGCAGTCATCGAGTTGCTGCTCAGCGTGATGGGACTGTACTCAAAGGTGGTGTAGCTCAGACCGTAGCCGAACGGGAACAGCGGGTCGTTGGGCACATCCAGGTAGTTGGTGGTGAACTTGGTGAACCACTTGGGATTGGGACGGCCGGTGTTCAGGTGGTTGTAATAGATGGGTACCTGACCCACGTTGCGCGGCATGGTCACGGTGAGCTTGCCGCTGGGCGCCACATCACCAAAGACGACGTCACAGATGGCGTCGGCAGCCTCACTGCCGCCAAACCACACGTTGAGGATGGTGGGAATGTTCTCTACTTCCCAATCCATGACCGTTGCGCGACCTGCAAAGTTGAGCAGCACGATGGGCTTGCCGGTGGCCTTGAGGGCTGTGAGCAGGTCCTTCTGGGCATCCAGGATGGAGAGGTCGCTGCGCGAACTGCTCTCGCCCGACATCTCGCTGGGCTCGCCCATGGCGGCGACAATCACGTCACACTGCTTGGCGATGCGCACAGCCTCGTCGCGCATCACATCCATGGGGCGCTCGTCACGCATCTCGCGGCCAAACATCGTCGAGTTCTTCTCCAGTTCAGCATCGTAGCACACGTTGCAGCCCTTGGCATACATCACCTCGGCCTTGTCGCCGACGGCGCGGCGCATGGCCTCGAGCAGTGTGCTGTAGCGGTCGCTGGCGGCGGCCACGCTCCATGTGCCGGGCATGTTGGCACGGGTGTTGGCCAGGGGACCCACAAGGGCGATTTTCCCCTTGCGCTCGAGCGGCAGCACGTTGTCCTTGTTTTGCAGCAGCACAAAGGTCTCGGTTGCCAGCTGGCGGGCAGCAGCACGGTTCTCAGCGGTATAGATTTCCTTCTTGGCGCGCTTGGCGTCGAGATAGCGGTAAGGATCGTCAAACAGGCCCAGCTTGTACTTGGCTTCCAGGATGCGGCGGCAGGCCTTGTCAATGTCGGCCATCGTCACCTTGCCCTCGCTGAGCGACTTCTCGAGTGTGCCCAGGAAACCGTCGGCCACCATATCCATGTCGGTACCGGCCTTGAGCGCCAGCGCCGATACGGCCTGCAGGTCGCCCATGCCGTGGCTGGTCATCTCGCTGATAGCCGTGTAATCGGTCACGACAAAGCCGTCAAACCCCCAGCGGTCACGCAGCACCTCGGTCATGAGCCAGCGGTTACCCGTGGCAGGGATGTAGTCGATGACATTAAACGAGGTCATGAAACTGCCGGCACCGGCATCAACGCCGGCCTTGTAAGGCGGGAAATACTCGTTGAACATGCGCACATGGCTCATGTCCACCGTGTTGTAGTCACGTCCAGCCTCGGGAGCACCATAGAGGGCGAAGTGCTTGACACATGCCATCATGGTAGCCTTGTCGGCGAGATCTGCTCCTTGATAGCCCTCGATCATGGCACGGCAGATGGCGGCACCCAGGTAGGGATCCT
>Ga0310691_10006258_pt1 | contig 12731 bp, 14 predicted proteins | sample 176DNAGHGlowgp2_FD_203887 | JGI IMG/M metagenome (GOLD analysis project Ga0310691, IMG submission 203887) | Sheep rumen microbial communities from Palmerston North, Manawatu-Wanganui, New Zealand - 1766 DNA GHGlow gp2 (v2) (version 2) | ecosystem: Host-associated > Mammals > Digestive system >... | reverse complement strand
ATATGTGGAAGTTTTCATTTTACACCAGGAGACGCTCTAGAAGAAAGTGACAATGGAAATAGATCAAATATACATTGGGATATAGTATGCATTCAAACTCCAGAATATGGTGGAGGAGAGATATATTTTGATGATGTTTTAGTAAGAAAAGATGGAAGATTTGTATTACCAGAATTAATGCCACTTAATCCGGAGATGTTGAAAAATAATGATGTGTAGCAGGAGTTCAAATTTATGAGGATAAATATAAAAGAAGTTAATAATATACAAGAACTAAAAAATATAATCAAAAACAATAAAGCTATACCGAAAGACTTTCAAGTTGCTGTTATTATTTATGCATTTGATAAAGATAATAAAATAATTTTTCAAAGACGTGGTATGGGATGTAGAGATGAAAGGCTCAAATTAGAAACAATAGGTGGAAGAGTAAAAGAAGAGGATTTAGATTTTAGAATAGCATTAAAAAGAGAAATTGTTGAAGAAGTTGGGGAAAATGCTAAAATAAATGTTGAAGAATTTATTACAGCTACTTTTGCTACAACCTTTGATAATAGATATAATAGAGAACAATCATGGATTTATTTGGTATATAAAGGAAAATTAGAATCTGGAGAGTTAGAAATTGCTGAACCTGATAAGTGTATTAGGTATGAAAGATATAAGATTGGTGAAGTTGATGAAACAGAATTAAGCAATGGAGCAAAAGAGATATATGGCATAGTTAGTGAAAAGTATAGTAATTATGCTTTATAAGAAAGGAAAGCTATAGATAATGGAAAATTCAAAGAAAAGTAGGGAAAGTCAGATTATTAAAACAAGTATAATTGGCATACTTGCCAATATTTTTTTAGCAAGTTTTAAAGCCGTAATTGGAATGATTTCAAATTCAATTGCAATTGTTCTTGATGCTGTAAATAATTTAAGTGATGCATTATCTTCAATTATAACAATTATTGGAACAAAACTTGCAGGTAAAGCGCCAGACAAAGAACATCCTTATGGACATGGAAGAGCAGAGTACCTTAGTGCTATGCTAATTTCAGTAATTATATTATATGCAGGTACAACATCATTAATAGAATCTATTAAGAAAATAATAAATCCAGAAACACCAGATTATAGTATAGCTTCACTTGTTATTCTTATTGTTGCAATTGCTGTAAAAATTGTGCTAGGTATATATGTGCAAAAAGTGGGAAAAAAGGTAAATTCGGAATCACTTATAGATTCAGGAAAAGATGCTTTAATGGATTCCATTATTTCCACATCTACATTAATTGCAGCAATTATATTTATTGGGTTTAGAATATCTTTAGAAGCTTGGCTAGGTATTATTATTTCTGTTGTAATAATTAAAGCTGGTATTGATATGATAAGAAGCACAATTAGTCAAATTATAGGAGAAAGAATAGAAAATGAAGTTTCAATTTCAATAAAGAAGACTGTATCAAGCTTTGATAAAGTATACGGTGCCTATGATTTAATATTAAATAATTATGGACCAAGCACATATTTAGGTTCTATACATATTGAAATAGAAGATACTATGAAAGCATCTGAAATAGATGAACTAACTAGAAATATAATGGAAAAAGTTTATAATGAACATGGAGTAATTCTAACTGCAATAGGTATTTATTCAATAAATACACAAGATGAAGAAATAAGGCAAATGAGAGAAGAGATTAGTAAAATTGTACATTCGTACAAAAGTGTTTTACAAATGCATGGATTCTATGTTAATAAAAAGGAAAAAAGTATAAGTTTTGATATAATAATAGATTTTAATGAAGATAAAAAAGATGAGATTTATAAAAAAATATACGAAAAAGTTGGTGAAAATTACAAAGATTATGATTTAAAAATCACAATGGATTTTGATGCAAGTGATTGATTTTTCAAATTGGGGACAGACTTTCAAATTGGGGACAGTCCCGTTTTAATTTGGGGACTGTCCCGTTTTAAAAATGGGACAGACTTTGGTGTAATTTCTATTTTTTGGTGTTGACAAAAATCAAGACTATGTATAGAATGATAGTTAAAGAGAGTTATTTATACAAAAAGGGGATGAGTTTTAATGAAAATAACTAAAGAAAAAATAAAGTTAGCTAAGATATTGATTCTCCTATGTGTTTTATTATTTGTTCTTTTAATTATATATTTTAAATTTATTTCTAATAAACAATCCTTTGCGTTAAACAATTTTGATGATGCAAAAACAATTAAAATTAGCAATGCTAAACCTATTAATATTGAAAATATAATTCAGATTAATTCTAATAAGAACTTGTGCAAAGAAGAGATCTATGAAAAGCAAGAAGAGCTTGAATATATCACCAAATACAAAAATTCAGATAAATTATATATTGGTACTACTAAAGTCTCTCAAGAAGGAAGAAATGGCATACAAACAATCACAATGAAAAAAAATTTTGATGAGAGTGGAAATGTAATAAGTGAAGAACAAGTTGGAGCACGAGTTACAAAATCTTCGCTAGACAAAATAATTGAAATAGGAACAAAAACTTATGTAGAACCTAAAACAAATCAAAAAGAAAATACCAATTCAAGTAGTAATGGGGGAAAAAATTCATTATCGTTTGAAATGGCACTAAATAAGCCATCAGGTTTTTCATTAGAACAGTTTAAAATAGCTTTATCAGATAGCAAAGATGTAAATAAAGTTTTTGAGCAAAATGCGGAGTATTTTTATTATATAGAAGAGCAATATAATATTAATGGTATTTTTGTAGCATCAATAGGTATACATGAAAGCGCTTGGGGAACGTCTCGCATAGCAAAAAACAAGTATAATTTATTTGGATATGGTGCATATGATTCAAATCCATATAATGGAGCATATTCATTTTCGAGCTATTCTGAATCTATAGATTTATTAGCAAGGGTTTTAGTAAAATACTATTTAAATCCAAAAGGAACATTAATTTATGATGGACAAGTTGCATCAGGAAAGTATTATAACGGAAGTACTATTTCCGCTGTAAATAAAAAATATGCAACTGATAAAAATTGGGCAAATTGTGTATATAAGTTTATGGAATACTTGTATAATAAAATATAAATTCCTTAATAAAAGTTACAATTCACGGTTATATAAATATATTAATTCATTTCTTCCGTTCTCCAAGTTGGCCTAAATTTGTACTAAACTAAAATTTATTAACCATAATCAGTATAATAAAACAATAAATGACTGCTACAAAGGTCGAACTCATACATTCATTAATATATTTATATAACCGTGAATTGTAACTAATAAAAGGAACTAATAAAAAAATTTTAAAAACTTCTTGATATTTTTTAAATAGTATTGTATTATATAGAAGATAGATTTTACAAAGATTTTTTAAGGAGTAAGAAATGAACAATTTAGTAAAAAGAATTACTGTAACATTAATATTTTTAATTGCTTTAATACTTATAATTAGTTTAATGTGTAATGCATATGCAACTAATGATAAACCAATAAATAATAAAACAGAGAGCAAGTTAGTTGAATTAAAAGAAAAAGAATTAAGCACATTAGAGGATTATAAACAAGCATATGGTTCAGATTCATATGGACTAACAGCATATATTTTAAATAGAGTAAGGATATTTAGTATTCCATTTACAATATTAGGTATTTTAGTTGCTGCAGTCTATGATTATATAATAGGGGTGAGACACCTTGAAACTAAAGAAAAGGGACAAGCCTTAATGATAATGTTTGTAACTTTAGGAATTATTTGTCAAGTATTGCCACTCGTATTTACTATTGTTGTAAAATTTGGAAGGGAGTAAACAAATGAAAGTTTTATTTGCAGTAAATGATGAAAGTATTTCAACATCTATTGTTAAGAAGTATCAAAAGGAGTATAAAGAAATAATATCATATAAAAATGTATATTATTTTAATGCTATTTTAAAAGAATTACAAAGAAATAAGACTTATGATAGAATTGTTATAAGTGAAGATTTAGAAGAATTTACAAGTTCAAGCTATGATCAAAAAGACAAATTTATTTTTGATAGATTAGATAACATTAGTGATGAAGCAATATCAACAGCTGGTGTTGATATACCAATTATTTTAATTAGCTCAGATAGAAGAGCTAAAGGAGAACCAATACTTGTAAAACTATTTAGTATTAGCATTTACAATGCAATTCTAGGAGAAGATAGAACCATTGACGAAGTATGTAGATTAATTAATAAACCTCGTAGTAAAAAAGAAGCAAAACTATATTATAAAATAGATTCAGAAGATGCAAAATACGAAAGAGAAAATGAAAATGAAGTTAGTGAGATGGAATTACAAAATATATTAAGACACTTTAAAAAACTTGGAAAAAACGAAAAAGATTATGTAGAGAGCTTTACAAAGATTGTTTCACAATATACTAAAGAACAAATGAAAATCGTAATTGCTGTTTTGCCTCAAAATGTAAAAAATATATTACAAGAAAACTCTGTAGAATATCAAAAAATAGTGCGGATATGAAGCCGATCCTAGTAAAACTAGTACATATGATAAAAAGAAAAGTAAAAAAGGAATATCTAAAACCTTAAAATCAAAGCAAAAAATAGGAACAAGTGAAAAATTATTAGAGACAGATTCTAAGAAATTGACAAAGCCTGTTGTTGTTCCAACAACATTAGATAAGAGTTTATATAAAAAGGTAGAACCTATGAAGCAAATTGATATACAAGGTATTGAGGAAGATGATGACATAATTGATGATGTTCAAAAAATATTGGAGGAAAAACCAAAAAGAAGAGGAAGACCAAGGAAAAATCCAATTAATGAAACAGAAGATATAACAGAAGTTGAAAAACCAAAGAAGAGAGGAAGACCTAGAAAAAATCCTGTAATAGAGGATTTTGGAGAAGAAAATGAGGATAATGACAATTTACAATCTTTTTTTCCAGGAGTTAATGAAGAAAACGATGAGGAAGAAAACATACTTCCAGGATTTGATAATTTAAATAAGGAAAAAACTAATATTTCTAATGGATTTACAGATGAAAATGATGATGAAAATATAAGCGGAGGTTTATTACCAGGATTTGAAGATATTAATGAAGATAATAGTTTTGAAAATGACGGTTATATATATAATGATATTAATGAAGAAGATGATGGGTATTTTGGGACTACAGATGCAGAAGATGACATTATGTCAATTGAACATAATGATATAAGCAATAAATATATGAAAAAATATGATAATGTGTTTGATGACGAAGAATTTGAAGGACTACTTTCAAAAGAAAAGAAAGTTGTTTCTTTCGTTGGAACAAGTAAAAATGGAACATCATTTATCATTAATAATATAGCTATTATTTTATCAAATATGGGGATTAATACTGCTATTTTAGATGCTACATCAAATAAGAATGCGTACTATATTTATACTAAAAACGATGAAGATTTACGAAAAATTGCCTCAAGTTCATTTGAAAATTTAAAGAATGAAACTGCGGAAGGCCTAAGAGTTAATAATAATTTAACAGTATATACAACTATACCTAGTAAAGGTGATCAAATAAATGATTCTAGACCAATATTAGAAACACTAATCCGTAACCATTCTTTAGTTTTAATCGATTGTGATTTTTCTACACCAATTGAATACTTTGATAAATCACAAGAAATATATTTAGTTCAGTCTATGGATGTTTTAACAATACAGCCATTAACTGAATTCTTAAGAGAATTGAAAGTTAAAAATGTTCTTGATGATAGAAAAATTAGAATTATAATAAATAAATTATTAAGAGTAAAAGGAATTAGTGCTAAGAATATAGTTGCAGGAATGTCAAACTATAATGATCCTGAAATGTCATTTATGACAGAGTTATTCAACAGAAACACAATAAGAGTATCTGCACAAATTCCATTTGATGAAGATGTATATATTAAATATTTAAGTAGTTTAGTAGAATGTGATATTCAAATTAGTGGATATCCTAAGGAATTTAAACAAAGATTAAACAATTTAGCAGAATTAATATATCCTCTATTGCCAGGTAAAAAAGTTGAAAAAAAGAATAAAAAATCAACAAATAACTATGCTAGTTCTTTTTCACCTGGAATGAATAGTACATTAGATAATATGAGAAAAAAATATTAAAAGAGTTTAAATGGAGGGAACAACATTGATTATATTAGTAATAATATTAGTCTTAGCAATAGCCACACTAATAATTTACAATTTATCTTTATATAAAAAAATACAAGCTTTTAAACTACAGGGAAACAGAATAACAAACTTAAATGTATTACAAGACTTTATGAATATTGTTGGAAGTGATTTAAAAGTCGATGATAAAATAAAAGCAATTAATGATGTGCTTATAGAAAAATACCAAATAAAGTATTCAACAATTGTTATATTTGATGGAACAGATTATGTTATAAAAGCATCAAATGTTAGCACAAATCATTGGGATACATTAAGAAAACTCCATGAAGTTGATATTTTTAAAGATAGTATTTCTTCTGCAAGTCCAAAATATATTACAGTAAATGGTGAAAATGAAAAATTGCCTTATCAAGAAAAAGAATTTGATAGAGCAAAATCTGCTTTGTTTTTCCCTCTTTATATTGATAATGTATATATAGGATATTGGATTATAGAAAGTGGAGTGCCACATGACTTTGACAATTTGGATACAGTTATTTTTGAAACTGTAAAAGAAAATATAATATCTGTGTTTAAAACAGTAGATTATCAAAAGATTCTTGAGGGTATTGTAAGAAAAGATTTATTTACTGGTTTAAATTCTGCAGAATATTTATATGGAGAAGGTAAGAAAATAATAGATGAATATACAATTTCTAGTATTTGTATGTTTAGAATATCTAATATTGAAAACATAAATCAAATAGCAAGAGAACTTGGAAATAAAGTTATAACTGAAGTAAGCAGAAATATACAAAAAAGTATTTCTAAATCATACATATTTGTTAGGTATATGGGGCCTAAGTTTGTAATTGTTTTTTCTGGAGTTGAGCCAAATGGGGTTGTAGATTTTATTAATGAAATAAAAGAATCTACTGAAAATCTAAAAATATCTTTGAAAGAAAAGAATGTAGGAATCGAAGAAATTGACTTAGAAAATAAAAAGAAAACTAGAAAGAAAAAGAAAAAAGAAGATATTGAAGTTAGTCCATCTTTAAATTTTGTTGTTGCAACATATTATAAAGGTACAGGAATAGAAGAAGTATTAAAAAAGATGGAAAAATACTTAGATGAAGCATCCAAAGAAGAAAGTCAAATTAATAATATATAGAGGAGGAAATCATATGGATTTAGATAAAACTATGTTTTTTAAAATGGAAAAGGGCAATGAGGTAGATAGCCAAAAAATTTTAAAAGAAGTTTATGACTCTCTTGTAGAAAAGGGCTATAATCCTATCAACCAAATTGTAGGTTATATCTTATCAGGAGATCCAACATATATTACTAGCCATAATGATGCTAGAACTAAAATTAGAAGCATTGAAAGAGATGAATTACTAGAAAAGTTAGTAAAATACTATATAGGACTTGATAACTAATGAGAAAATTAGGTATAGATTATGGTGGTGTAAGAACAGGTATTGCTATTACGGATGATTTAGGAATTACTGCTCAAGGAATAGAAACAATTACATCCAACGGAAATGATAAAATAATTTTAAAAAAAATTGATGAATTATTAGAAAAATATGAAATAGATACAATTGTTGTTGGAATGCCATATCACATGAATGGAGATGTATCTGAAAGGTCAGAATTAACGCAGAAATTTATTCATAAACTTAAATGTAAATACAATAAAATAAAAATTGACTACATAGATGAAAGATTAACAACAGTATTAGCTAATAGAACAATGCATTTTTTAGGCATTAATAAGAATAAAAAGAAAGATATAGTAGATACTATATCTGCAGTATATATTTTAGAAACATATATAAATAGAAAATAAAACATATAAAGAAATGTTGCAATTTATAGCTAAATAACTATATTAATGAATATGTATGAGTTCGACCTTTGTAGCAGTCATTTATTGTTTATCATACTGATTATGGTTTAATAAACTTTAGTTTATTAAACCAATTTGGAGAACGGAAGAAATGAATTAATATATTTATTTAGCTGTAAATAGTAAGAAATAAGTTAAGATTTTAAAATTTTTAAGATAAAAATAAATAAATTGAAAGGAGAAAGAAATGGAAGAAAATATTAATGGAGAAGAATTAGACAATATAATTACACTAAATGATGAAAGTGGAAATGAAGTTAAATTTGAGTTTTTAGATTTAGTAGAATATGAAAACGAACAATATGTTGTACTTTTACCTGTACTTGAAGAGGGAGAAGAAGATGATGGAGAGGTTGTTATATTAAAGGTAGAAGATACAGATGAAGATTCAGATGAAGAATCATATGTTAGTGTAGATGACGAAGAAACACTTATGAATGTATTTAATATTTTTAAAGAAAAATTTAAAGATGAATTTGACTTTGTAGATGATGCAGAATAAAATATTTTTAAAATGAAGGCTTAGATATTTTCATCTAAGCCTTTAAAAAAGGAGAAGTGAAAAATGAAAAGTTTATCATCATGGTTATTAGTCATGTTTATGGGAATGTTTTGGATTTTTAGAATAGTAGTTGCATTTCAAGCACAATATGAAAAAGATTTTGGAGGATTTATTACATTTAATCTAACTGTTGAGGTTATTCTTTTATTTCTTGTAATTGTATGTATGGCGCTAGTTTTAAGAAGAAATATTATAGGAGGAATTATATACCTTGGAGCTTATGGATATTATTTTGGTGGATATATAGTAACAAATAGTTTGTCATCTTTAATTAATGGAGAAATTTTAAGTATGTCTGTATTACAAAACACAATGGTTGCAGCAGTTGGGTTACTTATAGCACTTTTTGTGTTCTTTGATTTATTAATTGCAAGGGTAAGAAGAAGAGATCCAAAAGACAAGAAAACTGATTGGTATTTTCAAAACGATAAGTATGATAGAAAATATGACGAAAGAGCAGATAAGAATGAATATAGGAATTATTAATTATTATGTCAAAGGGTTTGTCAATGGGGACGGTTCTCTTTGACACTATTTAGTCTTTCAAAATTTTAAAGAGAAGAAATCATATCAAAAATTATATTATTAGAAAGCAAGTGATTTATTGAAAATCACTTGCTTTTATGTTAGAATATATTTGAATTTAATGTGTATAAAAAGTCAAATTGAAGAGAGCTAAGTTTGAACAATAAATAACAGTTTTATTTTGCCAAAATTTAATTCTTTCCAATTTAAATTATACTGTAAGAAAGGAATGGTATTAATTATGGAAAAGTTACAATCTATAACAATTGAAAAAAATGAAAAATATTTAAGGCAAATTTCAAAACTAGTAGATATTAAAGATCCTGAACTACATAATAACATTGTAGTTTTGCAAGATTATTGTATGCAAAATGAGGTAATGGCTATGGCTGCAGTACAGCTTGGAATTCCAAAAAGAATTGTATATTTGAAAAATACAAATTTAGAAATATTAAATAAAAGATTAACTGATGATGGAAAAGAAGAAACAAAAGATTATAATGAAGCAAAAGTTTTGATTAACCCTGAAATTTTATCAAAAGAGGAGCTTACAACATTTTGGGAAGCTTGTGCATCATGTTCTTGGTATGAAAATGGTGTAGAAAAGTGGTATACTGGAAAAGTTGAAAGACCATATAAGATAAAAGTTAAGTATAGTGATATTAATGGAAATCAATATGAAAATGAATTTGAAGGTTTTGAAGCAACTGTATTATGTCATGAAATAGACCATTTAGATGGGATTTTACATAAAGATATTGCAAATGAGCTTGTAGTTTTAACAAGAGAAGAAAGAACAGAATTAAGAAAAAAAGATGGATATAATGTAATTAGTAAAACAGGAAATTACGAAGAACTAAAAAATAACAATTAAATAGATTTTTAAGAATAGTATAGAAAAAGCAAAAATGAGGTTAAAAATGGATAAAGTTCATAATAAATTAGTAAGAGACAATATACCAAGTATTATTGAAAACGATGGATGTAAGTGTGTTACAAAAATACTAAATGAGAAAGAATATAAAGTTGAATTATATAAAAAATTACAAGAAGAAACAAATGAGGTAATAAATACTTCAAATAAAGAAGAGACACTTGAAGAGCTTGCTGATGTATTAGAGGTTGTAAAAGCCATTGCAATATTAAATAACAAAGACTTAAATGATATTATTGAAATAGCAAGTCAAAAAAGATTAAAACGTGGAGGGTTTGAAAAAAGAATCTTTTTAGAACGAGTTCAAGGAATAAAATGATAGATTGAAGTAATAATGAAAGATTAGTAATTAAAGCACTTAAGAAATTTATATTTAATATAGATGAGTAATGGTGGTGTTATAGGAAATATTAAAATGAAAGGAAATATGAATTTTAAATGAAAAAAGCCACAAATACAATAAGTTTAGGTAAATTAAAAGAAATAATTAATATTGTAAAAATAAAAAATATTAATGATGATGAAGTTTTTGATTTTATAAAAATATTAGAAATACAAAAAGAAAATATAAATAACAAAAGTGTGTTATTTTTTCCTATATATTTAGATAGTTCTGATGATGGTGGAGGTTGGTATATAAACAAACATGATTATAGATTAGAAATTAATGAGTATGTAAAAAAGTATCCAAGTTACACATATGTTCTTGATAAAAAAGCATATCAATTATTAAAAAATCATAATGTAAAAATTATTTTAGTTGATAATATAATGAAATCTATTGATTTGTTATTTAATTATTTCCTTAAAATAAGAAGCTTCAAAACTATATTAGTGACTGGGAGTGTTGGAAAAACAACTACTGCAGGCTTGATAGAAAATGTAATAAAAGATAATGTACTAAGGATTTATTCAAAAAGAATTACTCCTATAATTCTTAAAAGCCAAATCATTAACAAATTAACAGAGAATGTTAACTATTTTGTTATGGAAGCGAGTATGTATTATAAACATCACATAAAATATTTTAGTGATACATTAAAACCATATATTTCTGCTTGTATTAATATTGCTCCAGAGCATTTAGGAATAGATGATATAAAAGATGTTTGCGATATTGTAAAATGTAAAATGAGAGTTTTTGAATTTGCAGAACATGCGTTAATAAACTATTCAGATGAAGAACTTTCAAAACTATATTTTAAAAACGGGAAAATATTCTATCAAAAGAGTAAAATTGATTCTAAAGTAAAAAAAGTGTATGACATTTCAAAAATTAATGAAAAGATAAAGCCATATATTAATACGAAATTATCAAAAATACAGTATCAAACAGCATTTCAAGTTGGAATAATTTTAGAAATACCTGAAGAGAAAATTATAGAAAGATTAAATAAAGCAATTCCTGTTGAAAACAGAATTAACAAGCAAATAGTGTATGGAAAAGAGATTATTTTTGATGGAGATGTTTCAGGAGTAGCAAGATTTTCAAACTTTACAGATCATTTTTATAAAAGAGCAGTTTTAGTAATAAGAGACCTAACACATGAGGGAGAAGAAAAAGAAGACTATTCAAAAATAAAAAACTTTTTTAATAGATTTGAAAAAGTGTACCTGTTTAATGAAATTGAGAATATTGATGATTTAATATCAGAAAATACTGAAATAGTTTGTTCAAATGAATTTATAAAGTATATAGATTCTGAAATTAAAATATTTTATCATTATGGAAGTTATTTTAGAAAATTTAAAGATTTTGATTTGAATAATTTGGAGATGGGTAATGTGAAAAAGAAAATTCTATTAATACATGGATGGAATTATGAAAATTATAATAATTATATTGATACAAATGCTTGGAGTAATAGAAGCAAATTTGTAGCTGCTTTGGAAGAAAAATATGAAATAAGAAAACCCGATTTACCAGGATTTGGACTAGAAAAAGAACCTAATAAAAAATTTTATACAGTTGATGATTATGCTAAATTCATTAATGACTATATTACTAATAATAATTTTTATCCTGACTATATTTTAGGATATTCATTTGGTGGAGCAGTAGCAGTAACATATTATATGAATTATAATTATAATGGTAAATTAATACTAATTTCACCAGCATTAATAAGAAATTCGGATAAGTCTAAAAAATATATAAAAACACCTAAATTTTTAAAACCCATTAGAAATTATATAAGAGATTTATATTTAATATACAAAGTTAAAGTACCTGAAATGGTATATGGTACTAAATTTTTGAAAGCTACTTATCAATCAATTGTTAGAATTGAAACAATGGAATATTTACAACAAATAAAAAAAGAAAAGTTTATAATTATATATGGTGACCAAGATGATATGGTAAACCCTCATAGATTATATGAGTTATCAGATGAAGATATAAAGAAAAGGATTAGATTTATAAAAAATGGAGGACATGATATTGCAAATACTCATACAGAACAGTTAATAGATATTATTGATGAGTTTGTTAATAGTAATTAAAGAATGGATTTATTACATATAAATATTATGCAGTATTAAAATGGTATGACGAGGTTAGGATTTTTAATTATAGAATAAATATCGGAGGATAAAATAATGGAAAAAGTAAAAAAATTATTTGGTGGAATTAATTTAAGCTGGAAAAAGTTAATCATATTTGCA
>Ga0310691_10006257_pt1 | contig 12732 bp, 26 predicted proteins | sample 176DNAGHGlowgp2_FD_203887 | JGI IMG/M metagenome (GOLD analysis project Ga0310691, IMG submission 203887) | Sheep rumen microbial communities from Palmerston North, Manawatu-Wanganui, New Zealand - 1766 DNA GHGlow gp2 (v2) (version 2) | ecosystem: Host-associated > Mammals > Digestive system >... | reverse complement strand
GCTTGGCAAGCTCACGACGCAGCCAGCGAGCGGCGGCGATGTTGGTATCATAAGGGCCAGACGTACTTTCGATGTCCTTGTAGCCATACCCTTCGTTCTTGCCGAAGAAGCGCACCATAACATCGATGACGAACGGACGGTTTGTAGGCACGTGCAAGCACTTCAGAAAGCTGCCGCACCAGCCGAACGTCTTGATCTTGCCAGATCGGGCAATATCTTCTTCGTATTCCTTGCGAAGCACTGTAGGCGAATACCAGCGATAACTACTTAGCCATCCCATAATAACTCCTTGGTTGAGGTGTATAAAAGAAATAGGGCTGCGTGGCAGCCCCGTCAAATCGACGCCAGTCTACTCTTCGTCGTTAATGAATCCACCGTCGTCATAGAAGTCGATTTCACAGTGCATATCTGGCGCATTGGAGAATCCGTGATTGGCCATAATATCGTCTGGAATATGAGACACGCAACGCGCTGGGAAGTTGTCCAGCACCCATTGAAGCTCCTTCTTCTTAGTTTCTTCGTCGCTGTCGGCTGGGTCTGGTTCAAATGTGCTCATATAGCCATACTGGGCGATCTCGTCCTTGACCAGTTCTGCGTCCTTGCCATACCATTCAATTACGGCGGCCTTTATTTTTTCCTTGAACAGCGTGTACAGTTCTTTCTGGTTCTTCGCAGACCCTTTCTTTTCGTCGATGGTATAATCCAGCGAGACGACAAAATCGTCAGAATAGTCGTACTGGTTATTTCCATCGGAATCCTTGATGCTGAAACGAATCATGAATTTCTGCATACTTAACTCCTTGGTTGAGGTTCAGATATAAAATAACCCGGCGAGGCAGTCTCGCTGGGTGTCGGCCAGTTCCTACCCTTCGTGGTCGGCGATGAACTGTACAAGACGAGGCGTGGCACGGCACCACAGACCGTCGGTATTGAAGCCGTGAGCCTTAGCGACACGTTCCATAAACAGCGCGGCGGCGTCGGTGTAGCTATTATCCTTGCTCATCTCGTTGAGTACATTGACAACGGCTTCTGACTTGAGGACGACCCCATTCCCAACCTCGCCGCACGCTGATATCGTTTCGACATCGAGCAGCTGGTGTACGTTGAATCTCCAATGGGCTGGATTAGGACAGCCGTCAGACGGCGTTACAACCTTCTTGGCGTCTGGGTAAGCGATAACTTTCAGAGGCGAGTAAATGAAGTGCATATAATTGTTCACCAAATACATCGCGGCCATTTTGTAGCTGATGTGGACATATTCAGGTTTCTTCATAATTAACTCCTTGGTTGTATTGGTTGTATAAAAGAAATAACCCAGCGAAGCAGCCCCGCTGGGTCTGGAACAGTCCTAGCCGAGGATCGAAGCTAGGGTCTCTTCAAGCTTGTTGTAGGCCGTCCAGTTGTTCGGCCCACCGTGGTAGTCGTGGTCGTTCTCGGCCCTACGGTAGAGGACGTTGTCGTACCAGTTGTTCCAGCGGTGGTCGCTCGTGCTGACGTAGACGTACTTGCCGTTCTTGCCGAAGAAGGCCGTCCACTCGAAGTTGTTGTAGCTGAACTTCACCGTAGCGCCCAGCGTCTTCGCCAGCTTCTTCACTTCGCTGCGTACAATGGGGATAAAGTACTTGTTGAAGAAGTTACGGTGCGGATAGTCGCCATCGTACTTTTCCGGTACGCAAGCGTTGTCGAAGTCGTAGTTCTTGAAAGCGACGACGGATTTTTCTGTAGGGATATCATAAGTCTTCATTTGAAGCTCCTTGGTTGAGGTACATGAAAATAATATCTTGTCGAGGCAGTCCCGCAAGGTCTCTGCCAGTCGTCCGATCCGGACAGCAAGCAGAAAAGGGCGGCTGGGATCTCTCCCAGTCGCCTCACCTCAACAGAAATTGTCTTCCCAGCCGTCATGATAGCTGTACATCGCCGTGTAGTTCGGAAAATCCTTGAAATGTTCCCGTCCAGCTTGGGCGTCGTTCTTGCCTCGGTTCCACCAGCCGGTCCTGTAGCCTTCGGTGAACTGTTCCTTTGCTGTCGCGTCGGGGAATTCCGGTAAACGACTTTCACCGCGTACCCAGTTTTCCGCGTAGTCCTGTCCTTTCTGATTCCAGTCAATCTGTGCCATATTAGCTCCTTGGTTGTTGGTTTGTATAAAAGAAATAACCCAGCGAGGCAGCCCCGCTGGGTTAGTATCAGTTTTTATGAGCGATAATAGCCACCCACATAGGAACCGTTACTTCTGATGTACGGTCTTACGTAGTTCGTACGGAACGAATTGTTGTAAGTGTTATACTGACCGTAATAAGACAGCGTACGCCACTTATAGTTACCATACTTGTCATACGATTCAGACGGCGTACTGCGATAATGCGGTGCTACATAAGTACCATTCTTCTTGGTATACCCTCGAACATACGTTCTGGCGACTTGCTGTTCTCCAGTAGGACTTAGTACCGACGAGATCTGTCCTTGCATAGTCGGATCATAGACCGTTTTGGCGTTATTCTCCATGCCGAAGAACGTGATGAGGGCAAGGGCTGCGATGAGGGTTGCGATGATTGTTGTTTTTTTCATTGGATTGTTTCCTTTTGATTGTTGATTGTTGATTGTTTGTTGCGTAGAAAGAATAACCCGGCAGGGCAGCCCCGCCGGGCCGGATCCAGTCTACTTCTTGAACTTGTCGTTGTTGGCCTTTCTGATGTCCTTCACACGAGAGATCATCTTCTTGCCGGCCTTTTCGGTCTGGTCGAGCGCGGCTTCCGTCGCGTTGTCGGCGGCGTCACGCACAAGTTCCGTTCCAGCCTTCTTGACAGAAGCCTTCGCAGAATCCGAAGAGAAAATGTAGAGGCCAGCAAGAACGCCAGCGAGAAAGAGAGCGCAAAGAAATTTGAACATTGTTGTTTCTCCTTTGGTTGTTGGTTGTATAAAAACAATAGGACTGCGGAGCAGTCCCGCCGTCGCTATTTCAGTGTCTCAAGGAACTCGTCCATGTAGTCGAGGTCGTCCTTGCCAGTGCAACCGTAGAACGGCCTATCCTTGCAGCCCATCAAGTAGACGCGCTTTTTGCCGAACTTGTATTTGGCCGCGTACACTATCACGCCGCTCGGCGGTTCCACGCCCACATATTCGAGCTTCTTGTCGTGGCTGGAGTTAAATTTTTCAACCGCCTCGGCGATTGTCTTTTTCATAGTTTCGACTTGCTTGCTGGCCATAAATTCTCCTTGGTTAAAAAGAAATATAATTAAAATTAGGTAGGTTGTAAATACCAACCTAATTGTAAAGTTATTTTTACGTGCGAGTGTAGACCCACGAGAAATCATATTTTTTCGGAGTCAGACGCTTGCGACGTTTCATCTGCTGCTGCTTCCAATGTTCGTCATCGTGGAACCACGTGATAACGTGCGTGTCGAGATTGTAGAACCAGACGTATTCGCAGCACATGAACGGATTGTGACCGTTCAACGCAGCCTTGACCGTCTTCGGAGCCTTCGTCTTGGTCTCGTAGAAGCCCACTTCGCTAGGATCCAGCTCGATCTTCTCGATCACGTTGCCGTCCTTGTCCTTCTTCGGCTCGACGACGATCGGCATGTAGCCGGACTTCTGAGAACCGATGAAGATCTGCTCGAACTCCTTCATGGGGCGGCCAGGGTAAGAGTTCTTCCAGTCGATGCGCTGGGCTTCGATGTAGCCGTCCCAGTAGGACTTCGAATGGAGATGGTCGAGAGCGATGTAGTTGCCCTTCTCGACAGCGCCCATGCCCTCGAACAGTTCCTCGATTTCAGAGTCGAGCATGTGCTTGAGAGTCTGGCCGTGATTGTCACCGTCCCAGTGAAGGAAGCAGTAGCGTACCTTGTTGCCCTTCTGAAGGGCTAGAATAGAGCGTGTAGACATTGTTGTGCTCCTTGTTGAGGTTGTATAAAGTGAATAGATCGGCGAGGCAGTCCCGCCGGAACCGTGCCAGTCCGGTAGATCCGAGAACAAATAAAAAACAATGCCCCATCTGGGGCACCGTTTTTACCGTTCCTCACAAGAACTCATCTCGACGAACTTGGACGCGCCGTTCATTTCATCGTCGTCCATTCCCTCGAACTTTGCCATGGCTTCCTCTTCGCTGTCGGCCTTGATGTAGATTTCCTTGCGGTAGGTGATACGGAAGGTCTTGGCACCAGTGTCCTTGGAACCGTCCCATGTTACCTTGCCGTCAAGTAGATAGGCCAGCTCGTCGGCTGCGTCGCGGTTCGGCAGCGGCACCGTGTAGCGGTTTTCCTCGTAGTAGTCGCACCGTTCATCGCCGCCCTCGACGGTGATGGTAAATTCCGGATTGCCTTTGGCCTTGCTGGAATCGACATCGCCGTCGTCTCCGGCGTAGTACTGGAGGAAGAATTTTGTAATATCTTCCGATTCGAATTCTGCCGCGAAGTGTTCCAGCACTTCGTCGATACCGTTGTATTCATGTACGTGAGTCGTTGCGCTCATAAGTAAGCTCCTTGGTTGCTTTGTTTGTATAAAGTGAATAGATCGGCGAGGCAGCCCCGCCGATCAATCTCCAGTCTACGCGAAGGTGTACCGATAGCCAAGCGCACGCTTTCCATGCACTACTAGCTGGAACGTGCAGTTTTTGGTCTGACGAGGCAATGCTTCGTGGACGGATTCGGCAATAAGGCTGTTAGACTTTGTACAACCTACCCATATTTCTCGGAGTTCATCCCAGCACGATTTCTTACGGTTCCACTTGTACAGAACCGTTTTTACCCAATCAAAATTGTGACGGTCTCTGACGGAGCACAGCTTGTTAGCGATCGTATGAACGGCGACGGCGCGTCTCGGCGTGAGAGAAGTAGTTTCGTTTTTGTAATAATCTTTCATAGGTGATCTCCTTGGTTTGTATAAAGTGAATAGAACGGCGAGGCAGCCCCGCCGAGGTTATGTCAGTCCAGCACATCGACAATCTGATTTCCGTAGCACCAGTGCTCGTTGCTCAAGCTCATTACCGAGCATTCCCGTTCAGAGAACGGTATGCTGTCGACGGACGTTCCATCCTTTTCGTGAGGATGTTTAGTTCGTTCGATACTTTCGACGGTGGTTTCGACTGCTGGAGCAGCGCCCCAGTCACCGCGCCACATAACTTTACTTCCGACTTTAATTATCTTTTCAGCCATTGATATCTCCTTGGTTTGTATAAAGTGAATAGAACGACGAGGCAGCCCCGCCGTTCCGGTTCCAGTCCTACACGGTCATCGTGTATTCATCTTCGCACCATCCGCCTATGTAGACCGGATAGTCCTCGAAGGTTCCGTAGAAGAACCCAATGCCCTTCTCGTCCTGGTTGTCGGCGATAAGCTCGTCTCGATGGGCTTCGAGGTAGTCAAGGTCACGCTTCAGAGCTTCGGCGAACTTCTCGTCGTTGTCGCCAGTAGGAATGAAGCTCCACAAAGCGTGTCCATACTGTTCCTCGCCAGCGATACGGACGGCCTGGATAGCGTCGGCCCTCTTGGTGAGGTCGAGCTTGTATTTTTCGGAGGCTTCACGCACTCGGCGTTCAATTTCCGCGCCGTCGCCACGTCCCCAGCGCTGATAGAGGTAGGCCAGCGTTTCGCCGTCGTGCTTCAGTCTAAAAAGGATTCTGTCTGCCATAAGTATCTCTCCTTGGTTGTACAGTACCAATACTAGGCCGTGGCAGTCCCGCCCTTCTTCGGCCAGTTGATGATGGTGAGGCGGAAGTAGGCGCACTTGGACTGGCCGTCTTCTGCGGTATCGCCTACCATGAATACGATGGATGGGTCATAGCCACACGCCACCAATGCGTTAGGGTAGCCGTTCTTGATATGTTCGCCCATAGAGGACAAGCACTGAAGTACATCGTCCACGAGGGCCTTGTCGGAGTCCACGATGCACTTGGAATTATCTTTCGCGTTGATTGCGTCAGCGATAGACTGCGCCCTTTTGTGGGTTGTTTCATCGCCATTCATAAATTCAGCCGCGTGGCACTGCATATAGTTCGCCACCTTGTTATAGGCGGCTTCGTTCATCTTCTTAACATTCTTGGATTCAAAAGGCCAATTCATAATGTCTCCTTGGTTCTCATATATAATATAACTTTATGGCAATCCCGTGTCAATACTGCCAGTCCGTAAAAGTTATATTTACAAACGGCAAAAGGGGCTTGCGCCCCTTCAGTAGTCTATGTGTTACCAAACTCTTTCTTGCCCCATTCGAGGTGCGAATTACATCCACCGTCCGACCACACATGGACGGCCACCTTGAGGTTCTTGAGAACTTCTTCTTTCACTAGGCGGCGGATCTTGTCATCGATCGATTCATCGATCGGCGCTGCGTTCTTGCCCTTGCCCTTGGACTTGGGAGCAGTGACCGTGCCGCCAAGCTTTTCAATGAGCAAACGAGCGGTCGTCGCTATCCCAGCGCTTATTTGGGCGACTTCGTTGAGCGCCGTAATTACGGCGTTCTCGTTCGTCTTCTGTCCAGCGGTGACATAGTTCGCATAGACGGCGTCGAGAGCACACTTCAGACTGTGAAGGGAGCACTTGGAATTGTAGTCGAGCTTTTCGTAAACTGTTTGAGTAGCCATAAGTAATTCTCCTTGTTGAGGTTGTATAGAAAGAATAGGACTGCGAGGCAGTCCCGCCGTCTTACGGACATTCTTCGCCGAGGACAATCCACTTGCCGAAAACTTCTACACTGTTCTCGACTTCTTTATTGGGTTCGGCGAGGTAAATATCGTTACGGCCTAATACATACGAGCCGCCACAGTTGTCCGAGACATCGAACATGGCGTCGCCGTGCCCTTGCTTAATAAATTCTCCGAGCTTGTCATAAAGCTCTTGTGCGGTGATAGCGAACTTGCGATAGTTCTCTGTGCGCTTTTTATACTGTGCGATTTGTTCGTCGGTCATAATAACTCCTTTGGTTACATAAAATAAATATCTTCCGGCGGCAGCCTCGTCGAACTCCAGCCAGTCGTCCGGATCGTTCACAAATAAAAGAAGGCTCCGCCCTTTCGAGCGGAGCCTGGAGCTTACCTATGGACAAATTAGTGGTCGTGACAAGCGATAACTTTTGTTTTGCCGCTGAAACACATTTTGCACTGGTCGCAATGAATGTTTTTGCGCTTGTACTTGTTCGAGTTCTTATATTTTTCGACGTAAGCTGGACAGAACTTGTTAGGTTCGAGTTTCATGTCGCCGTCGTCGAAAACAAAAGCTTTTACATTCGGCAAGTGCTTGACACGTTCAAATTCTTTCACGCCGTTCTCTCCCCATACCGAGTAGAGAATCACAAAATTTTCCGGAACGAGACCTTTGAGCAAGAACTGTTCGGCCAGCTCATAGTTTTTCGTGTAAAGGTAGAACTTCACTTTCGAGAAGCACATGGCGAGCGTGACCCACATAATCATCTGGTCGTCGTCCTCGACTTCGCCGGAAGCGTTGATGCGCACCGTGCTGATGTGTCCGTGGGAGAGCTGCTGGGTAAGGCAAGCGAGCACGTAGTCGCGGTCGTTGCGCAGTCCCCACGTGTTCTTGGCGTGGTTGAACACCTCTCCAGGATGGATGCAGTAGCCGTGACGGCAGTAGCAAGACGGCTTGCACGACTTGCAGTTCTTGCACGTGCCTTTGATGTCTTTGAGCTTGCCGCGCATGCCCTTGTACGTGTAGTCGCCCATCAAGGTAGACCAGACGGCGATCTTGCCAAGCTTCGAGTTCCCCTTGGTCTCGAACTTGTACGTGGCTGTGTCTGGGTTGAACTTGAACGCCTTGATACCCTTAGTCGGTCTCACAATGTTGTTGATGTCGTCGAAAACTTGAGCCATAATGGTTACTCCCTAGTACCGTAGAGCTTCATTGCCCTACACCATATAAATACTCCGGCGGAGCCGTCCCGCCAGAGTCACGCCAGTCTCCGGATCAGCCCAGCTTGAGGTACACCGCATGGAACGCATTGGCAGCTTGCAACAGTTCCCCAAGCGTGGAAACCGTGCCAGTAGCCAGCAGCTTCCGACGGTTCGCCGTCAGATCGACGAGGTGTATTCGGTATTTCTTTCTGTCCTTTGTGAGCGTCGTCCTGAGCTCACGGTTGTCCAGCGCTTTCCGAGTCTGTATAGGCATACGGCACACGTGCCGCCCCTTCTCCTCTCTGAAATACGTCTCGAACAGCCAGTCTTCGTTGTTCTGTGCCATGTCAGCCCCCTACTCTTTTCTTCGACGGTTTGATAATTCTACTAATGTTCTTTGCCATGCGGCCTCCTTGGTTATTTATCGGTTGATGTTTTAAATTTGTCAAGAAAAATAATAAAAAATATGGGCGACGGCGTCGCCGCCCATTTCTGAACTAGTCACAGTGGTCGAAGGACTTCTTTTTTCCGTCCCACGGATAGCACCACATGAAATCTTTATAGCGGAGCACTGCGGAGCCGTTGCCGTTCGGATCGACCTTGACCGTGCGCTGTCCGTAAACAAAACCATTTTCATCCTCGAAGCGCTCGTCGTCATAGACGTTGCTGCGGTTCTCGAACTCATCCAGCGGCATGGTGGTTCCAGCGAACATGTTGTCGTGCGTTTCCAGCTGCTCCAGTGTGCGGAGAGTCACGAACTGCTTGGTACGCTTGACGACCTTGAAGTACGTCACCATGGCCATAGTAGCGCCCCATTTGCTGTAGTAGATGTCGCCTACCTTGATGTCGTCCGCACTCGTTGGCGTGTGGGTGACGACGGCGTAGTCTGGATGCTCCTCGATGTAGGTGGCGACGGCGTCCTTCGTCGCGCTGATGTTCTTCGACCACGTACCGACACGGAGCTCGTCGTCGCGGACGTGCAAGCGCATCTTGTTGAGCTCTTCGTCGGTAGTAATCTGGTTGTTGAGCTTCAGAACGGCCTTCTTGATGCGCTTCTCGGCGGCTGCCATCGTCTGGCGGATATTCATCATGTGGTCGAACGTGGGCTTGGTTTCGAGGAAAGTATCAACATTCATCATAGGTAACTCCTTATTGAGGTTCGTATAAAAGAAATAGGGCTGCGTGGCAGCCCCGTCGTCGCTACATCAGTCCGTCGAGGTAGTCTCGGCAGAGCTTGCGGAGCCTTGTCGCCAAGGTTGGGTCGTTCTTTCGGTGGATATGGTTGTACAACGGCATGTACTCGCTGATTTCAAGCTCGTCGCCGACCTTGTGGCGTGGAGAGCAGCTTCCGTCCTTCGGTGCCTTCGTCACGACCACGATGTATATCGGTTTCATCAAGGGGTTGTGCGTATCCACGAACTTCACTCTGAACTCGTCGCCAGAACGTATCGAGAGCCATTTACCGTGTTCTATGCCGTACTGGTCATCGACGACCAGCGTATCGCCAGCCTTGACGCTCGCCAGCGAATCACGGTTGGATTCAAACACAATAGCCTTTGCTCTCTGAACAAATTCAATTTCCTTGTTGATAATTTTCTTAGCCATGGTAATCTCCTTGTTGGTTACATAAATAAAATATCCGGTAGAGGCAGCCCCGTCGCTGCCGTGCCAGTCGTCCGGATCGATCGGCGAACAAATAAAAAATGGGGCGCTAGCCCCATTCTTTAGCCCTTCGCAACCAGTTTCCAGTCGTCCGCTTCGTCGCTGTTGTAGCCGATGATGTCGAGGTAGCCACACAAACATTCTCTATGTCCGATGTTGCCCATTTGCCCACGGAAGCCAACCCATTGCGCTTCGTGGTCGCCGTCGCCGTCATCGACTTCAAGCTTCGTCTTGTCGGTGAAGTAGATAGCGCCGTCGCAGTCGCCGTCGTCGATGACCTTGCTACCGTCCAGAAGGGCCTGGCCAAGCTCGTCGCTGATGTCGTATGTAGAACCCACGATGTCACGGTCATACTGGACAAACGCGCCATTCACTTGAATGCCGTCGTCTTCACTGATGTTCATACCAGAGCCGAGAACCATCTGGAGAAGCTTGCCGTACTTCTTGTTGTAGTAGACAGCCCAGTCCAGAGATTCGTCGGCTACATCATGAGAGTCCAGCACATTCGATTCCAGCACCTTGGCCAGCGTCGCTTCGGTGAGTACATCTTCCAGTTTCTCGTTGTCATCCATCACGAACGACATAATGCCCTTGACTTCCACAGTTACTCGTTTCATTGTTAAGCTCCTTGATGAGGTTGTATAGAAGAAATAGGACAGCGAGGCAGCCCCGCCGTCCGGTTATCAGTCTGCTAGCTATGCCAACGTCCGCCTTCCTTGCCGTTATCAAAGCCGACGACCACGAAGTCCTCGCCGTTGTCCTCTTTGAGCAACGCCCTGAAGTCGTTCAAGCCGTCACAGTAGAAGAAGATACCGTCGTCAATCTCGTCTGGGCTGTCGTCGCCGTGCATATCGCCGTGCAACGCTATAGGTACGCCAGTGTGCAGCTCGCCGTTATCCTTATACTTGATGTCACACTCAACGACCTCGCCGTCGTCAAACTTGGCGAGCGCAGCTTCAATTTCTGGTGCAAGCGGTGTATTCATATCAACCATAGTCAACTCCTTGTTGAGGTTACAGAAATAAAATAGGACGACGTGGCAGTCCCGTCGTCGTCCAGCCAGTCTGTGGATAAGTGGTGAATAATGTTTAATATTTTGTTGATATCATGTTGATAAGATGTTAATAAAATGGTGAGTATCTTGTTGATACTCACCAAAATTTTATTAAAGGCGCGTAGCCATGTCCATGATTTCAAATAAATTGTATTGGCTGTGACCTCGAAGCCAGCCGAGCCTCGTGTCGTTGTCCATCGCTTGATATTCCTTGATGGACGAGCCGTTCATTTTCAGATAGTCTTCAAAGGTGGTCAGCTTAGCCATATTAGCCTCCAATGGTGATTAAGGGGTTAGCGGTGCCGTGGTGCAGCTGCACCGTGTAGATAGCGCCAGTGTCGTCGTCCTTCGCCGTCCAGCCGTGGTCAGCGTCGCCCTCGACCTCGCCGTTGACGAAGCGCTCCAGCGACGCCACTTCGAGGGCTGCTGCGTTGCTGCACTTGAGCTGGCTGCCGACGGCGAGCACAGTCGTCTCTGGTGCTTGTCCGTCGGTGGTCGCCTTGACCTTCGTAGCTACCCACACATCGACGGTGAAGGTGTCCGTCTCCGTGTCGGTGCAGAGGCGAGGCGCGTTCTTGTAGCGCTTGATGATGCCTTGGCGAGCAGCCTCGGCTTCCGCCTTGTCCAAGTGGACGCTTTCAAGGATGCGGTGTTCAGAATCGGTGCGAGAAACAACAGATACTTCCATATCGAACTCCTTGTTAAGTGGTGTATCGTTCGTTTACATAAATATAATAACCGTCGAGAGCAGTCCCGCCGTGGCGGTGCCAGTCTCTACAGTTATTATCGTTCGACCCATGCGATTTGTAAAGCGTATATACGAAAAAAGGGGCTTGCGCCCCTAGCAGTCATAACATTTTTCAAGACCATAGATAGATTCAAGAACCCTATTGGCTATCTCTCTAGGATTCTTGCCAGCAGCCAGCAGCTTCTTTGCGAAGGCAAAGTCGTCACGCCCTAGATACTTGAACCCAGCGAGGTCACAGACCCTCTTCACTTCACGCCATACTTTCAGCATTGTTTACTCCTTGGTTGTGGTTAAGCTCTTGGTGAAATCGGCAGCGATAGCTGTACACATAGCATCGAACTCCGCCTTGACTTCGTCCTTGGTCATCTCGTTACTGGGTGCAAAGCCTGGTGTCGGCGAACGGCTGTCAATAGTCAGCGTATGTCCGCCAGTGACGAGCGTCTTGGTCTGTCCGTTGGCGGAACTAACGGCGGTGTCAACGCCTACCATAAATTTGCACTGCTTGCTGGTGTCGCTGTTGAGCACACGGATAGCGTACATATTGGAACGGAACGGCATTACTTGAATCTTGTACATCGGATAACTCCTTGGTTGATTTTGTTTACATAAATAAAATATCCGGATGCGGCAGCCCCGTCGCTGGACTGCCAGTCGTCTGTCGATCTCCGGATAAAATAAAAAGGGGCTTGCGCCCCTTAAAGAATATCTTCGCCGTCAAGTTCAGCATAAAGTTCTTCTGCGAGAAGCTTGGGAAACTTGTTGTAAACTTTCTTCGCGCTTGCGTTCCAGTTCTTGTTTTCGCCCTTGACCTCTCTGCACTTCTCGATGATGGCGTCAATGTCCATATCCTTGAGAGCTTCAGCGTCCAGACCGCTAATGTCTCTGAAGTACAAGTCGATGTCCTCTCTGAAGGCGTCCTCCAGCCCCTCGTCGAGCGTCACGATGGCGCTCGTGATGTCGCCGTCGCCAGCGTCGGAGCAGCTTGGGTCGCTCCAACAGATGGTCGGCGCTTCGTACCAGCCGTTGACCTCGACGCTGCCAGCCTCGCCCTTGTCGCCTTGGGCGAGCCAGCCCAGCAGCCCAGCCACGATGTCCTTCGTGGGACTGGTGTTGTCACAGCCCAGCTTCTCGTAGACCTCCTTGCCGCAGAAGATGAACACCTCGTTGCCGTCGTCGTTGTGCTCTGTCTCGTAGGACTTGCTCTTGGTCAAGTCCACGGAATCAGTCCATACATAGTTCAAAGATTCGGTATCGCTTGTCGGTTGTCTCATAGACATATCAAACTCCTTTAGTATAGTGGTGTAGCCGTAAGCTCATTTGCTTACATAAATAGAATACACCAGCGTAGCAGTCCCGTCGCCGTCGTGCCAGTCTCCGGATCGATCAGCACAAAAAGGGGGCTACCCTATGCGGTGTAGCCCTGGAATATCT
>Ga0310691_10006254_pt1 | contig 12737 bp, 9 predicted proteins | sample 176DNAGHGlowgp2_FD_203887 | JGI IMG/M metagenome (GOLD analysis project Ga0310691, IMG submission 203887) | Sheep rumen microbial communities from Palmerston North, Manawatu-Wanganui, New Zealand - 1766 DNA GHGlow gp2 (v2) (version 2) | ecosystem: Host-associated > Mammals > Digestive system >... | reverse complement strand
AAGGGTGAAGATGTCCGCGTCGTCCTGAGAGGCGGAGAACTGGTCATAAACTACACAGATGATGCCGTCTATATGACAGGTAACTGTGAGAAGGTATTTGACGGAAGTATAGAGATCTGATCATAAGCCTTTTTTCTTTGAATCTGCCCTAAAACATGACCTTACAGGTCAAATCCTAGGGCAGTTTTCTCACTTATTGAGGGAAGCCTTAACGAGACCCATGAATAAAGGATGGGGCTTGTTGGGTCTGCTCTTGAACTCGGGGTGATACTGTACACCCACAAAGAATCTGAGGGAGGAATATTCCACAGTCTCAACGAGAAGGCCGTCAGGTGAAAGGCCGCTGATGACAAGGCCTTTTTCCGTAAGCTCACCGCGGAACTCGTTATTGAATTCATACCTGTGGCGGTGACGTTCTCTTATCTCTTTTTTGCCATAGCATTCAGCCATCCTGGTGCCCTCACCGATGACGCAGGGATATGATCCCAGACGGAGAGTACCTCCCTTTTCAATATCGTCGCTCTGACCCGGCATGAAGTCTATCATCTTATGGGGTGTGTCGCTGTCGAATTCTCCGGAATTTGCGTCACTGTATCCGAGGAGACCTCTGCCTGCCTCGATGACTGCTATCTGCATTCCAAGGCAGATGCCAAGGTAGGGGACATCATTTTCGCGGCAGTATCTTGCAGCGAGGATCATACCTTCGATACCGCGTTCGCCGAAGCCTCCGGGTACGATGATACCATCTACTTTCCCCAGGATATCCTTATATGTTTCATCTGTAAGACCTTCGGAATCGATCCACTCGATATTGACTGTGGCATCACAGAAATATCCGGCGTGATGGAGGGCCTCTGCAACTGAGAGATATGCATCATGGAGCTGTACATACTTGCCCACGAGGCCGATAGTGACCTTGTGATGAGGTGTCTTTATCCTGTTTATGAGGGATACCCACTCATCCATATCTGGAGCGGGCGCATCGAGTCCCAGCTCTCTGCAGACGATCTCCGACATGCCTGATCTTTCCAGCATGAGGGGAGCCTCGTAGAGCACGGGAAGAGTATTATTCTCGATGACGCAGTCCTCCTTGACATTGCAGAAGTTTGCGATCTTTCTGAATATGCTCTTATCTTCTATATCCTCATCTGTACGGAGGACGATGATGTCGGGATTGATCCCCATTCCCTGGAGCTCCTTTACTGAGTGCTGGGTGGGTTTTGTCTTATGCTCTCCTGAGGCCTTGAGATAGGGAAGGAGACAGACGTGGATATAAAGGGAATTCTCTCTTCCTACTTCATTTCCCACCTGCCTTATGGCCTCTATGAAGGGCTGACTCTCGATATCGCCTATGGTTCCGCCGACCTCTGTTATTACGACATCGGCATTTGAATGAAGACCTACATTGTAGATGAACCTCTTGATCTCATCTGTGATGTGGGGGATTATCTGAACAGTTGATCCCAGATATTCACCGTGTCTTTCCTTGGCGATAACATTGGAGTAAACCTTGCCCGTGGTGAGATTTGAGAAGCGGTTGAGATCCTCATCGATAAACCTCTCGTAGTGGCCCAGATCCAGGTCGGTCTCGGCGCCGTCTTCAGTTACATAGACCTCGCCGTGCTGATAGGGGCTCATGGTTCCCGGATCGACATTGATATAAGGGTCGAGTTTCTGCGCTGCGACCTTGAGTCCGCGCATTTTGAGCAGTCTGCCGAGGGAGGCGGCCGTTATACCTTTTCCAAGGCCCGAGACAACACCTCCTGTTACGAAAATATACTTTGCCATAATGGTTACTCCTTATACCGCGAAATGATTTCTTCCGCTATTGTCTTTCTTGTTTTGCGAAGGTCCATCGCACTCTTTTCGATGAACCTGTGGGCAGTATCCTCATCAAGGCCCTCCCTTTCCATAAGAAGGAGCTTGGCTCTGTTTACCACCTTGATCTCTGCGATCTTTTCCTCGAAGGACTGGGCCTTTTGCTCAAGCCTCTTAAGACGCTGCCTGGTGGCGACGAGAAGTTTCAGTGTCTGGGAGACGACGGCCCTGTTCGTGGGCTTGCTGAGGGTAAGGACGCCATACTCCTCGGCCCTTGCGCTCATCTCGTCATAGAGGGAAGCCTCCAGAAGCAGCATTACGCCTACGCCGGTCTCCCTTGCAGTTTCTATGGCAAAGGAGATGCCCCTCTCATCTTTAAGGGGAGCGTTTACTATGAGCAGATCGTATCCGATATTGTCGAGGATCCTCCTTGCAGCTCCCACCGATGAGGCACAATCCACGGGACCAAATTCGCTGGCGGGAAGAAGGGACATGAGTACCTTATCAAACTTCTCGTTTGACGAAGCGATAAGAACACTTAACTGCTGTTCTCTTGCCATGTCCTGTCCTCCTTTCCGCTCTTGTGGATATTGTCTTTTTATCTGCAGTACTGCTTTACCAGTTCCTCGCCCAGTGAGGAGATCACGAAGGGATCTGAAAGGGCAAGTTTCTTAGCCTCCTCAAGTGATCCGGGAAGTGAGTCGATATATGTTCCGGAAGCGGGAAGCTCCGTTTTGTTCTCGATACCGTCAAGGCAGCTGTAGATCATCATCGCAATGGCAAGGTATGGATTTGCCAGGGCGTCGGGGGATCTGAGCTGGGCATAGTGGTGACCTGTCTTTCCGGAGGGGGGTATCCTTATGAGCTGTCCTCTGTTCTCTCCTGCCCAGGAAATATTTCTCGGAGCGCTGTCCTCACCGAATCTCTTGTAGGAGAGTTCGGAATTATTGAAGAAGACAGTAGCATTTCTTATGTGGCTGAGAAGACCTGCTATGGCGGAGGGGAGCACCTGCTCTCCTGAGTCAGCCGTGGCCAGGACATTGATGTGGAATCCGTTTCCGGGAGCACCCTTCAGGGGCTTGGGCGTAAAGTCGGCATAAAGGCCGTATCTTGCAGCGATCGTCTTTACCACGGAGATATATGTGACGACATTATCAGCGGCCTTTACTGGATCGCTGGAGGAGAAGTCGATCTGGTTCTGGCCGGGACCTGCCTCGTGGTGGGAATTGATAGGAAGGATTCCCATCCTCTCGAGGGTTAGGCAGATCTCACGCCTTACGTTTTCACACTTGTCAAGAGGTGCGATATCCATATATCCCGCATGATCGCAGGGTGTCAATGTGGGATTGCCCTCCTCATCTGTCTTGAAGAGGTAGAATTCTATCCTCGTTCCGAACCTGAATCCTATACCCTTTTCCTTTGCTTTTTCAACTGCGTCCTTAAGGACCTTTCTCGTGTCGATAGCGACGGGAGTCTTATCCTGTAAAGTGACATCGCAGAGCATGCGGATGACCTTTCCGCTTTCAGGGCGCCAGGGAAGTAAAGTGGTCGTTGAGATATCAGGATGAAGGAAAAGATCTGAATAGATATTCTCCCCGAATCCCGGAATAAGGGATGCGTTTATCGGGATCCCGTTCATAACAGCTTCCTCCAGCATATGGGGCATTATAGAGATATTCTTGCTGTTGCCGTGAATATCACAGAATGCCAGCCTTATAAACTTGATGTCTTCCTCTTCGACGTACTGCATGAATTCGCTTAATGAGCAGTCCATAGTCTACCTCCGCCAAAAATCCATATAAAGAAAATGGCGCCATCCCGTGGATCTTCCGAAGCACGGAATGAACGCCTTTGTTCATGTGATGATTTTGCCACTTATATAAACATATGTCAATCGGAAAAAGCGGCGAAGTTTATTTTTGCGAAGGGATTGACAACAAAAATCCACAGGTGTATATTGACCCCGTAAAACAGAATACGAACGGCAAAGACGCCGTGAACTTGAAATGAGTTCGCGGCGTCTTTTTTTGTTTCGCAAAAAGCAAAGGAGAAACGCTTATGAAGACTGTAGAAGAATTTTTCGGCGAGAACGTGTTTAACGAGAGCGTCATGAAGTCGAGACTTCCCAAGGAGATATATAAGGCGGTCAAGCAGGCCATCGATCATGGTAAGAGGCTTACCCCTGAAGCTGCAACTGTCATCGCCAACGAGATGAAGCAGTGGGCCGTCGAGAAGGGAGCTACACATTATACACACTGGTTCCAGCCCCTTACAGGCATCACAGCAGAGAAGCATGACAGCTTCATAGCACCCCAGGATGACGGAAGGGTCATCATGAACTTCTCCGGCAAGGAACTCATCCAGGGCGAGCCTGATGCATCTTCATTCCCCTCCGGCGGTATCAGAGCAACATTCGAGGCAAGGGGATATACAGCATGGGATCCCACATCCTTCGCATTCATCAAGGACGGAGTCCTCTGCATTCCCACAGCATTCTGCTCTTACACAGGTGAGGCACTCGACAAGAAGACACCTCTCCTGAGATCCATGGAGGCTATCAATAAACAGGCACTCCGTATCATGAAGGTATTCGGCAAGGATGATGTCACATCCATCAGGACAACAGTAGGTCCCGAGCAGGAGTATTTCCTCATCGATAAGAAGATGTACGATCAGCGCAAGGATCTTATCTATACAGGAAGAACACTCTTCGGTGCCCTCCCTCCCAAGGGACAGCAGATGGAGGATCATTACTTCGGTGTCATCAAGCCCAGGGTTCAGGCCTTCATGAAGGAACTGAACGATGAGCTCTGGAAGCTCGGGATCCTCGCCACGACAGAGCATAACGAAGTTGCTCCCGCACAGCATGAGCTGGCGCCTATCTTTACTACAACAAATATCGCTGCAGATCATAATCAGCTTACGATGGAGATCATGCAGAAAGTCGCAAGAAAGCACGATCTCGTATGCCTCCTTCACGAGAAGCCTTTCGAGGGTGTAAACGGATCAGGTAAGCACAACAACTGGTCCATCTCCACGGATACAGGCATCAACCTCCTGGATCCCGGAGAGACGCCCAGGGACAATGCACAGTTCCTCACATTTCTCACAGCTGTTATCAAGGCTGTCGACGAGTATCAGGATCTGCTCCGTCTCTCTGTAGCATCCGCAGGAAACGATCACCGTCTCGGTGCCAATGAGGCACCTCCGGCCATCATCTCCGTATTCCTCGGATCAGAGCTCACAGAGGTACTGGAGTCCATCATCGAGGACCGTCCCTATGGTTCCAAGGAGAAGGAGATCATGAAGATCGGCGTTCACGTTCTGCCCAGATTCCCCAAGGATACGACAGACCGTAACAGGACGAGCCCCTTCGCATTCACAGGTAACAAGTTCGAGTTCAGGATGCTCGGTTCAGCAGCTTCCATCGCAATGGCAAATACAGTCCTTAATGCTGCAGTTGCAGAGATCCTCTCACAGTTTGCCGACAAGCTCGAGAGTGCATCTGACTTTGAGAATGCCCTTCACGACCTTATCAAGGATGAGATCACTGCTCACAAGAGGATCCTCTTTAACGGCAACGGCTATGACGATTCCTGGGTAGAAGAGGCAGAGAAGAGGGGACTTTCCAACTACAGGACACTTCCTGATGCAGTTAAGCATTATCTCGATCCCAAGAATGTTGAACTCTTCACAAAGCATAAGGTCTACTCAGAGGTCGAGATGAAGTCCCGTCATGAGATCTTCCTGGAGAAGTACTGCAAGCTCCTCAATATTGAATATGAGACGATGTCAGTCATGGCTAAGCAGGACATCCTTCCCGCCGTTTCCGCATACTCTGCTGATCTTGCTGCCAATATTGCAGCAGTAACAGCAGCAGGCGGAGCAGCAGATTTCGAGAAGGAGACCCTGGCTGAGATCAGCTCTGATATGAGCAAAGCAAATGCTTCCCTTAAGAAGCTCAACAGCCTTATCGAGGATTTCAAGGATGTAGATGATTTTGAAGTTCTTGCAGACAGGATCAAGGATGAGATGATCCCCGCCATGGACGAGCTTCGCGCCAACTGCGACAAGCTGGAGCTGGAGACGGCAGCAGACTACTGGCCTTTCCCCACATATGGAGACATCCTCTTCAGCGTAAGATGACCAATACCAATTATCCATACCGCTTTTGGAGGGCCTGCACTTACCCCCGTGGGTGCAGGCTCTCGTCCCCGGGGGAGGATAGCGGATGGTAAGAATAAAAATGAAAGCGGTACAAAAAGATGAATATCAGAGTTAATGACAATTTTAAGAACATAAAGGAGACCTATCTCTTCTCCGAGATAGCATCAAGAGTAAGATCGTACAAGGCATCACATCCTGAAGCGGAGCTTATAAGACTCGGCATCGGTGATGTCACACTTCCCCTGGCTCCTGTAGTCGTCAGGGCGATGCAGGATGCATCTGCCGAGATGGGCGTGAAGGAGACCTTCAGGGGATATCCCCCGGAGAGCGGATATGACTTCCTTAAGCAGGCAGTCGCTGATAGATACAGTTCCTTCGGTGTATCCCTTGATCTTCCAGAGATCTTTATATCCGACGGAGCAAAGAGCGACATCGGAAATCTTGTTGATATCCTCGGAGAGAATGATATCGTTATCCCCGATCCCGTTTATCCTGTATATGTGGATTCCAACCTCATGAACGGCAACAATATAAATATCATCAGCGGAAGCAAGGAAAACGGGTTCCTTCCCATGCCTGAAAGCATAAAAGAGAAAAAGAGCGCCGTTATCTACATCTGTTCCCCCAACAATCCCACCGGCGCAGCCTATAACAGGGAACAGCTCGGAAAGTGGGTCGGATATGCCCTTGAGACCGGATCTCTCATAATCTACGATTCCGCATATGAGGCATTTGTGGTGGACGATCTTCCCCATTCCATATATGAGATCGAAGGTGCAAAAAGATGTGCCATAGAAGTCTGTTCCTTTTCCAAGTTCGCGGGCTTTACCGGAGTCAGGTGCGGATGGACGGTAGTCCCGGAAGCACTCAAGGCGGAGGATGGAACAAGTCTAAACAGGATGTGGTTCAGACGTCAGGCCACCAAATTCAACGGCGTGTCCTATCCTGTACAGTGCGCTGCCCGGGCGGCTCTCTCCGAAGAAGGTATGGTACAATGTATGGAGAATATAGAGTACTATCGCAAAAATGCCGCAATGCTGGCAGATGTTTTCGACAGAAAAGGCGTATTCTATACAGGTGGCAGGAACTCGCCGTATATCTGGCTCGAGTGTCCGGACAATATGGGGTCCTGGGAGTTTTTCGACAAGCTCCTTAACGAGGTCCACATAGTCGGAACCCCCGGAGAGGGGTTCGGAAAAGCGGGAGAAGGATTCTTCAGGATAACCGCTTTCGGAACGAGAGAGAGCACGGAGGAAGCGTGCAGGAGGCTTGCCGGCATATTGTAAGTCGGAGGAAATAGAAAATGTGCGGTATAGTGGGATATATAGGACCGAGGAACACACTGGGGGTCCTGCTCAACGGTCTTTCCACTCTTGAATACAGAGGTTATGATTCAGCGGGCGTGTCGTTCATTCAGGACGGCAGGCTCGAACTCATTAAGAAGAAAGGTTATGTAAAGGACCTGAGGGAGGCTGTAGCACAGGCAGGCTTTACCCTTGACGACACACATACCAACAGGATATCCGCAGGTATCGGCCACACCAGATGGGCCACCCACGGTGCTCCCAGCGACGAGAATTCCCATCCCCACATGTCCATGAACGGCAAGATCTGCATAGTCCATAACGGCATCATAGAGAACTATTCCGAGCTTAAGAGATTCCTTAAGAAGAAGGGATATGTATTCGCTTCCGAGACTGATACCGAAGTAGCCGCACAGCTCATCGAATATTATTACGGATTAAACGGCGACAAGGATATAAATGCCGCTGTAAGAAGAGCCCTTCTGGATATCGAAGGTACATATGCCCTCTGTGTCCTCTGCGTAGACGAACCCGACAGGCTCGTGTGTGCAAAGAAGGACAACCCTATCGTTGTAGGCGTGGGCAAGGGCGAGAACTTTATCGCTTCTGACGTTACCGCCATGATCGAGTATACAAAGGATGTTATCTTCCTTGAGGACGACTGCGTTCTCACCATGACCCAGGATTCTGTAGAGATCACTGACATCCACGGCGATCCCGTAGATTATAAGATCGATCAGGTAAAGTGGGACGCCAATGCTGCCCAGAAGGGCGGTTATGCCCACTTCATGCTCAAGGAGATGTTCGAGGAGCCCAAGGTATTCGATGCCACGGTCGCACCCCGCATCAAGGACAACGACATCATGCTGGAGCATTTCGATGTTACGAAGGAATATCTCGAAGGTCTCAGGAACATCAACATCATCGCCTGTGGTACGGCCTACCATGCAGGATGCGTAGCAAAGTATCTCATTGAGAAGTTCTGCCGAATTCCCGTTGTGTGCGGTGTTGCAAGTGAGTTTATCTACTCTGACCCCATCGTGGACGAGAAGACCCTCACCATCGTCATCTCCCAGTCCGGTGAGACCCTCGATACGAGAAATGCCATGAAGAAGGCAAAGGAACTCGGCAGCACGACCCTCGCTGTGGTCAATGTAATAGGAAGCACCATAGCAAGAGAAGCGGATTATGTTCTCTACACAGCTGCTGGTCCCGAGATCTCCGTTGCTTCCACAAAGGCATATACGACACAGCTTGGATGCCTCTACCTTGTTGCCTTAAAGTTTGCCCATGTTATGGGCAAGATCGAAGATGAGAAATATATCCACTACCAGAAGGAACTCCTTGCCATCCCTGAGAAGCTTCAGACTATCCTTGACAAGCAGAAGGAGATCTCCAAGTTTGCTTCCCGTCATTTCAATGCAGAGAGCACTTTCTTCATTGGAAGAGGACTTGATTACTATCTCTCCATGGAGACTTCACTGAAGCTCAAGGAGATATCATATATCCATTCCGAGGCATATGCCGGCGGCGAGCTCAAGCATGGCACGATCGCCCTTATCGAAGACGGGACCCTTGTTGTATGTCCCATCACCCAGGACGATCTTGTGTCCAAGATGGAATCCAACATCAAGGAGGTGGCAACAAGAGGTGCCACAGTACTTGCGGTGATCCCTGAGCGCTTCTCTGACAAGAGCTTCTCTTGTAATGCCAGGTTCATCATTCCCGACTGCGACCAGCTCCTGGCCCCTATCCTGGCAGTACTTCCCTGCCAGCTCTTTGCTTACTACATGGCAGTCTACAAGGGCTGCGATGTGGACAAGCCCAGAAATCTCGCCAAGAGCGTAACTGTAGAATAAGAAGAATGCTGTAATGACCTTCTCTGCGAAGAAAACAAAGATAGCATCTGTCCTTATCGTCATGTCACTCCTTCTCTCCGGTTGTACAGACAGAAGGAAGAGGGCTGAACTCGTCCCGACAACGACAACTTTCACGGAAGAGACGGAGGCAGTCCAGACTGAAGATACAGTAGCAGAAGAAACGGAAGAAACTGTCCCCCAGGGTCCTGTATACAGCGATGAAGTATACGGGATCGTAGATCAGATGACCCTGGAAGAGAAGATATATCAGCTCTTCATCATCACTCCGGAACAGTTTCTCGATATGGAAAAACCTGTCTATCCGGAGGACTACATAACCAATACATCTGAAGACCTGGAGACTGCGGTGGCACAGAACCCTGTGGCAGGTGTGGTCTTTTTCGCCGGGAATATAACAGATCCTGAACAGATAACAGCATTTACAGGTATGTTTACCCAAAGGGGCATGTTCACGGCTGTTGACGAAGAGGGCGGAGACATCACCAGGATCGCCTCCAACCCGGCTTTCGATGTGACGCAGTTCCCTCCCATGGGAGAAGTGAACGACTCCTATCAGGTGGGCCTTGAGATAGGCACATACCTGAAGGACTACGGCTTTAATCTGGACTTTGCGCCCGTTGCAGACGTCGCCTCAGATCCCTGGAACGACGTTATAGGGAACCGTTCCTTCGGTGACGATCCCGTGGATGTATCCATGCAGGCAGCTGCCTGTGTAGAAGGATTTACTGATGCGGGTATAGCAAGTACCCTTAAGCATTTTCCGGGACACGGCACCACCTCAGGCGACAGCCACTATGGAGCTGCTCTCCTGGATAAGACGCTGGATGATCTATGGACAGAAGAACTGATGCCCTTTGAGGCAGGGGTCGAGGCAGGTGTTCCCTTCATAATGGTGGGTCATATAACTGTTCCTGAACTGACGGGAGATCTTCCTGCCACACTCTCACCTGAAGCCATTACAGGCTTGCTGAGGGAACAGATGGGATACGAAGGTATCGTGATCACAGACTCTTTCCAGATGGGCGCCATAACTGATAACCGGGAGTCTGACGAAGCTGCTGTCGCAGCCATACTTGCCGGCGCAGATATTATCCTGATGCCTGACGATTTCGATCTGGCAGTCAGCGGGATAGTAAGCGCTGTGGAAGACGGAACAATAACTGAGGAACGGATAGACCAGAGCGTTCTGAGGATAATCCAGACCAAGATCGATTACGGCATAATGTAATAAAGTCCCAGCAGAAGAACAAGAAAGACTATATTTACCACAGTAAAGCTCAGCAGATACGGTCCCTTCCTGTCCTTGGGAAGTCCGTTGTAGAACTTATATGTGATAAGGCTCGCCATACTTGCTATAAGAGTTCCCAGACCTCCGAGATTAGTTCCTATAACAAGAGCCTCACCGTTATCCGTGAAGGCAGACAGGAGCATAGCTGCAGGAACGTTGCTTATTATCTGGGAAGCAAAGACCGCCGTCAGCATAGGTGAAACAGAGACAACTTCCGAGAGTGTATCGTGTATAACAGATATCCTTCCGAGGTTTCCTATGAGTACGAAGAAGAATACAAAGGTCAGAAGGAGCATCAGATCCGCATACTTAAAAGCCTTTCTGTCCACCAGGAGCATTATCAGCACCACTACAGGGAACATTATGAACCAGGATACGATATCGGCAACGGAAAGAACGCAGAAGACGAAGAGGAGCAGGCATAAAACAAGCCTTACCGTGTCAGGACGCTTTTTCTCTTCGGAGGCCCCCGAAGCAGCATTCCTGTTTCCTGCGAATAAAAAGACACTTACCACCAGCAATACCAGTGATACAAGAGCATAGGGAAGCATCAGCTTTATAAACGGAACAAAGGACATTCCGTAAGCCGTATAGAGATAGAGGTTCTGCGGATTCCCTATGGGTGTCAGCATGCTTCCCAGGTTAGCTGCTACTGTCATGAGTATCAGCGTGAACATAAGTCCCTTCCTGTCACCAAAGGCCCGCAGAACGGCGATCGCAAAAGGGACCAGCGTAACAAGGGTAACATCATTCGTCAGCAGCATCGCCATAAAGAACGACAGTACCACCAGCATCATGGAGACATACCTGGAGGACTTTACCTTCGACAGGAGTTTATTCGTAAGGAAGTCGAAAGTCCCTATCCTCAGGAGTTCGGCCACCACCAGCATAAGGCTGAAGAGTATAGCCAGGACCCTGAAATTGATATAGGAGATATATTCGGCATCCGGGGTGACGAAAAAGCAGGACACCACTGCCAGGATGCCTGAGATACAAAGGATAGGGTCTTTCTTAAACAGATCTTTCATACCGGGTAATTCTACACCTGAAACCGCAAAAAGCAAAAATAATCTTTATTGTCAGCGAAAATGTGTTATAATCAATTCTCGACAGCGTAATAACGCACATCATATTTCGGCATGGAGAAGTACCCAAGAGGCCGAAGGGGAGGCTTTGCTAAAGCTTTAGGCGGGGCAACTCGCGCGAGGGTTCGAATCCCTCCTTCTCCGCCAAGACCTCTCGAGAGATATTCTCGGGAGGTTTTTTGTTATAATCAGGAAGAGAGTATGAGGTTTTTATATGGGCAGTGTTAAGACTTCAATTCGTTTCTTTAATGATATTCCCGTGCGTTCCGTATGGGATGATGATACTGCCGCGTGGTGGCTCTGTGCTACGGATATCATCACGGTTCTTGTTGATACGTCTAATCCGAGAGTTTATTGGGCTACGATCAAAAGAAGAAATCCTCAGTTGTTTGCAAATTGCAAACAACTGAAACTGATGGCGTCAGATGGTAAGAGATACAATACTGATGTTATCAATGATGAGATGTTCAATTCGCTGATGGTGATACTGAAGAGCCCCAAGAAGGAGATCTTCCAAAAGTGGATCACTACAGTAAGCAGTTCCATTGATGAGAAAAGTAAAATCAAAGCGTATGATCTTTTTGACAGCGGTGCTATCAACGATATAGATTCAGGTACAATCAGAGGTCTTCAGCAGATTCATTCATATCTCTTCGGTGGATTGTACGATTTTGCCGGCAAGATCAGAGAGAAAAATATAAGCAAGGGTGGTTTTACCTTTGCAAATTCAATGTATCTTCACGATGCCCTGAAAAAGATCGAAACTATGCCTGAATCAACAGTGGATGAGATCATTGAGAAATATGTCGAAATGAATATTGCTCACCCTTTTATGGAGGGTAACGGAAGGAGCACAAGGATCTGGCTTGATCTGATATTCAAGAATAATCTGTCCAAATGTGTGGATTGGAGTAAGATCGATAAAAAGGAATACCTTATTGCCATGCAGAAAAGTCCGGTCAATGATTCAAAGATAAAAAAATTGATAAAAAGTGCATTAACAGACAGGATTGATGACAGAGAGATATTTATGAAAGGTATCGATTATTCCTACTACTACGAAGAAGAGTGATCATTTCACTTAGAACGTGTTGTTCACTGCCTTTTGAAGTCACAAATTGTGACTTCACCAAAGCGCGTGACCGTTCGTCACCTTCCTAATACGCTATATATCGGATATAGAACTAATACACAA
>Ga0310691_10006253_pt1 | contig 12740 bp, 8 predicted proteins | sample 176DNAGHGlowgp2_FD_203887 | JGI IMG/M metagenome (GOLD analysis project Ga0310691, IMG submission 203887) | Sheep rumen microbial communities from Palmerston North, Manawatu-Wanganui, New Zealand - 1766 DNA GHGlow gp2 (v2) (version 2) | ecosystem: Host-associated > Mammals > Digestive system >... | reverse complement strand
AACCTTTTCAAGATATCCTTGGGGACATCGTGTCCGTTAAGAAGAAAAAGATTGATTAATTTGCGATTTTCTCTTGACAAAGGTCACTTCATAACAGTTGATGGTGTTTGTACCATTGCTGAGAATGTAGGTGTAGATATAGGTTTATTGTGGGATAACACACTTGGCTCCTTGTTCATATAAATAACGGATTATGGTAAGAAAGGAAGGAAATTATTATGGCAAATGATATCATGAAGAAAAAGGAACTGTATTTAAAGATGATGGCTGACTCTATGGATGATAGAGTCAGTAAAATGGCATTCACTCAGGATGATTTGAACGAATTATATGATAGTGGTGAAGAGGAAATCTATATATGTGGAGAAGATTTACATATTCCGCTTAAGGAAAGAGTGGTGTTCTATTTAGGTGTACATCAGCCGACTATTGTCATTGATTCTGATGAACTCGTTGATTTTGAGGAATTGGGGATATCTATAGAGGATTGTTTGTTTGATGAAGAGTATAGTAAATTGATTTTCGCGGCAGAAGAGGAAAGTGACTCGGAGGCAGATGAAGATGATTCCGGAATAGATATGGAGCAGGTGGCATCTTTTTATGAATCGATGAAAGAATTCTTTTCTGATTATAAAGAGGAATTGCTTGAAATAGAGATGCCGGAGGATTTTGAAGATTATTTTGAAATAGATGAACTCGATTCCGATGATTACAACAGTGGTGAATATGATTATGAGACTAAGGCTAAAGCAAAGCTGGCTTGTAAGGCGTCTATTACAGAAATGATTTCTGAAGTCCGGTATCAGCTTGTATCAGCAGCCAGGGAATATGTTAGCCATACGACAGACTATTATTCTGAGTTGAGACATGGTTTTGATGAATTCGTTAGTGATCTCTCTGAAGCGTATGATTCCTGTTTGGAGTCTGAATGTGACGAGGACGTGGAAAAATACCTTCTGGGAAAGAAAAAAGAATTCTTTTCGGTTGTGTTGCCACAAATGGATTATAGTGGTGTCTCAGGTGATGACATAGAAAAAATTATAACAAAAGATATTAATAAGAGACTTGTAGTACGTACTCTTCTTCAAGAATGTGACTATGATAACGACGATGAATATTATTGTTTTGAAATCGGAACGGCTTGTGATACGATCAATTCTGAAGTGGAAAGTTTTGTTTCGGAGCTTGAAGAAAATCTGCCGGAACAAATCTATACAGCATATAAATCCATTTTCATACAGGCATTAGGGTTATTGGAATCAAGATTTGATGAAATGTTTTCAAGATAGACTATTGGCCGGTGGTATTAAAAATTATGGATATCAGTTCTTGTATACTATAAGTGGTTAAACTGTTGGGCTAAAATGGAGACCATGGATTATACTTTTTCAATTGAACTTTTATCAAGATGCGCTGATTTAGTGGCATCTGGACCCTGTGGGGGAACTAGAGAGGCTATTCGAAAGAATGATGGGATATATGATATTACGTATGTTTTTGATATCCCGACATAGAATTCTTGTTAGTGTGGTGGTTTTCCCATGAATTCCTATTGATTACCCATCAGTTACCTGTCAAGGGACTTCCCAAAGGATTTTGGGTGTGATATATTTACAATGGACAAAGCGAACGGGAATACAAAAACCCGGGATGCTGAGTCCATTTTCTTTTGCAAAAGAATACCGGGTAAAAAGAGCGTCGGCTCGTAAGCGAACAGCTTGCGGGTACGGCGCTTTCTTTTTGCCCAGAACCTGCCGGGGGCGGATGACGATCCGGATCCGGGCCAAGAGAAAGGAGAAAGATGAATGGATTATGGAGAATTTAAAGAAAAGTTTATACAGGATGTGAAGGATCGCCTTAAGGAAGAAGGAAGCAACATCATCATCTCAGTCAACGAAGTAAAGAAGCTGAATGAGAGATATGAGGCTATCACGGCCGTGGCTGAGGGCGACAACATCGGAGTGAACGTTGGCATCGAAAAGTTTTACGGTGCCTATGAGGACGGTGCTTCTTATGGAAGCGTGGTGGACAAGGCCATCGAGGTGATCAAAACCGGGATCGGTCATAAGCCTGAGATCAATGTCGAAGACCTGGGTGATTACAGCAAGATGAAGGATAAGCTGATCATGGAGGTCGTATCCGCTGAAGCCAACAGGGAGATGCTTGAAAACATACCGCATCAGATGCTGGAGGATATGGCAGTCGTCTATCGCTTTGCAGTGGAGTCGGTTGATAACGTACAGGGCTCGATCCTCATAACGGATACTATGGTGGCACACTTTGGTATAACGCCCGAGCAGCTTCATGCAGATGCGATGGAGAATGCACCTCAGATAAAGCCTGTCGAGATCAAGGGCATGAGCGAAGTGCTCGTAGAGATGATGGGCGTAGAACAGGCAGAGATGATGGGCCTGGGGCTTGTGCCGCCTGAGGATGAGCAGATGTATGTGGCATCCGTGCCGGATAAGACACACGGCGCCGGAGTCCTTGCTTATCAAGATTTCATGGACCAGGCTGCCGAGAGGGCCGGGGGCGACTTTTTCATCCTGCCTTCGAGCATCCATGAAGTCCTGATAGTCCCTGATAACGGAAGGATGGATCTTCAGTCACTTGAAAACATGGTAAAGGAAGTGAACGCCACTCAGGTCCAGCCTTCTGAAAAGCTCACAGACAGTGTATACCACTATGACAGCAAGGAAAAGGTATTCGAGCTGGGAGAGAAGTTTGTCCAAAGGCAGGCTTTAAAAAAGCAGGAGAGGACAGATGAAAAGGAAGCCGGTGAGAAGACGTCCGGAGAGAAAAGATCTGTCATGGATGATCTTAAGGCAAAGAAGGAAAAGGCAGCCAGGCAGCCTAAAAAGGAAGCGCCTGAAAAGGGCAGCAGGGCCAAAGGGGGTGATGCACTTTGAGCCCCAGGGATAAGTTAAAGCGCCCCTGTGACTGTACTGCATGTAAATTCTGGGATGAGAGGGAGGTGCGATCATGACGAAGTCATGATTATTCATCGCACCGACCGACGGGGCAGGATTCGTTTACGAATCGTGCCATTTCCGATTCCCAGACGCAGATGTGGACAGAAACAGGGGTGTTATTACGTCGAGGATAACATCAATAGAACCGGGAGAAAGGAGGAAAAGGAATGCGTTCGGAAGTGATAAACGTACAGGAGAACAGAGTTTTTGTCGCAAAGCCCGGCTTCGGGCCTTTCCCTGAGGCACATCCGCTCAACTGTAAGAGTGAGTGTCCTTACGGGAAGGGAAGGAGCTTTTGCTGGCCGTGCATGAACAAGATCTTATCTGAGCACAGGGCGGGCAGGGCTGTGAGTGCCAATGCTTGATTATTTCTATGGTGAACAGCAGGAAGTTTTTGTCTTCTACAGGATGCCGAAAGTATTGTTTTCGGAGGAAGAATACAAAGGGATGTCTTTTGGTTCGCGGGTGCTGTATGGCATCCTGCTGGATCTGACAGCTCTTTCAGGCAGGAATAACTGGCGCGATGAGCAGGGCAGGGTGTATGTCATATGTTCCGTGAAGAAGATCATGAGGATCCTTGGAATATCGAACAAGACTGCTATCAAGTTCCTGTCAGAGCTTGAAGAAAAGGGCCTTATCGAGAGACAGAAGCACGGCCAGGGAAAGCCGGCGGTCATATATGTGAAGAACTTCATGGCGGTGAAAGATCTACACTTCAAGGAGTGTAAAAGTTACACTTCTGAAGGTGTAGAAAATACACTTCAAGAAGTGAACAAAGTACACAGTAATAATACTAATATAAATAATACTGAGTATAATGATAACCATCTTCTTCAGGACGGAGGGAAGAAGATGGAGTATTACACCGCATATTTTGAAAAGTCGCTGGAGATATGGGCCCTTAAGAATGATTATCCGTATGAGACAGGGATCATAGATGAGATCCTGGGGATCCTGGTGGATACTATGTGTTCTGATGCAAAGACCATCCGGATAGGAGGGGAGGACAAGAGTCTTGAGACAGTAAAGAGCGTCTTTATGAAGCTTAATTACGACCATATAGCGCATGTGATATACCTGCTTGATAACAATGATGCAGAGATACACAACATGAAGGGCTACATGCTGACCCTGCTTTACAGCTCAGTGTTCACCATAGACAGTTATTATAAGGCAAAGGTGAGCAGGGATCTTAGGAACTCGAAAGAATAACATTTTAACCGGCTTATGGGAGACCATGAGCTTTTTTTGTATGCCCAGAAGGGCAAGGAGGAAATTGAATTGATAAAGATAAAGAACAGGATAATGAAAAAGGTGGGCGTATGCCTTCTGATGGCGGCAACGATCCTCACCTCAGTGAACATCCCGGGCCTGGGGGCGCAGAACGTGTACGCTCAGTATGCTTCCGGGACAAAGACGGGCCTTCGGGCCACATGGACAGGCGGTCCCAATTCCATAACGGACGGGAACGGTTATCCGGGAGAGAATAAGTGGCTGCTTCGGTACAATACCGACAGTACCAGTGGATCGAACTTCGATTACGGCTTTTCGGAAGGCGGTACCATCAGCAACGTACGCTATGACGGATATGTGCTCAGGAAGGCCGGCGTGTCGCTGACTGCGAAGCTTGATTTTTCAAACATTGAGTACATGGAGTTCGACCTGACAAGGCACAGCGCAGATAAGGGAGACGGCGTGTTCTTTTCGGCCATATCGGACACCATGTATACGAGCTATATCCAGCCCGCCAGTGCCGGTAATTCGACCGCATCCGCAGCGACGCTTAAAAAGAAGATGAAGGAAGAGACCAACACCACGATCTATAAGACCGACACGAAATCTGTCATGGAGACAAAGACTTATGACTGCGCATCCATCACGGGCACTCATTATTTCACCATAATGAACTACTCGGATGGCGATGGTGCTGCGCCTCTCATGCAGATCTCTGCAATAAGGGTCTATGGCCCCGTGACCACCTATAGTGACTGCCATGTGACTAAGGCGACCATGACCGGTACGGATACAATCGATTATGGCAAGACGACTACCTTTACAGCAGCTCCTGCAGGCGGGAATTATAACCCTAACCATGTGAAGTACCAGTGGTATGACAACGGTAACGGGTCTACCCATCTCATGCCCGGTAAGACAGGCAGCAGTATCACCATCACCGGTAATGAGAACAGCGCGGGTCATACATATTACTGTCAGGTGTATGCGGATAATGACAGCGCGGGGGTGAATACATCCGGCGGATGGTGCTCAAAGAAGCTTAATGTAAATGCGCCTACCTTTACAGCTAACCTTCCGTCTACCGTGAACATGGGCCTTAACGGATCGGCGACCCTTTCCATATCAGCGACCAATTACGGATCGGTAGCATGGCAGAAGAGCACCGATAACGGCAGCACCTGGAATGATACAGGGAAGACCGGCACCAGCTTTTCAATCACGGATTCAAACGGAAATCAGAACGGCGTAAAGTACAGGGCAGTCCTTTCAGGAGGAAAACAGGTCACATCAAATGTATGTACCGTAAGCGTGGCAAGCCCGTCCTTTACAACGCAGCCCAAGAGCACGACAGTTAATGAAGGATCTAACGCTACATTTGCCACAGGCACTTCAAACACTGCATCTGTTAAATGGCAGGTTTCAAAGGACAGCGGCAATACCTGGAAGGATATAGATGGAGCCACATCCGCTACGCTCGCTGTCGAGAACGTGACCATGGATATGAGCGGATACAGATACAGGGCCATAGCAACGAGCGGCGTAGGAAGCACCACATCATCCGTGGCGATACTGACAGTGGCTGAGATCAAGCCCCAGATAACAAAGAACCCTGAAAACCTTTCTGTCATAGAGGGAAGGATCATATCTTTTTGTGTGAACGCAAACCACTATAAGAGCGTGCAGTGGCAGGTGAGCAGGGATAAGGGTTCCACCTGGAATGACATCGAAGGTGCCACGGATCCCACATATGTGCAGCACGAAGCAAAGCTTACACAGGACGGTGAGAGATACCGTGCGGTGCTTAAAAACAGCAGCCTTTCGGCCACAAGCGCAGAGGCAGTCCTTAATGTCAGCAAAAAGTCCTTCATCGGCTTTTATGTGGAGTATCCGTCATCTGAGGTGGATTATAAGAGCACCATAAAGACATCTGATGTGTTCACCATCTTCAGGTATGACAATGGGGATGCGTCATTCTGTAAGAACGCAGAAGGCCTTACCTTCTCAGGCGGAAAGACAGAGCTCTACATGGGTACCCTCGGGGAGCAGACAATCACCTGTTATCTTGACGGGATCAACGCGCCCCAGAGCTTTAAGGTAAAGGTGGTGGATAAATCCGCGCCGGCTATCGAAGAGATAAACATAGCCTGGGAGGACGGCGAGTTCACCGGGGCGAACCTTTCAAACGATAAGGCAAAGAAGCTTGTGATAGAAGCGAGCGTTACCGACAATTCTGACGGAAAGATAAGCTATAGCTGGTCAAAGGACGGGAAGGATCTCGGATCTGATTCAGATAAGCTCATCATCGACGGGAATGATGGTAACGGAACATACATCCTTCAGGCAAAGGATGAGACCGGGAATATCTCAAGGAAGCATATCCTTGTGAATGCCTGGGATTTTACGGCGCCTGTCATAAACGGCTTTGAGATGACGCCTTCGACTGCCTGGGCAGCATACAGGAATATCGCGGTGGATGCATCCGATGACAATGCCCTTGATGCAAAGGCATATTCCTTTGATGAAGGAAAGAGCTTTCTGATGGGCAATTCATTCCTGGTAGACAGGAACGGGACCTATAAGGTCATCGTAAGGGATATGGCCGGCAACACGGCTGAGCAGATGGTGGAGGTCACCAATATCGACCGTGACGCCCCTGAGATCGCATCCGTAAAAAGGTTTGAAGAAGACGGCAACGTCTATGTGCAGATCGAAGCAGAGGATGATATGAGCCAGGTATCCTACGGTTACAGGCTTCCTGACGGCAGCGTGTCCTGGCAGGAAAGCGGTAAGTTCCTCATTGAAAAGGATGAGGGCAGGGATGTGAGCGGCAGGACATTCTATGCAAAGGATGAGGCCGGTAACGTATCTGGATCAAAGGTGTTCATCAACAGCGAGTACATTGATTATGAAGGCCTGTCGGTATCCCTGAACCAGACCATGTACCAGACACCTTCCGATTCCTGGACAGATAGTGAATCAGGCGTGAAGCTTGGCTTTGTCCTTAGCAGCATGGAGAACATCTATGACAGGTATAAGTGGAGCAATGAGGATGAGGATTCCGAGTCACAGTCCACTCAGGTACATGATAACGGAAAATATTCCGCTACGGTCTATTCAACAGATGGAAACGGCAATAAGGATGAAGTGGCCGCAACGCTTGATTATGCAGTAGAGAACATCGACAGCACAGGCCCTTCGATAGAGGCCGCTCCAATAAGCGGTAAGCTCGTGATAGAGGCAGCCGATAATGAGTCCGGAGTCGATAAGGTCTATGTGACCGGCGGCGGATACACAGAGGAGACACTGGTGGCTGTGGTATCAGGCAATGAAGACGGGATCTGTGAGGCGGAGGCACCCCTTAACGGAACTTACAATATAAGGGCCGTGGATAAGGTGGGCAATGAATCTACAAAGCAGATCGTGGTAGATAATGCCGCGTCCGTAAGCGAGAACGATATCCCCGGCATGGTGGTAATCTCCCCGGCAGGAGATGACTCTTCCGTATCTTCAAATGAGACAAAGGATAAGAAGGGCTTTAAGTACAGAGGTTTCTTCCCGGGAGGATACACGAATAAGGATATCACCATTTACATCGAAGTCCCTGAGTGGCTTAAAGCGATCCTTGCCGATAAGCCCTTCAGCTGGGATGACGGCATGACCTGGACTGATACTCCTTATATCACCATATCTGAGAACGGCGTATACCATCTGTGGATAAAGCTTATCGACGGAAGGATAATAAAGTGCCCCGACATCGTGATAAACTGCATCGACAAGGATGCGCCCATGCTCTTTGCCATGAGCCATGGCATGGAGATATACATCTATGCTAAAGATGAAAAGTGCAGGATGGGCGATGTGATCCTTACGGATCCTGAAGGCAGGAGCGTAAAGGTTGACGGAAAGATAGGCGATGATAACAGCTTTGAGGCAGATGTAAAGGTGACTCAGTGCGGTACATATGTGGTGACTGCTTTTGACGAGATCGGCAACATGAGCAAGAAGGAAGTCGACGTTATGGAAGATGAGTCCGGCATAAAGGGCGGCGATGGATCGGATAAGCCCGGAACCGGCATCGGTGAAGAGTCCGGGAAAGATGCGGACAGTGTATCCGGCAATGGCATAATCTCCGATAAGTACGGCAACGGGACCATGCTCATAAAGTATGCAAAGGACTCTTACGTGTACACAGGACGCCAGATAAGGCCCAAGGTGAAGCTCAGGTTCAGCTATATCAATAACCGGGGAAAGCGTAAGGTAAAGAAGCTTAAGGAAAACCGGGACTATACCATCACCTATAAGGACAACATCGAGGCAGGCACAGCCATCATGACCATCACCGGTATCGGCGACTTTTCGGGCAGGGGGGAAAAGCCCTTCAATATAATCAAAAAGTCCATGGATAAGGTGAGGATCAAAAAGCTTAAGAACATCGTGTTCGGAACCGACCCTTCAAAGCTGCATCCCACTGTAGTAGACAGCAAGAGGATCCTGCAGGAGGGCAGGGACTATACCGTTAGCGCTGACAGCGTGGAATCACTGAGCCTTCTTGGCTTTAAGTACCAGAAGATCAGGGTGACCGTATCAGCTGCTGAAGGCTCCAGCTATACCGGCAGCAAGTCAAAGACCATCAGGATCTATAAAAGGAGCCTTAAGAATGCGGTGGCCGTAAAGATATCCGTAAGTGACGTGAAGTCATCTGACGGCGTGACGAGTCCTAAGATAACAGTCACTTACAACGGAAAGGTCCTTAAGGAAGGCACGGATTATAACGTCGTATTAAGGAATAACACCAGGGCCGGTACAGGCACAGCCATCATAACAGGCCATGGCAACTACGGCGGAAAAAGGACAGTAAAATACAACATAAGCAGATGATGATTTTTAATTTGGCGGGCATATCCAACCGGGTATGCCCGTCAGCATTATGGAGGTAAGATTTATGGATACTGTAAAGATAACAAGAGCCGGGATACCGGATAAACCGATGGTGATATATATCCCGCCCGATGGCAACATTCGTCTTATCAGGGAGGAGAACGCCGCAGAGATGATACTGCCTGTCATTGACAGGGTCAACGTGCAGTACATGGGAAAGACGCCATATATACTGTGTTCTTTTAAGAAGAACATAGTGAGGATAGAGGGCAGCACATATATCTTCCCGGGATTCCTTATCATGAAAAAGGAAGGCAACAAAGTGGATGCGCTCCCTTTTGAAGAGGTGGACAGGGCACTTGCGGAGTTTGAGAGCAGGCTGCTTGAGATAAACATCGGCGGCGTCAGGATGAGTGCGTATTCTGCGGATTAGACAGGTGAGGGAAAATGAATGAAGAAGTAGCAAACAGGGTGGTCAGTTTTGCCATTACGACGACTAGGCTCACGGGGCGGGTGTTGCATGACGCCATGAAGAGCATGGAGGCGATGATACGGGCAAACAGCCGCGCGGTAGGTAGGACTAAGGATGTGACACCAAAGGGGCGGCAGAGCGTAAAGCAGCTTGTGGGCCAGGGACGCGGCGTAGAGGCGGATTCCATCGCGGATGACGGGGTGCGCCTCTTTAACCGCATCGCAAAAAAGTACGGCGTGGACTTTGCCATCATGAAGGATAAGACACAAAAGCCCGCGGTCTATACAGTGCTCGTCAAATCCCCGGATAAGGAGACACTGAACCAGATCATGAAGGAGTATACCGCAAGGTATATGAAGGTAAATGAAAAGGGGCAGACAAAAGAGAGCATCAGGGAAAAGCTTGATAAGTTCAAGGCCATCGTGGCAGCCATACCCAGGAAGGTGAAGGATAAGGTGATGGAGCATACGAGATGATGGATAAGGAAAAGATCAAAAAGAAGCTCATACTGAACCTGCCGTATATAGTCATCGGAGGCCTTTTCACAAACGTGGGGGAGGCCTTCAGACTGGCAGGTGGGAGCAACATATCCGAAAGGGTGCAGAGGCTCGTCCTTGGTAATTATATCGGGAAAGCCTTTGTAAACCCGCTCATAAGCCTTAACGCAGCGGATATCCTGGTGGGGATCCTGGCGGGAGTGGTACTCAAAGCGGCGGTATACCTTAAAGGCAAAAATGCAAAGAAATACCGGCATGGCTCAGAGTATGGCTCTGCCAGATGGGGAAAGAGTGAGGACATCGCGCCCTTTAAGGACCCGGTGTTTTCAAAGAATGTGATCCTGTCAAAAAGTGAGTTTCTGACAATGGAGAGCAGGCCGAAGGACCCCAAATATGCCAGGAATAAGAACGTATTGTGCGTCGGCGGATCAGGCTCCGGCAAGACACGCTATTTTATCAAACCCAACATCCTCCAGATGCATTCAAGCTATGTCGTGACCGATCCGAAGGGCACTCTTGTTAATGAAACGGGAACGGCACTTTTAAGGAACGGATACAGGATGAAGATCTTCAACACCATCAATTTTAAGAAGAGCATGCATTATAATCCCTTTGCTTACATCAGATCTGAAAAGGATATTTTAAAGCTGGTGAATACACTGATAGCAAACACGAAAGGTGATGGAAAAGCAGGGGATGAATTCTGGACCAAAGCCGAGACCCTTCTGTATACGGCGCTCATAGGGTATATCCATTATGAGGCACCGGAGGAGGAGAAGAACTTCAATACGCTGCTTGAGATGATCAATTCAATGGAGGTGAGGGAGGATGATGAGAGCTTTAAGAATGCGGTGGATTTCATGTTTGATGAGCTTGAAGAAAACGATCCGGATCACTTTGCGCTGAGGCAATATAAAAAGTATAAGCTTGCGGCCGGCAAGACCGCTAAGTCGATACTTGTGAGCTGCGGCGCGAGGCTGGCTCCTTTTGACATAAGGGAGCTTCGGGAGATCACGGCATATGATGAACTGCAGCTTGACACCCTGGGGGATAAAAAGACTGCGCTGTTCCTCATCATGTCGGATACGGACTCTACGTTTAACTTCCTGATATCCATGATCTACAGCCAGCTCTTTAACCTGCTGTGTGAAAAAGCGGATGATGAGTATGGCGGCAGGCTCCCGGTACATGTCCGCTGTCTTATTGATGAGATGGCGAACATAGGCCAGATCCCGAACCTTGAGAAACTCATGGCAACCATCAGGAGCAGGGAGATCTCAGCGGCCCTGGTCCTACAGGCAAAATCACAGCTGAAAGCGATCTACAAAGATAATTCGGATACCGTCATAGGGAACTGCGACTCGCAGATCTTCCTGGGCGGCAGCGAGCAGACGACCCTCAAAGACCTGAACACCGCTCTTGGTAAAGAGACTATAGATATGTATAACACGGGGGAGAGCAGGGGACAGTCTGCAAGCTATAACCTGAATTATCAGAAGACGGGCCATGACCTTATGAGCATCGATGAACTGTCTGTGATGGATGGTTCAAAGTGCATAGTGCAGATAAGAGGAGTGAGACCTTTTCTCTCAGATAAGTATGATCTGACTATGCATCCGAACTACCATCTGACAGCTGATGCAGATAAGAAGAACTGGTTCGACATTGAAAAGTACTTGAATCGCAAGATGAAGGTACGAGGGGACGAGGTATTCGAAGTCCTGGAGGTTAAGTGAATATATCTCGTTTTTACTTTTGGAGCATCCTGATATCAACTGTCAAAACCGGCTGAAAGGTGGAGGGAAACTCTATTGAAAAGACACCGGTTTTTTGTTAATATATGCTTAAGGAGACAGTATGGCAAGGAAAGATAATAGCGATAAGAAGATAAAAAAGAATAAGAAGGAAATCGTGGGTCTTGATGCCCAAATCGCAAAAGAACTTGATGCGGCGATTGATGACCTGAACCTGTTTGATGATGATCTTATGAGTAAGGTCTTTGATGGAAACATTGAGGCAACAGAGCTGTTACTGCGGATCATTCTTCAGAGGGATGATATCACTGTGACATATGTTAAAGGCCAGGTGGATATGAAGAATCCTTATCCGGGAGGAAGAAGCATACGGATCGATATTCATGCTATTGATGGCAATGGTGTTCATTTTGACGTCGAAGTCCAGAGGAATGAAAAAGGGTCTGACGCACGCAGGGCAAGGTTCAATGCGGGAATGATGGATTCGCGGATGCTCAGGAAGAAGCAGGAGTTCAAGGAATTAAAAGACCGGTATGTGATTTTTATCTGTCAGCATGATAAGTTTGGAAAGAAAAAGCCGATATATCATATAGATAAGACTGTCAGGGAGACCGGGGAGGCTTACGATGATGGAGCGTATACTATCTTTGTGAATGGTCTTTACAAGGGCAAAGATGAATTCGGAAAGCTGGCTCACGATTTCAACTGTAAGAAGGCAGATGATATTTATTATAAACCGTTGGCTGATGGCGTGAGGCATTTTAAGGAGACGGAGGAAGGACGTGAGGAGATGTGTGAATCATTTGAAAGATTAGCAAATAAATATGCGGATAAGGTTGGCGATGAGCGTGCGGAACAGACAAAAATAGATATGATAAAGCTTATGATGAAGAATATGAAGTGCACCTTGGAGGATGCACTTAATGCTCTT
>Ga0310691_10006252_pt1 | contig 12740 bp, 7 predicted proteins | sample 176DNAGHGlowgp2_FD_203887 | JGI IMG/M metagenome (GOLD analysis project Ga0310691, IMG submission 203887) | Sheep rumen microbial communities from Palmerston North, Manawatu-Wanganui, New Zealand - 1766 DNA GHGlow gp2 (v2) (version 2) | ecosystem: Host-associated > Mammals > Digestive system >... | reverse complement strand
AGGTCGAGGATATTGCTAACGTTGCTACTTTCCTGGCTTCTGACATGTCGAGCTATGTGAGTGGACAGGTCATTCAGGTCGATGGCGGCATGAATATGTAAGGCGCTGCGCTAGTGAATAGTGAAACGCTACGCTAGTGAATAGTGAAAAGTGAAAAATGAATGATGATGGAGGTCGTTTACGAGGACAACCATATTATCATAGTCAATAAACAGAGTGGGGAGATCGTTCAGGGCGATAAGACTGGCGATCGCCCCCTTTCTGATATCGTCAAGGACTATATCAAGGAGAAGTACCAGAAACCGGGTGCTGTTTTTCTTGGTGTGGTACACCGTCTGGACAGGCCCGTTTCGGGGTTGGTGGTTTTTGCCCGCACATCGAAAGCACTGCCCCGATTGAATAAGATGTTTGCCGAGAATGAAGTGCATAAGACCTATTGGGCGATAGTTTGTAAGTCGGTTGGTGGAAGAAGGAAAATTGCAGATGACGGTGAATGGCATACACTGGAAAACTGGATTGTAAGGAACGAGAAGCAAAACAAGAGCTATGCTTACGACCGTGAGGTGCCTAATAGCAAGTTGGCCAGGTTAAAATATAGATTGATTGCACGTGGCGAACGCTATGATTTGGTAGAGGTGCAGTTGATGACAGGTCGTCATCATCAGATTCGCTGTCAACTCTCTACGATGGGGTGTCCTATTAGGGGTGACTTGAAGTATGGCGCCCCTCGCAGTAATCCTGATGGCAGCATCTCGCTGAATGCACACCGAATAGACTTCGTTCACCCCGTTTCTAAGGAAAAAATAAGCTTAGAATCGCCCTTGCCAGACGATAATCTGTGGGAAACATTAAAAAAAATGGTAAAATAGTTTCATATTTCCTTTTTTTCATGTATTTTTGCAGCATACTTTGCAAGTAAAGATATGAAAAAAGCCTTTTGGTGGATTTTGGGCATATTGCTAAGCCCTATTCTGCTGTTCTTGATATTGACAGTTTTGCTTTATCTGCCGCCTGTACAAAATTGGGCAGTTGATAAGGTAGCTGCCATTGCCTCGGAAAAGACTGGCATGGACATCAGCGTAGGCTACGTGAAACTTGCATTCCCCTTGGATTTATCGATTGAGGACTTCAAGATGATTCACCTGCCAGATACGATAGCCGATGTGGAACAGTTGACCGTCGACGTCCAGCTGTTGCCACTCTTCAAGAGTCAAGTGGTTATCAATGAGTTGGAGGTCAATAATACTAAACTGAATACCAATGGCTTTGTAGAGGCAGCTCAAGTGAAAGGCAGTTTCAAAAGACTGTTTGTGTCTAGTAAGGGTATCGACCTTGACCGCCAGACGGTGGAGGTGAATGGTGCCCGTTTGGAGGATGCCCAATTGGATGTACAGTTAAACGACTCTGTACCTGAAGATACGACAACCACAGTCAATCTTTGGAAAATCCATGTGGACAGCGTAGTCATCAGCCGCTCTGATTTGGCATTACACATGCCGGGAGATACGATGAGTATTAATACCCGTTTCGGCACTTTAATAGCTAGAGAAGCCCTTATCGACCTCGGTACTGAGACCTATACTGTGGGTAGCGTTGACTGGCTGAATGGTGCCTTGGCCTATGATCAGAATTATCAGCCTCGCATAGAGGGTCTTGACTTCAATCATATCGATCTTACCCATCTGAATGTCGGTATCGACTCTATCTACTATCATGATCCGACACTTCGTTTGAATATGCGCCATATCGCACTGAAAGAGAAAAGTGGTCTACAGGTAACTGACCTCAGTGGCCCGATTGTGATGGAGAATGGTAGCATTCGTTTGCCTAAGTTCCATCTGAAGACCCCTGAGAGTGATATCTTGGTCGATATGGATATGCCCCTATCACTAATGGACTCTATAGACCCAGGTAAACTTCGCCTGCGTGTGGATGCCCAGTTGGGTCGACAAGACCTCATGCACTTTATGGGTGATTTACCGCAGGGTGTTCGAGACCGTTGGCCATACTATCCGTTGACAGTGAAGGGATCTGTTAAGGGCAATATGGATTTCGTCGAGTTCAAAGACCTTGACATTGAATTGCCTACCGCCTTTTATGGTAATGCTGACGGTTTTGTTGCTAACATCTCTGACCCCAAGCGTCTGCGTGCCGATGTACAGTTTAAGGCTCGTACTCAGAATATAGGCTTTTTAATGGCCATGTTACCTCGCGACGTACAACGTGACTACCGCATACCACCTATGTCGACTGAAGGTCGTGTGAAAGTCGATGGCGCACACTATTCAGCAGATGTCAAAGCCCATGAGGGTGGGGGACACATGCAATTGATTGGCGATTTTGATGCTAATCAGATGAACTATAGTGCCAGCATCAGTCTTGAGAATATCAATTTCCATCATTTCATGCCCAATGGCTTCCTGTATAATGTAGATGCAGGTATCATGGTCAATGGTCATGGTGTCGACGTATTTGCACCAGAGACCGATATCATGTCCACGATTTACATCAATCAGTTGAAAACCAGTCTGTGGAACATGAGCGACCTGACAGCTATTACTGTTATTCGAAAAGGACGTGCGCAGATTGACCTTGAGAGTCGTAACAAACTGCTTAGCGGTGAGTTCAATATTGATGCCCTCTTGAACACTGAGAAGTTTATTGGTACGGTGTCTGCCGACGTCAACCATGCAGACCTTTATGCGCTGGGCCTGCTGGAGAGTCCACTGACCATTGAGATGTGTGGCTCGGCAGATATCAATTCCGACATGAAGATGCAGCACAACATTACTGGACTGGTTAGTGATATTGTGGTTACCGATACTGCCAAGACCTATCGTACGGAGTGGATTGGTCTGCTTTTGAAGACCAATACGGACACCACGATAGTCCGTGCACAGAGTGGTGACTTTATCGTGAAGATTGATGCCAGTGGCAACTACGAGCAGATGGCAGAGACGTTCAGTGTCCTCGGCGATTCTGTGATGTCACAGCTTGACAGGAAGACTATTGACCAACCGGCATTGAGAAAACTGTTGCCAACCCTGAAGATGCATATAGAGAGTAAGCGCGACAATCCTTTGGCTAATCTATTGAAGAGTGGTAATGGCATCGACTTCAAGGAACTATGGTTCGATATGGACTCGTCGCCTGAGACAGGTCTTAATGGTAATGGCTATCTTCATTCACTCATTGTGAGCGGTGTGCGTCTGGATACCATCAATTTCCGACTGGCACAACGTCGGGAACGCCTCTCCTTCGGTGGTCAGATACGTAATAACAAGAAGAATCCGCAGTTTGTGTTTAATGCCCTTTTTGATGGTGTCTTGCAGGAACGTGGTGCTACCGTTGGCGTGCGTTATTACGATGCAGCCAATGTGCTGGGTGCTCGTTTGGGTGCTCAGGCCGAGGTGGTTGATAGCGGTTTACGTTTGCATCTCATGCCTGAACAACCGACCCTGGGTTACAAGAAATTTAATCTGAATAAAGACAATTTCCTATTGTTCAGACCCAATAAGAAAGTTGAGGCCAATATCCACCTGGTAGCTGACGATGGCACAGGTTTGAAGGTTTATTCTGAATCGTCCGACTCAACAGCGTTGCAGGATATTACCGTCAGTGTGAATCGTATCAATCTTGACGAGATAACCTCCATCTTCCCATACATGCCTCGCGTGTCGGGTTTGCTTGATGGTGACTACCATGTTATCCAAGACAGGACCAGTCGCTTCTCTATTGTGGGCGATATGTCTATTCGCCAACTGGCCTACGAAAAGAGTCCGATAGGTAATATAAGCTCAGAACTTGTTTACCTCCAGAATGGCGATTCGGCCCATGTCATAGATGCTCGTCTGATGAAGGATGACATAGAGATTGGTTCGATGACGGGTACCTATTATGATGTTGGTGATGGTAAGGTGGATCTTAGGTTTATTATGGATCACTTTCCCTTGGACATGGCCAATGGCTTCATTCCTGATCAGTTGTTCGGTTTGCAGGGTTATGGCGAGGGCTTGTTGGATATCCGTGGTCCGCTTGACAAGCTAAAGGTGGATGGTACCGTGGTACTCGACTCTGCCTATCTGGTGAGTGTGCCCTATGGCGTCAGGATGCGTTTCGCTAAAGACCCATTGGTGATAGAGAATTCCAAGCTGACTATCAACAATTTCAATCTATACTCGTCTAAGAATGATGAGTTGAATGTGCATGGCAGTGTTGACTTTGCCGATTTTGACCATATCATGACGAATATCCGTCTGCGTGCCCAAAACTATCAGATTATCGATGCCAAGGAGAATAAGCAGAGTATTGCCTATGGTAAGGCTTTCGTCAACTTCTTTGCACGTATCAGTGGTACGTTGGATAATATGAATATGCGTGGCCGTTTCGATGTGTTGGGTTCTACCGATATGAGTTACGTGCTTCGTGACAGCCCGTTGACTACGGATAACCAATTGGACGAACTGGTTAAGTTTACTGACTTTAGCGACAGCACGCAAACCGTTGTTGAACGTCCGCAACTGACTGGCTTTAAGATGGATATGACGCTTAATGTGGCAAATGGCGCTCACATTATGGCCTATCTGAATACAGACCATTCTAACTATGTTGACCTCATGGGCGGTGGTACGTTGCGTATGATTTATACACCTGAAGACAATCTTCGACTGACGGGTCGTTATACTCTGTCGAATGGTGAGATGAAGTATTCAATGCCTGTTATCCCGCTGAAGACTTTTACTATTCGTGATGGTTCGTATGTCGAATTCACTGGCGAGATGATGAATCCTACGCTGAACATTACCGCAACCGAACGTACCAAGGCCAATGTCGGCAATGAGGGTGAGGCGGTTCGTAGCGTCGATTTCGACTGTGGCGTCGTCATTACCAAGACGTTGAGCAATATGGGACTTGAGTTTACGCTCGATGCACCAGAGGATATGCAGTTGCACAGTGAGTTGCAAGCCATGTCGTCAGAACAGCGGGCCAAGTTGGCTGTCACTATGTTGACTACAGGTATGTATCTGTCTGATGGTAATACGGGTGGTTTCTCTATGAACTCGGCACTCTCGTCGTTCCTCAACTCACAAATCAGCCAGATTTCAGGCAATGCACTGCGTACCTTGGATCTCCAGTTCGGTATGGACAATTCCACCGATGCCACAGGTCAGACCCGTACCGACTACTCGTTCAAGTTCGCCAAGCGCTTTATGAACAATCGTCTGAAGATAGCTGTTGGTGGTAAGGTGTCCACTGGCGCAGAGATACAGGAACGCAACAACTCGTTCTTTGATAATGTCTCGTTGGAATACCGATTAGATGATACCTCTAACAAGTATATCTCACTATATTTCCAAAATAATTCCTACGACTGGCTTGACGGTTATACACAGAAGTATGGCGGTGGCTTTATATGGCGTCGCTCAATAGATCATATCCTCGACGTCTTTAAGTTCAAGGATACTACAACATTGTTGCCGATGAATACTACCACCAGGCCCGCAACACCTCGTGACAGTGTAAGAATAGACAGCGTAAAGGTAAAGTAAAAAAGTAAAGCAATGAAGATATTTCCTATAATGACATATAAATACATGCGTAGAAAGGTTCACGCTTTTTTACCTTTTTGCTTTTTTGCCTTTTTGCTTTTCCTGTCATCCTGTTCGATGACAAAGAATATTCCTGAAGACGACCAGCTCTTTACGGGTTTGAAGGCTATCACCTACGAAGACTATGAGCAAAATGACAATTTCGTGAAAACGCAGGAGGAGGTTGAGGCAGCCTTAGCCACAGCACCTAATGGCTCACTCTTCGGCAGCAGCTACTATCGTGTGCCTTTCTCGTTTGGTGTCTCTGTATGGAATCATTATTCAGAAAAGAATACACCGTTTGCCCGGTGGATGACAAAGAGCTTTGGTAAGCAGCCCGTCTTGATGTCGTGGGTCAATCCTGAACTACGTGCTACGGTGGCTCAGTCGGTATTACGGAATCACGGCTATTTCAATGGTCGTGTCGATTACAAGCCTATCACTATGAAGAATCCCAAGACGGCCAAACTTTCCTATCAAGTAAAGCCTGGTCATCTGTATACGCTCGATTCCGTCAGTATAGTCGGCTTCCCTGCCGAGGCTGACAGCCTTATACAGGCTACCATTGATGGGACCTATGTCAAGAAAGGCGATGCCTTTGTTGTCAGCAATCTCGATGCCGAACGTCAGCGTATCAGTACTATGCTGCGCAATAATGGCTATTACTATTATCAGCCTGGTTATGCCTCGTATTTGGCCGATACCTTTGTTGTTGACGGTAAGGTGCAGTTGCAGTTGAAACTGGCAAACGATATACCTTATGCCGCCAAGCACAAGTGGTATATCGGAAATATTGATGTCAGTATGCGTAAGACGAATAGGGAAGTGCTGACAGACTCCATCAAGAGACGTATCACCATTCATTTTAATGGCAAGAAGCCTCCCATTCGTGCACGTGTTTTGATGGGTGACATCAAGTTGCGTCCCCGTCAGTTGTATAGGCACGATAACTATTTGCAGTCTATGAGCAAACTGAATGCTATGGGATTGTTCTCATCTGTAAACATGACCTTTACGCCGAGAGACACGACGGCCCTTTGCGATACACTCGATTTGGCGATGACCTGTACCTTCGACAAACCATGGGACTTCTATGTCGAGACCAATTTCAATGCCCGTACCATAGGACGAATGGGACCTGAGTTACGTATGGGTGTCACGCGCCGCAACGCATTCCGTGGTGCTGAGAAAATTGACGTTAACGTTCATGGCTCCTACGAGTGGGCTACCAGTAACAGTTCGTCGAACATGAATAACTACGAGTATGGTGCCGATGCTTCGGTGGAGTTCCCGCGTATTATCGCCCCCTTCTTTGGTGGTAACCGTGTTCAACGCGATAGTGTGGGTAGGGTGGTGCGTAGCAGTCTTTTCTACTCAACGCCGACAACCCTTGCCAAGGCTTCTACCGATATCATCTATCGTCCTGGCTACTACAAGATGCATGTGGTGTCGGGCGAATGGACCTATCGCTGGCAGACGTCTGCCCAGAGCCGGCATGAGTTCTCGCCTCTGACGGTGAAGTATCAGTTTATGAACAGTCATACCAGCGAATTCGAGGATTTGGTAAAGATAAATCCCTATCTGGCCGTTACCATGCAGGACTACTTTATTCCTGAGATGCGCTATACATACACCTATACCAGTCCGTCAAGCTATCTGCACCCCATTCGTTGGGAGACCACTTTGGCCGAGTCGGGTAATGGTGTGGCGCTCTATGATGTGCTGACCGGCAAAAGTTGGAACGACAAGGACAAGACGATGTTCAAGAATCCCTATTCGCAGTTCTTGAAACTCGAGACCGACTTTACTAAGACGTGGACGTTTGATGCTGTCTCTAAATTGGTCGGACATATCAATGCCGGTGTTATCTACTCATACGGCAATAGCGACTGGGTTCCCAATTCTGAGTTGTTCTTTGTAGGTGGCGCCAATAGTATTCGTGCCTTCTCTGTACGTGGTATAGGTCCTGGTAACTTCCCCGGAGTATCCCAGAAGTCGCTGTCTTACATGTTACAGAATGGCGATATGAAATTTGTATGTAACTTAGAATATCGCCGACAACTGTTTGGCAGCCTCTATGGTGCAATCTTCCTCGATGCAGGTAATGTTTGGAACCTTGTTGAAAGTTGGGATAGTTCGTCTGATAACCCTATGGCTATATACAATACCAAGTTCGAGTTTAAGAATCTTTTCAAGCAGATGGCTGTTGGTACAGGCATAGGTATCCGTTACGATATGGATTTCCTTGTTATTCGACTTGACTGGGGTGTTGCCCTTCACTATCCTTTCGAAACGAGCAAGTCGGGCTTCTATAATATTGAGCGCTTCAAGAATAGCCATACCCTTCACTTTGCTATCGGTTATCCATTCTAATGGTTCCATGATAAAATGGGGAAATATATTTGGAAATTTCCCTCTTTTTTTGTACCTTTGCAGTCTGAAAGTGATTAAAATTTAAATATAGCGTTATGAAACCAACATTGTTTCTTTTAGCAGCTGGCATGGGTAGCCGTTATGGTGGCCTGAAGCAGCTTGACGGTCTGGGCCCTAACGGCGAGACCATTATGGACTATAGTATCTACGATGCCATTCAGGCAGGATTCGGCAAGATCGTATGGGTTATCCGCAAAGACTTTGAGGACCAGTTCCGTACGCAGATTCTGTCAAAATACGAGGGTAAGGTGCAGTGTGAACTCTGCTTCCAGGCATTGGATGCACTGCCTGAGGGCTTTACTGTTCCCGAGGGCCGTCAGAAGCCTTGGGGTACGAACCATGCAGTGCTGATGGGTAAGGACATCATCAAAGAACCGTTTTGCGTCATTAACTGTGATGACTTCTATGGTCGCGACTGCTTCATGCAGATAGGCAAATATTTGAGTAATTTGCCCGAGGGTGCCAAGAACCAGTATGCTATGGTAGGATTCCGCGTATGCAACACGTTGAGCGAGAACGGTAGTGTGGCTCGTGGCGTATGCACATACGACGACAAGCGTCACCTGACGGACGTCGTTGAGCGTACCGAGATTCTGCGCATGGATGGTGTTATCAAGTATAAGGATGAACAGGGCGAATGGCAGGCATTGGATGAGAATGCACCCGTATCAATGAATGTATGGGGCTTTACACCCGACTATTTCGAGTACTCTGAGGCTTATTTCAAGGAGTTCCTGAGCGATCCGAAGAATATGGAGAATCTGAAGGCTGAGTTCTTTATCCCCTTGATGGTAAACAAGCTGATTACCGAAGGTACAGCCACCTGCGAGGTGCTGGATACTACGTCGAAATGGTTTGGCGTGACTTATGCTGCAGATCGCGACGACACTGTGGCACGTATTCAGAAACTGGTTGACGAAGGTGTCTATCCTAATAAACTGTTTTAAATGCTGACAAACATTATGACTGAAGGGGAGTGCAGCTTGCTGCGCTCCCTTATAGCCCGTGCAGATAGCATTGTGCTGTGTTGTCATCAGAATGCTGATGGCGACGCCTTAGGTGCTATGCTGGGGTGGGGTGAGGTCTTGCGCCAGATGGGTAAGGAACCGTTGATGGTTGTGCCCGACCAGTATCCAGACTATCTGCTATGGTTACCGAATACAGAGAAGATAGTGCGCTATGACAAGCGTCGTGACTATGTGGATACGGTACTGAAGATTGCCGATCTTGTATTTTGTCTTGACTTTAATTCTGCACAGCGTACTGACGAAATGGCTGCATCACTTTGTGCATCACCAGCTAAGAAGGTACTGATAGACCATCATCCCGAACCCGATGTGGAGACGACGCTTTGCATCTCGCATCCCGAGATGTCAAGCACGTGTGAACTGGTGTTTCGGCTTGTATGGCAGCTTGGCTTGTTCGAAGAGTTAGGCAAGCATTTTGCCGTTCCTGTCTATTGCGGTATGATGACGGATACGGGTGGCTTTACGTTTAACTCGAATAATCCGGAGATATTCTATATTATCAGTCAGCTACTCACCAAGCATATCAATAAGGACAAGATATACCGCAACGTGTATCATAATTATTCGGAGCATCGCCTTCGCATGGTAGGTCATGTGCTTTGCAATCGGTTGGTGGTCGACGAAAAACGCCATGCAGCCTATTATACATTGACCCGTGCAGACCAGAAGCAGTTTCATTTCATTAAGGGTGACGCTGAGGGACTAGTCAATATGCCCTTGCAGATCAAGGGGCTCAAACTAAGTATATCGCTACGTGAGGACACAGACCGCGATCAGACTATTTGGATCAGTCTGCGTTCGGTGGACGACTTCCCCTGCAACGAGGTGGCAGCACAGTTCTTTAATGGTGGCGGACACCTGAATGCTTCGGGCGGGCGATTGAATTGTAGTATGTCGGAAGCCGTTAAAATTGTGGAACAAGCCCTGCTGGCGTTTGAAAACAAGTTAAAGTAGCCTAATAAATCATCGATAATCGGCATTCGTAATTCATAATTCATATTTATTTTGTAATTTTGTGCCCGAATTAAATTGTATTATGCTGAAATGAATAAAATCATTTATACGTTACTCTTTGTGTTTGCTATGATGGGTCTTGCCAGTTGTAATGACTATGAGACCTATGCAGACTTGAAGGAGAAAGAACAGAGTGCCATCAGCAACTTCATTTCTCGCGAAGGTATTCAGGTTATTGATGAACTAACTTTTAAGAATCAGGGTGAGACGACGGATACCACAAGAAATCAGTTTGTTTATATGTCCCGTACTGGTGTTTACATGCAGATAGTGCGTAAGGGCTGTGGTAGTCAGTTGGAGGACAAGAAGAGTGTTAGTATTCTCTGCCGTTTTATGGAGAAAAACCTCTTGACCGACTCTATCATGATACGCAATGACCAGAAAAGTAGTTTCTATCTTAGAAATGTTGGCAAGTTCGTTGATGCTTCTCAATATGTAGATAAAATGTACGTGACACGTAATGGCACCACTATTACTGCTATGTTTGAGTCGGGTATGATGCAAGCCTATCACAGTTCAACATCTGTGCCTGGCGGATGGTTGGTACCTCTGAATTATATCAATGTCGGTCGTCCTGAGAAAGAGGATGACCAGATTGCCAAGGTGCGCTTGATCGTGCCTCATTCGCAAGGTACTGCGGATGCCTCTTCAACCGTATTCCCTTGCTATTACGAGATTACTTACGAAAGAGTGAAGTAGTTGTTCTAAACGCAAAGCTCTAAATTCCAAATAAAAGAAATGACACTGATTAAATCTATTTCAGGTATCCGCGGAACTATCGGCGGTGCAACGGGTGATACCCTTAATCCTTTGGATATTGTAAAGTTTACGACGGCTTACGCCACCTTTATCCCTCGCAAGACGGGTAAGATTGTTGTTGGTCGCGATGGTCGTATCTCTGGTCCTATGGTACGCGATGTGGTTTGTGGCACATTGGTGGGCATGGGCTTTGATGTGCTTGATATTGGTTATGCCAGTACACCTACCACAGAATTGGCTGTCCGCATGAGTGGTGCCGATGGTGGTATTATCATTACGGCATCTCATAATCCTCGTCAGTGGAATGCACTGAAACTGCTCAACAGCGAGGGCGAATTCCTGACGGCTGCTGATGGACAGCGCGTGCTTGAGATTGCCGAGAAGGAGGATTTTAATTATGCTGAGGTTGACAAGCTGGGCCATGTTACGGTTGATAACAGTTTTGATGACCGTCATGTCCAGTCTGTCATTGATTTGCGTCTCGTAGATGTTGAGGCTATCCGTCAGGCTCGCTTTATGGTCTGTGTTGACAGTATCAACAGTGTAGGCGGCATTATCCTGCCTAAGCTGTTGGAACGTCTGGGTGTAGGCTACACTTTCCTCAATCGTGATGTAACTGGTGACTTTGCCCATAATCCAGAGCCTTTGGAGAAGAATCTACAGGGCATCATGAAGGAGATGAGCACCGGCAAGTATAGTCTTGGTATCGTGGTCGATCCTGATGTTGATCGCTTGGCCTTTATCTGTGAGGACGGTAAGATGTTTGGCGAGGAATATACGTTAGTCTCAGTTGCTGACTATGTCTTGTCGCAGACTCCAGGTAATACCGTTAGCAATCTCAGTTCGACACGCGCTTTGCGTGATGTCACCGAGAAACGTGGCGGTAAGTACACCGCCGCAGCCGTTGGCGAGGTTAATGTGACCACCAAGATGAAGGAGGTGAATGCTGTCATTGGCGGTGAAGGCAATGGTGGTGTCATCTATCCTGAGAGTCATTATGGTCGTGATGCCTTGGTGGGTATTGCTCTCTTCCTGACATCGCTGGCTAAGAAGGGTTGTAAGGTTAGTGAGCTTCGCAGCCAGTTCCCCGACTACCAGATTGCCAAAAACCGTATTGATCTTACACCTGAGACGGACGTTGATGCCATTCTGGTGAAAGTTAAGGAGATGTTTGCCAAGGATCCCGAGGCTCAAGTTAATGATATTGACGGTGTGAAGATTGACTTCCCTGACCGTTGGGTGCACCTGCGTAAGTCGAATACGGAGCCTATTATCCGTGTTTATAGCGAGGCGGCAACGATGGAAGCTGCTGACGAACTTGGCAAGAAGCTGATGCAGGTCGTTTACGACATGCAGTAAACTCGATATAATGCTTTTTCGAAATATCGAAATATAATAAAAGGAGACTCAAGCGAGTCTCCTTTTATTATAATCTTATTCTGATTCCTTGTAAACGATATCCTTAGGCATTAAAACCTTTTGGCGACCATCCTTGAAGTAGATGACTAACTTGCCGATGCGCAGACCTGTTACCAAGTCAGGCACTTTATTGGTATCGTCGTCCCATGTCCATGATTTAGTCTCAAGCATCTCGAGAGGACCATTAGCCTTCAGTTTGATAACTTTCTTGGTAGTCTCGTCAGGAGCAAGAATGTTGCAGTAGATGTCGATACTCTTAATAGCCTTTGGTGTAGAGTTTGTGTACGCGAAGTCAAAGATGAGGTGATCTTCCTGGAAGTCGAAACCAGTATTATCCACATAGCCGTAAGGCGCCTTGGTACTGATGGATTCTGCATAGGCAGCATAAGTCTTTTCGTTCTCTGCCTTCACGTATTCGGGTGAGAGGTAGGGACGGCTGTGCAGACTATCGTTGAAGAGCTTCACATGATAGTTGTACTTGACCTCGTTCTTCAGTCGT
>Ga0310691_10006251_pt1 | contig 12741 bp, 13 predicted proteins | sample 176DNAGHGlowgp2_FD_203887 | JGI IMG/M metagenome (GOLD analysis project Ga0310691, IMG submission 203887) | Sheep rumen microbial communities from Palmerston North, Manawatu-Wanganui, New Zealand - 1766 DNA GHGlow gp2 (v2) (version 2) | ecosystem: Host-associated > Mammals > Digestive system >... | reverse complement strand
CAGGGCTTCAATAACGGGATAATACTCGCCCTCAGGATCGCAGATGATGATATCGTCCCCCGTAGCTATGTATGTCCCAAGGATTTCCCGTTTTGCGGAGAATGACTTTCCGCTTCCCGGGGTTCCGAGGATAACGCCGTTCGGGGTTCTTAAGCTTTTCCTGTCCGCAAGGATCATGTTGTTGCTTAATGCGTTGAGCCCGTAGTAAAGCGCCTGTCCTTCCATGAATAATTCCTGGGTATTAAAGGGGATAAGGATCGCACTGCTCTTTGTAGTCAGGACTCTTTCTATCTCGGTATTATTTACACCGATCGGGGCAAGGGCGTTTATCCCTTCTTCCTGCTGGTACTGGAGACAGCGCAGGTTACAGTTTGCCTGCTGTATTATCCCGGATACCCTTTGTGTCAGGGTTTCCATTTCCTTTTTTGTTTTCCCGAAGCAGCCTATAAGAAAGGTCATCTTTACGATCTTCTGGTTACTGTTATTCAGGTCATTTAAGAGTTCCATCGTCTCTTTTTCATATGTCACGATGTCTGTCGGAATGATGTCCATGTCATAACCGGATCTGACAGCCTTCTTCTGCTCTTCAATCTTCATCTTCTGGATATCTGACAGGGTTTTCTTCAGCTTTTTTGCAGCCTCCAGGGGATCCATGGTCTGCATATGCATGGAGACTGTGATATTGGAATCAATATCCAGAAGCTTTTTTAAGAGCTCGTCATTCATCTTCGGGGCAATGATATCGAGGTAATGGACGCTCCCGAACATAGTCCCGCACTTATGTCTTGACGGGAAACGGAAATCAAAAGCCGAGGGTGCTATATAGTCCTTTACGGATTTCCCGGACTCTGCCATTTCCTCAAATGAAAAATGAAAAAGCTCCATGCTGTCCTGATGAAAGAACTCATACATAAGCCTTATTCTCTCTTTCCCGTTTACACTTTCTGCATATGTCCCGACTTCCCCGAGGTTCTGTATCACATCCCTTTCTATAATGTTCAGCTTTATCCTCGCATCATGCACATCCTTTGCTTCTACGCCGAAGACCACGTACTTTCCCTTTACCACCCCGTTATTTCCTTTGGCACAGAGGCGCTTTTCTATTTCTGAGTATTCACGCCTTATGACATCATGGTCGTCACCACGCATTGGGATCCGGAATCTCTCTATCAGGGTATCCTCACCCACCTGCCTGTTGAAAAGAAAGAGCTGGAAGCGGATCCCGGGCTCGAAGTAGTTTATGAACTGCGAGTATATTCCAAGTATCTCTTCCTGCTGCTCCTCGTCCTGCAGTACGTAATTCAGATCATCAAACCGGATCATCTTTGTGTAATAGCCGTTACTCACCTTACAGATCCCGTCACGGTACATCTTCTTAAATGTGATGGTCTTCTGCGCTGTGTCGGGAGTTCCGCCGGTATTATTTCCCGACAGGAATTTCTTCAGTCTCCCGAGCTTTATCCACTCCGCAAGTGTCAGCCCCGTAAGTGATCGGAAAATAGAAAAGCCGGGGTTTCTGTCTTCCGCTTTCTTCCCCGGCTTTCTCCCTGTATTATTAAGTTTTCTTCTTTTCTTCAAGCCTTTTAACCTCCTTCTCCATTTTTTCCTTCTCTTCCAGATTCCTGAAAAGGTTCTCTGATTTATATCTCCGGATCCCCGGCGTTAAGAACCTCTGCCTTATCATCTGGGAAAGTATCTTCTCTGCCGGTTTCCCGTCCCTTTCGTACATGGCGAGAAGAAAAAGCGGTGTCATTACCGCTATCATGAGGATCGCCGAGATATCTTTTCCGAGGACATTCCTTGTCCCGAGATATAACGGGATCCCCGTTACAGCAGCGATACTGAAGCATATGAGCTGCCTTTTCGTAAGATTAAGTGCCACCTTCGTTTTTATTCCCGAAAGGTTTTTCGGCACGTCTACTCCTATTGCCATTAGTCTGTCCTTTCTTTAATGCGCTGCCATTATTGACTTTGCAAGGGTTACGGTCTTAAAGAGGCTGAAGCACAGTATTACCGTGTACGCCATCACTGACCAGAGAGCGCTGTGAAGGTTTGATGCCACGCTGATCCCGGAGACCAGCACGGCATATATCCCCACGCATATCATTATGAAAAACCCCTGGATCGCAAGGGCAGCTATTCCCTTTATGTAGTTTGATCCGACTGCTCCCCATTCCCTGTTAGCCAGGGTTGCAAAGGGTATCGGTGCGATGGAGATGCAGCAGTACACCTCCACCATTCTTCCGTACAGGATCACAGTTATAAGGACGCTCATTATCTTCATTGCAAAGCCCACCACCATTGTTTCCATTCCGAGACCTATCAGCTCCCCGATCTCCATGGTGGAGAGCCGGTTATTGAACATGGTTTTTAGGGTGGATTCAACGTTTATGCTAGTATCTGCACTTATTACGCTCCCGGCACTCTGCACGAGGTGGCTTCCGATATCAAAGATCCCAAGTACAAAGTCAGAAGTATGGCTTACCAGCAGTACTGCTATACAGGCTTTGAAAAGATACTGGAATATCTGTGCGCCCCCTATGTCATGCATGTTGTTCTTTTCCATCACCATGTTTATAAGCTCGTAACAGAGAACAAAGGTTATCACCATCCCTGCTATCGGAACCACAACGGTATCTGAAAGATTCCTTACCATACTGAATATCCCTGCGTTCCAGTCTGCCGGGGTCTTTGATACCTCGGCTGCTATGCTGCCAACCTTCGTATTCACGTCCGTGAACATGTTTTCAAGGTTGGACAGCACCCAGCCCTGCAGCATCTCCTTTATAAACTCCGTAATCCTGTCTATGATCGCTCCCATGTTCCTCTCCTTATGAGAAGAGATTTGCAAGGAGCGGTATTAACTGAAGTGATATGAGGATCACACCTCCACCGGCCATCATTTGCTTAACGCCCTGTGACTTGGCTCCGGGGTTATCGTTACCGTAGCCCTCCAGAAGATTTATTGCTCCCCATGCTGTAATCCCGCCTCCGATTGCCAGAGTAACGTTTTTCAATATGACTATCGCTGCCTGAAAGAATGCCATAATATTAAAAACCCAAAAACCGGTATTTCTGTTTACAAGTTGTTTTTTTCGGACTCCCAAAAGAAAAGAGACACAGTGTTTCTCTGTGCCTCCTTCACCGGTCTTTGGATTCTCCTTTCTGATATGCTGTTCCTTCAGGAGTCCGTACCTAATTATTCGATATTCAGTTTTTCAATTATTTAGTCATCTTAAGTTATCCCTTCGACTATCCCTGCATCAAATGAATCATCCACTTTGTCTTCCGGCTTTACTTTCGCTCTCAGGCGGTTTTTCAGATACTTACCGATGTCAAAAGCATTCTTTTTGTTGCTGTCGGAGAGATTCTTATACTGCTTATGCTTCGTTATGTCGTATTTATCCGAGAGAAAAGGTCTCACGCCTCTAAGCTGCAGTATGCATTTACCTCCGTCCATGACAGCCAGCTCGTCCTGACTCATGAGCTGCTTACCAGTTTTCTGGTAATTTACGCCTGTTGAGGGGCTGTTGCCCCTTGTGTCTGATGTGTTAAATAAGTCGATGGTCTCCTTTCCTAAGTTTTCTTCCAGCTCCTTAAGAGTTGTTTTTTCCTTGCCGCCAAGAAATAATACAGAGTCGCAGTTTCCCTCTATGGTGTCAGCCTGGTCTTTATACAGTGCCTTAAGCTGCGACTTTGTCTGGAGGATTATAGATGCCGATATATTCCTCGATCTTATGGTGGCTATCAGTTTTTCAAACTGCGGGATCTTTCCGATATTCGGAAATTCGTCAAGAATGCAGCGGACATGTACCGGAAGCCTTCCGCCCCTGGAGCTGTCGGCTTTCTCGCATAAAAGGTTGAAGAGCTGTGAATAGAGGATTGCAGCGAGGAAATTAAAAGAGCTGTCTGTATCTGATACGATAACAAACAGCGCCGTTCTTTCATCTCCCAGTCTGTGAAGATCCATTTCATCATATGATGTGATTTCTCTTAACTCTTTTATGTCGAAGGGCGACAGTCTCGCCCCGCAGCTTACAAGTATTGATTTCGCGGTTTTTCCGGCAGCGAGCTTGTACTTCCTGTACTGCCTTACTGCGAAGTGGTTCTCGTCATACTCTTCAAGCTCTTTGAACATCCCGTCTATTACATTTTCATATCCCTCCTCTTCCCTGGTTTCACTGTAGTCTATCATCTGGATCAGTGTATTGAAGTTCTGCTCTTCCGGTGGGCCTTCATACCAGATATAACCGATATATGCGGTGTAGAGAAGCCTTTCCGCTTTTTCCCAGAACTGATCTCCGGATGATCCCCCGTCACCTTTCGTGTTTTCCATAAGCGTATTTACAAGCTTTAGGATGTCCTTTTCGCTGTGGATATATCGGAAGGGGTTATAGTGCATGGATGCCTTGAAATCCACGGTATTAAAGACCTTTATCCTGTATGGGATGTGTATTGCTTTCCCGTCCTTCCCGATTTCCACCCTCCCTTTTTCATCCTTCTGAAGACATCCCTTTTCCAGCATCTTCCCTGTTTCAATAAGGATCTGGCCTTTTGGATCCGTGACAACATAGCTAGAATTCATCTGCATAATATTGGGTTTTGCAAAGAATCTCGTCTTCCCGGACCCTGAACCGCCGACCACCATTACGTTCTTATTACGGGAGTATGCTGGATTCTTAACGATCCCCTTCATGGTGAGCCATTCTGTCCGGGTAAGGATAAGGTTGTTTTCAAATATTGGATCCTTGAAGGGTTTTATATCATTTTCATTTCCCCACCGGGCTGATCCGTATTCCCTGCCCTTACGGTACTTCTTTGCATTATCCCTCCGGTATTTGATGATCATTTTTATGAACACCACCCCGACGATACCTGCAGCGATATCTATGGGGTGGAGGCTGGGGATCATTCTGTTCACAGCAAGATTAAGATGATTTAAGGTCTTTATTATCCGTATGATGCTGTTTCCGCTGAAATGGCGGTATACGTATGAAATCTTATTTATCTCATAGGCTATAAACAGATCTATGAGGGATATGATCATAACCTGCAGAAGACGTTTCCTGTCTGTCTCCTGTATCTTATTCCTGATCTTTTCACTGATATCAAAGCACCGACACCTTATCAGTTTTAATGCTTTCTTTCCCTTTCTTTTCAGATCCTTTATCTTCATAAGGCAGCCTCCATGTCCTTAACTTTTTTCTTTTCAAGGATCTTTTCTTTATCAAGGGATACCGGCGGCTTATCCCTGTGCTTATGGAGTCTTTCAAGTATTGATTTCCTCTCGCTTCTTTTCTCATTCAGGTCGCAGTAATCCTTAAAAGCTCTAATGATCACATCATTATCCCTTGCTTTGAAAAAGAGGACATACTTCGGAGGATCTTCAGTTATATCCTTCTTTATCGCATAGTCAATATTGTATTTAGACGCTACCCTGTCAAAAAGGCTGATATTTCCGTTATTGATCTCCAGGGTATTTGCTCCCTGATCTTTGCCAAGAAGCTCTCGTACCGTCATTTTCCCATGCTTCTCCGGAAGCGGAGTATTGAGTCTCTCTTTTATATAAGCTATGATCGCCCGTCTAAAAACTTCTTCCGTGAACTTTACTGCCCTTATTACCAGCGCCACTGTTTTTGCTGATGATTCTTCCTGCATTACATCCCTCCTCTCTATGATTGTTGGTTCCTCCGGCATTTCCGGGGGTCTTCCACCCCCGGACCCCCCGGAGTCCTTGCCTCAGAATGAATCATAAAGACGATTCATTCTGAGACAAGGCTATAAGGTTCTATCCTGCTATGTTTGACTCATTTCTGTTTTTAAGGATAAGCTCATAGAATTCGTCCCTGGGGATGGGCTTACTTAAGTAGTTGCCCTGGAGATGGATGCATCCGTTACAGGATACTTCTGCTGCCTGTACGGGACTTTCTATGCCTTCTGCTATCAACCTTACCCCAAGCTTTTCCGCCATCTTGCTGAAACCTTTTATTATGGCTCCGGAATTATCTTTCCCGATATGCTTTATAATGGATCTGTCCAGCTTTATGGTGTCAAAATCGGCTTCCTTAATAAATTTAAGGGAATTATAGCCGTCACCGAAATCGTCTATCGCCACACGGAAGCCCTCGCTCCTGAGCCTCTTCATCATGAAGATAAGCAGGAAGTCATCCGTCTTATAGGTTTCCGTGATCTCAATCTCTATCCTGTCATGGGGTATTCCGTAAAATTCAGCAACACTTACAAGGCGTTCTACCGCATCCCACTCTTCCACATGGCAGCGTGAGAAATTAACGGATATCACAATACCGGTATCCATCCCTTCATGTATATCCCGGATTGCGGAACAAACACTGTCAATCATTATCCAGTCCAGGGTACAGATCTCCCCGGTTTCTTCCAGTATAGGGATGAACTTATCCGGCATCATGATACTTCCGTCTTTCATCACTATCCTGCATAATGCTTCTGCTGCCGTTATTGTCGAAAACTTATGCAGTCTGTATACCGGCTGGTAAAATGCCTTTATCCTGTTCTCCGTTATTGCACTATAGTACTCTTTCATCACATCTATTCTTTCCATTTCATAATATCCTCCGTTTTTTCTTGTGTTTATCTGATTTACTTGCCGTTTCTTATTCCCTTACGGACAGGGATCCGTCCATATTCAGAACTACATCAACAGTTTTTGATCTTGTTGAATCTTCACAGGTAAAGGAGCTTTCGGAATCGAACGGCAGATAGGTTGAATTCGTATCATCAAAGTAGTATTCATACTGCTCCTCAACTGTAAAGGTGTTTTCTCCCGGCCGAATGACCGGAACTGTCAGCTCCACGACATTTCCGTTCTCTTCAAGGTTTTCTGCGTTTATGAACTCCCTGCCGCCCGGGTAATCGACGCGGAACATCCTGTCCTGAAGGGGTCTTCCTTCAAGTTCTATCTTTGACCGGAGTTTCACATATCCGATGAAGCGATTCGATTCCTCAAGAGTCGGGTATACCTTTTCTTCAAATTCCTTTGATGGCTTTCCTTCTATCGTCAGGAGTTTCCCTTTGTAATCAGCCTGCTTAAAGATGGACTCTGCATAATCCGGCTTAAAATCTTCCGATATCTTCACCTTTTCAAGATTATCGCAGCGGTAGAACATTTCCTTACAGTCCGGTTTGGTATCCCCCCAGGTTACAGTAGAAAGATCCACTTCCTTTAACCCGTTACAATATAGGAACATATCTTTTAGCTTTGTGGCGTTGCTCATGTTAAATATGCTCATATCAATGCTTTTCAGAGCACTGCAGCCGGAAAACATATAGGAAAAATCATTAACACCAGAAAAGTCAGTCCCGGTTATATTAAACTCTTCCAAACTGCTGCAGTCATAGAACATATGATCCACATATTTAAGTTTCCCTGTGTCCGATCCGTTACAGTTAATGTTTACCTCTGTAAGACCCTCACATCCATAGAACATCTCCTTAAAATTCGCGGAAGACGGACAGTTGATCGTGATCCTGTTAAGTGACTCACAGCCTCTGAACATAGCCTTCAAAACAGAGCACCTGTCGAGATTCAGATTATCAATATCCACATATTTCAGGTTTTTACATCCATAGAACAATTCCAATGCCTGGGATACATGATCTGTTTCAAAATCATCCCCAAAGTTCACACCTTCCAGATTCTCCATTCCGAAAAACATATCATCCAGTTTCCATCCTATTTCCGGTCTGACAGGAATACCGTCCACAGAATAGAAGCTTATCTGTCTAATATTCGTATTGCTGTTCAGCCCGGTAATATCGTGTCCGTACCCGCCGCCGCTTCTCTGGGAAATGCAGACCGGATAATCCACTCCGTTGACTATGGCTTTCCCTCCGATTGATATGTCGGTCTCGCTTCCCACGTATTTATTAAGATGGATAAAATTCCCGTCCACTCCCCGCTCTTTTATTTCATACTCCCAGTCAGAGAGCCATTCATCTGTTTCCGGTTCTCCGGCAAATACCGGAAGGAACATAAGTGTTCCTGCCATAATGACTGTCATTATTAAAGCAATGGTTTTCTTAATCATTCTTCTCCTCCTTACTCTCTGACCTTAAGGTTTCCGTTTCCATCCAGGTCGAAATACACTGTCTTTTCCAGATCCCCGGTTTTATTCTCTATGTTCTCTTCCTTTCCCAGCACTGCCACGAGCTTTACGGGCTTTGTCACGTCATGGACGCTTATTTCCGGAAAAGTGAATGTACCGTTTGCGTCATTCTTTACGGAAGCAACCTTTTCCCTGCCAGAATCTGTCACCTCATAAAGGGTACAGGTGAACATATCTGCTTTTAATTCACCGTTTTCAAGGACTACCCGTGCTTTTGTCTTAAACTCTCCGAGGCTCTGTCCTCCACCCGAAGGTGCTCCCACATAGACGTTATGGAAGGTTCCCATGTCTATCACGGGGATATCTGCTGCAAGAGCCGTAAAGCTCATGCTTACTGTCATTATTGCTGCCAAAATAAGTGATACTGTTTTCTTTATTATGTTTTTCATTCTTTTTCCTCCTTAGATCCTTCGGTAGTGTTCTGTTATTTCAATCCTTTTACTGTTACTTCGCATTCAGCTGTTACATTCCCGGATTTTCCGAATACGGTCGCGGTTCCGTTTGCAACGGGAGCCGCATATCCGTCCTTATTCATCTTTACAACTGAGATATTTGATGAACTGTACCGGACTGCCGAGTTATTTGATACGTTTTTCATCTGTAGCTTTACCGGCTTATCCTTTACCGTTACTTTCTTTTTCTTGAAAACCGGGAGCTTCGCTTTGACATTTCCCTTTACTTTCCGTTTCCCGAAAGAAAGGGTTATCTTTGATTTGCCATCTGCCTTTACCGTGATACTGCCGTCCGGACTGACCGTTGCCACGGATGTATTCTTTGATTCCACGGAAGCAGGTTTCAGGTATTTCACACCGGAAAGGTAAGTATCCATGGATATGGTATTTACATCATTCACCACCAGTGCGTTTTTCTTTATCTTTGGATCCTCTGCATAGATCAGGTATTCTTCCTTTTCTCCTGCCATTCCTTCAAGGGTTATGGTGACAACCCCGGGTTTCTTCACCTTTATAAATCCGCAGTACCACTTATTTCCTTTTGAGGAACGAGCTTTATCCTTCTTCTTTGAGGCTTTTATTGTTCTTTTATCGGAGGAGCTGATCCTTGCTACGTTGAAGGACGGGGTTATCCGCCACTTGGTCTTTGTAGGAACAACGGTTTTGGACTCAGTAATGACATCCGATCCTTCCGGAGCCTGGGCTATCTGATCTCCGGACATGCTATTGTTATCGTTGTCACTTCCGGTCTTTGTGTTTTCACTGTTCCCGGGATCATTGCGGTTTCCCGGATCATCTTTTCTGCCCTGATCATCTTTTTTTGTGGGATCATCATTTCCCGGATTGTCGTTTTCTCCGGGATATCCTCTGCCTGATACCACTTCAAAAGTTCCAAGATCCACGGTTATTATCTTTGCTGCCATTACAGGCACTGTGAGTATTGATGCGATAAGTGCAAGCGTCAAAAGCTCAGCAAGCCTTTTTTTCATATGATTTATCATTGTGTTCACACTCCTTATTCTTTATTAATCTGTCACGAATGATCTCTTCCCTGCGTTTTGCAATTTTCCGGGTTCCAACAAATGAAAGCTCTTCTGTAGACCCGTCCATGCCGTACTCATAAATGAGCCACCCTTCAGATCCTCTATGGATCCCCGGGAAGAACCTCGTCCTGAGTCTTACCATTATTCCCATATGACCAGGTTTTCCCCAGAACTCGATAATGCCCTTCCTGTTCCTCTTAAACATCCGCTCCAGGGAATCCTCCCTCACCATGATCCTCATCCATACCCTGAGACCTTTGTATTCTCCTGAATCTTCAAGCACATACCACTCTCCGACCCTTATAAAATCTTTAATGGACAGATTGTTTCGCCAATAACAGACCGCCCTGTTTGCTTTCGCAATCTGCCGAACCTCGGCATATCTGTCCTCGTACTTTACTTTTGACATCTTTTCCTCCTTCAAAACAAAAAAGGGGATGGTAGTTGAAAAAATGAATCTTCAAAAACCATCCCCTGTACGGAAACCACTATTAAGTTGTAATAATTCTCATGGCGGTATTTCTTTACATTTCAATGTATCGCTGCATTCCTTTCCATTACTTGTGTTCTTTCCCTTTTTTCCTTTCTGCATTGGCTTCTTTACCACCCGGAAGTATTTCACAAACATGAAATAACTACCTTCCTTATCCCTGTCAGGATAGATCCCGGAGATCCTTTGTATATTTATCATCTTGTCTTCAAGAAGCCTCCGTCGTTTCCAAAGAACGTTATTCCTGTTTCCTGTTATTCTTTCTTCAATCATCATTTCCTCCAAGATATTTATTAAGCAGATATTCCCTGTCATTTTTTACGTTACTGTCTGTCTCGATACGCAGAATCTGAAGTGCTGATATGATGGCATCTGCGAGAGCTTCGTTGCTATAATCAAGTCTTCTTATGATCACACAGTCTTCAAACTCCCGGTCCTTTTTGGCCAGTATCCTGATAAGCTTTATCCGGCTTTTCTTTAACAGCACGTTTTTCGCATACTCCATCCGGTGTCCGTACTTTGTATTAAATACCGGCTTTGATATTTCTATCACTGCGTTTTTGTCCGGGATATAGTTGGCAACCGGAATACCGATAAGATCCTCTTCGCCCACGATCACCTCATAGCCTGCTCTTTTTATGTACAGCCGGAGCAGCATATCTGGAAAATATTTTTCAAAATTTCTAAGACAGATACGGCACGGCTCATGGTCAATGACCCTGTCTGCCACTTTTGCTCTCCATCTGTGTCCTTTAGCACATTTCCACCAGACCGGCCGGAGGGAATTCCGGCTTATCTCTCCGGGAGTCAGCTGATAGTTTCTCTCATAGTCCCATTCGGCAAGCATCTCCGGATCAGTGGTTTTAAGATCATTCACGCCCTCCTTTACCACCCTGTCCTCGCAGGCAGGGCAGGTCTGACCGCATACCCTTTTGTAAATAACAGCCTGCCATTCATATCCGCACACCTTGCATTTCCACCACACGTTCTGTCTTGATTTCGGGAATACCTCATCCGGCTTCTCCGGATAATTATTCTCTGACCACTCTGCAGCAAGAGCGGGATAACGGCTTGCAAAATCATTAAAGCCTTTTTTCAGAAGATGTCCTTCACAGTACGGGCATTCGCTGCCATAGAACCTGTCGGCTATTTTAGAAGCCCATTCATGACCATGGATACATCTCCACCAGACCTTTTTATTTGAGCAGGTCATCACCATGTCCGGCATAAGAGGCTTATTCCTGTCTGACCATTCGGAGGCGAGTTCAGGCTTCTGGGAAGCCAGGTCATTAAAACCTTTCAAGAGCTTATGTCCTGAACAGTACGGACATCCGGATCCGTTTACCCTGTTTTTAACGCTAGCCTGCCATTCATGTCCGCAGGCCCCTTTCCACCACACCCGTCTGTTGGAACCGGTTGTCACATCAGACGACGTAAGCGGAAAGTTCTTTTTACTCCATTCAGCGGCAAGCAGATGATGGCTTTTAGCGAGTATTTCATTCATCCCTGATACTCCTTTTCTTCAGGCTTCTCTCTTCTCCGGCTTATTCTTCCAGCCGTTCATCATATGGTACTGTACGTCGTTTGTGATCATGGTTCTTGTAGTAACAGAAGCGTTGTAGAGGGTTGATATCATGAAATTTCGGATATTGTGGATTTTTTCAGGGTAGTTATTTACCTGCTCAATGGCCATTACCACATCCTCACCATCGAGCTTCAGCATTCTGGACTTTACGATCTCCTGGGGAAATACGGTATTATTTATCCTGTATTCCTCTGTATCTCCGACAACGATTTCAAGTATCAGGTTGTAATAATCATCAAACATTTTCCTGTCAGACGGATCTTTGAGATCGTGCATCCAGAGATCGTAGTTAAGATTTTCCTTTATGAGCTTCTCATATGCCTCTTTCTCGTTTTCCTTCGGGGATGCCTTATCCATCAATCCATCATCAGTGGATTCCGCCCGGCTCTGTGATCCCGTGTTTTCATTACCTGAATGATTGAAAGATGGAGTCTCTATAGCTTTAGTATTATTTATATTAGTATCTATAGGGTCGGTATTTCCGCTTTCAAGAACACGGAATTTCCCACTTCCAGAATGCGGTTTTTCCTGTTTCAAGAAACCGGAATTTCCGCTTTCAGAAAAAAGGTGTCCACCATCACCATTTTTTTCAGAAGACGGTATTTCCGTTTTCTTTGTAATGAAATTCTTCACATAGATGAGGTCAGGCTTTCCCTGACCCCTCCTCACTTTTTCAATAAGACCGAAATCCATAAGACTTTTAACCGTTGCCCTCGCTTTATCGGGGCTGCAGTTATGAAGTATCTTCTGTATGGATTCCAGGGAGCGCATCACATAGATGTGTCCGTCTTCATCAATCCATCCCTTTTTCCGGGATAAATCTACCTGCTCATGTAAAAACCCGTACAGGATCTTTTCATCAGAACCCAATTTTTCGTAGTCAGGATCTTCAAAGAATACCTTCGGTATCCTTAGGAACCTGAACTGGTCGCTATCCGCTTCAGAGTAATAATCATATTCATACTTTGCCATTTTATATTCCTTCATGCCTCCTTCTGTGTTCTTCCAGCAGCCTCACTATGAGGCT
>Ga0310691_10006250_pt1 | contig 12744 bp, 9 predicted proteins | sample 176DNAGHGlowgp2_FD_203887 | JGI IMG/M metagenome (GOLD analysis project Ga0310691, IMG submission 203887) | Sheep rumen microbial communities from Palmerston North, Manawatu-Wanganui, New Zealand - 1766 DNA GHGlow gp2 (v2) (version 2) | ecosystem: Host-associated > Mammals > Digestive system >... | reverse complement strand
AGGGCATACAGCGTGACGTTTCCGGTGACGGTATACGCCGCGCCGGGCTCGTGGAACGCCGGTACGTTCACGGTCTCCGAAACCGCAGCCTCGCTCCATCCGGCGAACGTCCAGCCGTTCGGGACGTTGTCGACGGAGGCGGGCAGGGTGATCACGTCATAGATCTGCGCGCTGACGGATCCCTGGGACGCGCCGGAGGATACGTAGTTTACCGTGTACGTGGGCTTCGGCGCGAAGATGACGCGGATGGTGCAGTCGCTTTCCGGCGCGACGTTGATGACGTTGCCGTTGATGGTGGCGGTCGCGGTGCCGCTCACGACCTCATAGCCGGAAACGTAGTACCCTTCGGCGGGCGTTGCGGTGATCTTCGTGCCGTTGACGGAGACGGTGCCGAAGGCGGTGTTGTTGGACACGGCGGTCACGACGTAGGTCAGGTCGTTGGTGTACGCCTTGATGCGGTAGTCGCCGTTGTCCGGGCAGTCGGTCCACGCGCCGTTCGGCTCCTGATAGTAGGAGGTGTTTCCGTGGTTTGCGTGTACCCAGCTGCACCAGGAAACGATGCTGCTGTTGTTGAAGGTGGCGTCGTACGGCGTATGGACGTACTTGCCGTCCTCGTCGGCTTCCGGTACGTTCTGTGTGACGACGACCGAGAAGGTATCGCCTGCCGCCAGCGGAACCGGCGTGCTCAACGGGATGGTGTAGTAGCCGGAGAAGGCCAGCGTGCCGGTCTCCGTCGCCATCAGCGTACCGGAGGACGGGTTGCCCGCGGCGGGATTCTTGTAAACCTGAACGGTGTAGTTCAGACCTTCGTCCCAGTTGCAGTACGCGACGGCTTCGAGCTGTTCGCTTCCTTTTGCGGTGAAGACGTTCGCGACTTTGGTGTTGTTTTCAAAGCCGACGTAGTAATCCGCGGAGGAAGGCCAGCCCTTGCCGTAGCAAACGACGTTGCAGGAACCGTCGTACTGATAGTTGTGCGCATAGTTGTCGATAGGCTCGGCGTCGTAGAAATAGATATAGCCCTCGAGCACGGTGGTGTCCGCGTAGGAGATGTAGCAGTAGCCGCCGTCAAAATAACTCGAGCCCCAGCTGTTCTTGCAGATCCACGCGCCGTTGGAACCGGGCTTGTTCGGAGAGAACTTCGAGGAAGCGATGCTGTCGTCCCAGCCGATGACGGTGATCGCGTGGTTCGCCCATTTATGCGAGCTGCTGTCCTGGCTGGTATTGTCGATCGTGCAGATGTAGGTGTAGGCGCTGCCGGTCTCGTAATAGCTGATGTTGCCGGCGCCGTACTGCATGATCGCCCGCTTGACGGCTTCAATATCCGAGCCGGGGATCCATTCGGAGTTCTGAACGTGGCAGACGTTCGAGCCGTAGGCATACTGGCTGTTCAGCCCGGAGCTGACAACCGTGCTTGCCCTGCTGTACGCAAGCGCGGAGACGGATTCGCTCGCCGCGCCGGTCCAGCGCTGCAGGGTGTACGCGGACATTTCTCCGTTGCCGCCCTGATCCATGCAGGAGTCCTGCGGCGTGGACTTGTCGCCGGTGAGCAGACCCTCGGCATCGTAAGCAGAGGTGTAGTTGAAGTATGCGTGCTGCGTTTCGGAAAGGTTCAGGCTCGTCGTTGCGGCTGCGCCGGTTCCGACGGGAACGCCGTACTTGATCATGTAGCTTTCAATGCTCGCCACTGCGGCGTGCGCCCAGCAGGAGCCGTACGGGTTCTGGTTTTTGACGGAGGTGACGAGGTTCAGGTCACGGCTGTCGTACTTCGAGGGCAGCGTGTCGCGCGTGGGCTCCTTGCCGGAAAGACGGTAATACGTCTCCATATCGCCGCGCAGGTACGCCTCGGTGACGGCGCGCGAGCCCGGAATATGCGCCGGGATATACCCGTTGGGCGCGGGCGGATCGCCAATGGTGCCGATGCGGTCGATGCTGCGTTCGGCAAAGGCTGTCGCGGGGAGCAGAGCAAGGACCATGACCGCTGTCAGAAGCAGAGCGAAAAACTTCAGAGTCGTTCGTTTCATCTGGAATCTCCTATCCTTGAATTTGTGCCGCAGCCGGGCACTTCAACAACACAATCATAATACAAATCGCGCGAGAAATCCATCCTTTTTATATAAAATATCCGATCGGAATGAAAAAATATGTTCTGTACAAAAAAAGGAGACGCTTTCGCGTCTCCTTTCAACAATCCGTTCTGTTCGGTCGGTCTTCGCGGAACGCGCAGCGGACGCGTGCAAAACTGCCGTCGTCCGGCGCGGTCAGGTCCGCGAGCATGCGCCGGAGCAGTGCGTTCGCACCGTCAAGGTCGCCGCGCGCGATCCGCTTTTCGAGCGAGTCCTCGCTGTACACGACGCGCGAAAACCACAGTGCGTGATACAGCGTATAGATTTCCCGACCGACGCGCTGCTCTGCCTCCGTCAGCGGACGGACGGACAGGTAGCCGTTCAGAAAAGCGGGGAACAGACGCTCGCGCAGGGATGCGGGCGCGTCTGCGTCCAGATCCATCTCGTACGCGGTCAGAAGACCCTCCAGAACAAGGTCGGAGACCAGAACCACGTCGCCCGCGTTGTTGTAATCGAACACCAGAAGACCGTCCGGCGTGTCGATCAGGTTGTTGACGGAAATATCCCCCTGCACGGCGGACTTCGGAAGCGCGTCCCACGCTGCGCGTATGACGGCGAGCTTTCGTTCGATCGCCGCGTCGATCCGCTTTGCGGCAGATCGGTCGATCCCTTCGGAAGCCGCGAGCGTCCGAAACCGGTCGAAGCAGCAAACGTCGTTCTCCTCCGCCGCGGAAAACAGCGTGCCGACGCCGATCCGGCAGTTCTGTTCCAGCGAGATCACGTGCATCCGCGCGACCAATGCGCCGATGCGGAACGCGAGCGGCTCCGTGATCGTCGCGATCTCTTTGCCGCAAAAATCTTCCGCCGTCAGAACGCAGGGAACGCCCGAGAAAACGGTTTCGACGCAGAAGCGTTCCCCGGCGCGGTAATACTGCGGCGTTAAGATTCCGCTTTCGCGAAGGAGCTGTGCAAAGGCGCACTGCTTTTCGACGGTGTTCCGCAATTCGGCGAGCGCGTCCGGCGCGTCGCCGGAACAATCACGGACAAATTTCAGCACAAGATGCCGACCGTCGGCGGTCTCGACGCCGACGATGTGCTTGAAATATTCGTCCTCGTACGCTTCGTGCAGAAAAACCGCCGGTTCCCCGACCGCTTCCGGAAAGCCGAAGCGCGAAAGCGCCGCGTTGAGATCGCAAAGCGCGTCCCGTTGTTCCATACCCTGCTCCTTTGCCGCCCCCGGCGGGGCGGGATCCGTTTTTCACAGTATAACACGGCGCGCAAACGCCTGTAAACAAAAAACCCGGCTCCGAACGGAGCCGGGTTTGAAAAAGCCGTCAGCCGAGCTTCGCGGAAAGATCGCGCAAAGCATCGGTCATCGCTTCCTCAAAGGTCGGATGCGGACGCATCGCCTTTAAGAGATCGGCGGGCGTCAGACCGTTTGCGATCGCTTCGCCCCACGCGCCGATCATGTCGGAAGCATTCGTGCCCATCAGCTGCACGCCGAGGATCTGCTTCGTTTCGGCATGCGCGAGCACCTTCATAAAGCCGCGGTCGCCGTTGACGATCACGGTGCGTCCGTTCGAGAACATCGTGACCTTGCCGACCTTGACGGGGATTTCTGCGTCCTTCGCTTCCTGTTCGGTCATGCCGACGGATGCGATCTCGGGCCGCGTATACACGCACGACGGCACGATCGAAAGATCGACGCCGTTCGTTTTGCCCGCGATCTCGTTGACCGCGTAAAGCCCCTGCGCCGTCGCGACGTGCGCGAGCTGGATCTTTGCGGAAACGTCGCCGATCGCGTAAACGCCTTCCATCGAGGTCTCGAACTTCTCGTTGACCTTGATGCGGCGGCCGTCCATTTCAAGCGCGACGCCCTCGCCGAACAGACCGTCCGTATAGGGACGTCTGCCGATCGCGCAGAGCACGACTTCGGCTTCGGCGCTCGCCTGGGCGCCCTTGCATTCGTAGTTCACGGAAAGACCGGTTTCGGTCTTCGTAACGGACTTTACCATCGCGCCGGTCGTGATCTTCACGCCGCGTTTTTTCATGATCATCGAAAGGTTCTGTCCGAGCTCCTTGTCCAGCAGCGGCAGAAGCCGGTCGAGCCCTTCGACGACCGTCACGTCGATACCGAGGTCGTTGAAGAACGTCGCAAATTCCATGCCGATGACGCCGCCGCCGATGATGACGATGGATCGGAACGGTTCGACGCCTGCGAGCAGTTCGTCGGAGGTCAGAACGCCTTCAAGGTCGAGACCCGGGATCGGGGGCCGCGCGGGCACGGAGCCCGTCGCGAGCAGGACGTTCTCTGCGGTGTACGCCGTTTCGCCGACCGTGACGGTATGTGCGGCGGTCAGCGTGCCGACGCCCGAAAGGACGGCGACCTTCGCGCTCTTCAGAAGTCCTTCGACGCCGCTTCTGAGCTTTTCCACGACCTGCTGCTTATAGGCATAGACCGCGGAAAGATCGATCGCGGGCGTGCAGGCAACGCCGAGCGCCGCGCCGTTTTTCGCCTCTTCATAGACGGCGGACGCGTGCAAAAGCGCTTTGGTCGGGATGCAGCCGCGGTTCAGGCAGGTGCCGCCCACGAAGTCTTTTTCGACGAGCGCGGTTTTCAAACCGAGCTTTGCGGCGTGCAGCGCCGCTTCGTATCCGCCGGGGCCTCCGCCCACGACGATCAGATCAAAATCGTACATATCAAATCTCCTGTTCCGTTAACATTTGCATGAGATCCCGCGCGTGCGGGACGTGGTGTTCTTCCATGCGCGCCGAGAGCGCGGCAAGCGAAAAGGGGCAGCCGATAAGCGCGGTTTGCAGATTCGGCGCGGTTTCCGGGTCCATGTCGTCGGTGTAGACGGCGGCGTCTTTGATCGCCCCGCGATCGATCGAGAGCTGCAGCTCGATCCCGCCCCACGGGAATCGCCGTTCGCAGCGGAAGGTGAACGGCAGGTTTCGACCGAAGAGCCACGCATCGCTCGCGTTCCGTTCGGTCAGCGCCCGCACGCGCGCCTCGTCGATGGCTTCCGCCGGCTGTGCAGGCAGTCCGTACACGGTGGAAAACGCCGTTTTCATCGCGGCCTTCAGCGCATCGATCGAAAGCGCGGGGTTCAATTCTTTGAGGTTTACCACGCGCGAACGCACGCTTTCGACGCCTTTTGCCGTAAGCTTTGCCTTCGACGGGCTCAGGTAGCGCGTCATGGCGTCCGCATCGACGTCGACGAGCAGCGTTCCGTGGTGGTACGCGCGGCCTTCGTGGTGATAAAACGCGTTGCCGGAGAACTTGCGCCCGTCCGCCAGCACGTCGTTTCTTCCGGAGCGTTCCGTTTCGATCCCGAGAAGCGAACACGCCGTCTCGATGACCGTGAGCTGCCGGTCGAGATCGTAGTCCGCATCGCGCATCAGAAACGTGAAATTGAGGTTTCCGAGGTCATGATAGACCGCGCCGCCGCCGGACAGCCGTCTTGCGAGTTTTCCGCCGTCCGCAAACAGCAGCGACGTGCGGCATTCCGCCCAGGCGTTCTGGTTCCTGCCGATAACGACCGTGCGTTCGTTCTGCCAGAGATAAAGAAGGCAGCACCCGCCTTCGACGGATTCGTGCAGGTGCTGCTCAATGGCCAGATTGCGATGGGGATCGACCCCGCCGCTTTCATAGATTTGAAGCCGTTCGATCATGCAAAGGTGTAGCGCACGATCGGGTTGCGCGCTGCCTTGACTTCGTCCGGCCGGCCGATCGGGGTGTGATGCGGCGCGCCGTGCATGGCTTCGGGGTCGGTCTTGCCGAGCTCATAGAGCTTGCGGAAAACGTCCGCCGCCCAGTCGAGCGTTTCGATGCCTTCCGTTTCGGTCGGCTCGAGCATCAGCGCTTCGTGCACGATCAGCGGGAAGTACATCGTCGGCGGATGCATGCCCCAGTCGATCAGCGACTTCGCGACGTCAAGCGCGGAAACGCCGGTCTCCTTTTCGTACTGCGAAAGATCGAGTACGAATTCGTGCATGCAGATGCGGTCGAACGCAGGCGTGAACGTGCCCTTGATCCGATGCATCAGGTAGTTCGCGTTGAGCACCGCGTTCGTCGACGCTTCCGGAATGCCCTCGCGGCCCAGCGTCATGACGTATGCCAGCGCGCGCACGCAGACGAGGAAGTTGCCCATAAATCCGCGGACCTGGATGTGGCCCGGCATCTCCATCAATGCGGAATGCGGCAGGAACGGCTTTAAGAATTCCTTGCAGCCGACCGCGCCCGCACCGGGACCGCCGCCGCCGTGCGGGGTTGCGAACGTCTTGTGCAGGTTCAGATGCACGCAGTCAAAGCCCATATCGCCCGGACGCACGACGCCCATGATCGCGTTGAGGTTTGCGCCGTCGTAATAGCACAGACCGCCCGCCTCATGCACGAGTTTCGTGATCTCGAGGATGTTCTCGTCGAAAATGCCGACCGTGTTCGGGTTCGTCAGCATCAGACCCGCAACGTCGTCGCCGAGGACTTTTTTGAGCTCTTCGAGATCGACGCAGCCGTCCGGCGCGGAGGGGATGTTCACGACCTGATAGCCGCACATTGCCGCCGTCGCGGGGTTCGTTCCGTGCGCGGAATCCGGCACGATGATCTTGCAGCGCTTTTTATCGTTGCGCGAATCGTGGTACTGCTTGATCAGCAGCACGCCGGTGAATTCGCCGTGCGCGCCCGCCGCGGGCTGGAAGGTCATGCCGTCCATGCCGGTGATCTCGCAAAGATCGGCGCGCAGCGTGTCGAGCACTTCGAGCGAGCCGCGGACCGTGGACTTCGGCGCGAGCGGATGAACGCTCGTAAAGCCTTCCATCGCCGCCGCTTCTTCATCGATGCGCGGGTTGTACTTCATGGTGCAGGAACCGAGCGGATAGAAGCCGGAGTTCACGCCGTGCACCTGCTTGTTGAGTTCGGTGTAGTGGCGGGACACGTCGGTCTCGCTCAGTTCGGGAAGCCGCGGTGCGGCTTCGCGCTTGAGGTTTTCCGGCAGCGCAACGGCTTCGACGTCGCACTTCGGAAGAATGCAGGAACGGCGTCCTTTGACGCTCTTTTCAAAGATCAGGTTCATGCGAGCACCTCCTTCACGACGGAAACGACCTCGTCGAGCGTTTCCTTCGACGCCTTTTCGGTGACGCACCAGAGCATGCCGTCTTCATACGGAAGACCGGACAGGATGCCTTTTTCCATCAGCGCCGTTTCGATCTCTTTGCACTTCGGCATGTCGAGCATAAACTCGTGGAAGAACGCGCCGTCATAGCGCCGCTTCACGCCGGGAATCGCGCAGAGCGCCTTCTCAAGGTAGTGCGCCTTCGCCATGCACTGGTTTGCGACGTCCGCCATGCCGTCGGGACCCATCGTTGCCATATAGAGTCCTGCGGTCAGCGCGCAAAGCGCTTCGTTCGAGCAGATGTTGGAGCTCGCCTTTTCGCGGCGGATGTGCTGCTCGCGCGCCTGCAGCGAAAGCACGTATGCGCGTCTGCCGTCGTGATCCGTCGTTTCGCCGACGATGCGGCCGGGCAGCTTGCGGATGTTCTTCTGCGTCGTCGCCATAAAGCCGAGGTACGGACCGCCGAATCCCATCGGGAGCCCCAGCGGCTGGCCTTCGCCGACCGCCACGTCCGCGCCGGAATCCTTCGGCGTCTTCATGATCGCAAGCGCGATGGGGTTGCAGCCCATCACGAACATTGCGCCCGCCTCGTGCACGATCGCGCCGAGTTCGTCCGCGTCTTCAAAGAGACCGTAGAAGTTCGGCTGCTGCACGTAGAATGACGCGACGCCTTCGTTCAGCATCGCACGGAGCGCGTCCTTGTCGGTCTTGCCGTCCTTCATCGGCACGACGAGCAGTTCGTCGTTGGTGCCGTAGCAGTAGGTGCGGACGGTGTTGATCACGTCGGGATGCGTCGTTGCGGAGATCAGCGTCACGCGGCGCTTGCGGTCGCGGCACATCGCCGCGGCTTCCGCCGCTGCGGTCGCGCCGTCGTACACGGATGCATTGGACGCGTCCATGCCGGTCAGTTCCGCGATCATCGTCTGATACTCGAAGATCGACTGCAGGATGCCCTGGCTGATTTCCGCCTGATAGGGCGTGTACGCGGTGAGGAACTCTTCCTTCGCGGGGATATACTTCACGATCGACGGAATGTAATGATCGTATGCGCCCGCGCCGCGAAGCACGGTCGAAAAGACCGTGTTCTTCGCCGCCAGTTTTGCCATGGCGTCGCGCACTTCCATCTCGCTCTTGCCTTCCGGAAGATCGAGCGGGCGGTTTAAGATCATGCTTTCCGGGACGTCGCGATAGAGCGCACGGTAATCGTTGAGCCCGATCGCTTTGAGCATTTCCCGACGCTGTTCCTCAGTGGAAGGAACGTAGCTTCCCATTCGTTATGCCTCCGCGCAAAATGCTTCGTACGCCGCCGCGTCGAGCAGTTCTTCGGTCGCGGTCACGTTGCTGACCTTGATGATCCATGCGCCGTACGGATCCTCGTTGAGCTTTTCGGGCGCGTCGAGGAGTTCCTCGTTGATCTCGGCAACGGTGCCGGAGACCGGAGACAGAAGATCGGAAACCGCTTTGACGGATTCGACGTCGCCGAACGCTTCCCCTGCGGTGACCGCGTCGCCGACTTCCGGCAGGTTCACGAATACGAGATCGCCGAGCGCATCCTGCGCGAAATCGGAGATGCCGATCACGGTGAGGCCGTCTTCTTCCTTGAGCCACTCATGGTCCTTGCTGTACTGTAATTCGGGTTTGATCGTCATGATACTATCCTCCTGAATGATTTTTGGGTTTATTTCTGTTTGTAAACGACCGGCACCACGTAGGGCGGTACGTTGTTGATGATGTGCTTCGAGGGGATGACGGCTTTGAGACGCTTGCCGCGCACGTCGACCTCGACCTCGCCGTTGACCGGAACGTCGGAACGGATGTACGCGATGCCGATCGCACGCTTGCCGGTTTCGGGGAGAAGCTTCACGTCCGCGCCTTCGCCTTCGGTCATGAAGTACGGAATGCTCGTGCCGCTGGTGACCCAGCCGATCTGCTCGCCGTTGCGGAAGATCTCCATACCGTGGCGCATGACGCCGCGGTCGATGAGCGCGATCGGACGCACGCGCTTGGGCAGCGCCGCCATCGCTTCGGGATTGTAATCCTTTGCTTTGAAGCACGCCTGCGCCGCCGCCTGCTTTTTGAGCGCTTCACGGCCGACGAAATCGCCCTTCGCCTCGTCGAAGGAGACCGCAAATTTCGCAAGCGCAAGCGCGAAGATCGGCATCGGTTTGCCTTCTTCGTCGACGCCCATCTCATCGCCGTACAGCGGGAGCATGCCTTCCATGCGGAGCGTGTCGCGCGCGCCGAGACCCGCCGGCTTGCCGCCGAGCTCGATCAGGCGGTTCCACATCCAATGCGCGTCCGCGTTGTCGAGGAACAGCTCGTAACCGATCGGCTCCGCGGTGTAGCCCGTTCTGGAAACGAGGACCTTGCGGCCTTCGATCATCAGCGTGCTGAGGTTGTTGCGCGCGGGCTTGGTGACCTCGTCGACGCCCGCGAGGATCTTCATGATTTCTTCGCTCTTCGGGCCCTGCACCGCGATCGAAACGGTTTCGTTCGTGATGTTTCGGATCGTGCAGTCGTAGTTTTTTACGATCGGCGCGAACCATGCAAGGTCCTTATCGGTATTCGACGCGTTGACGACGAGCAGGAACCGATCCTCCTCGAAGCGATACAGATACGCGTCGTCGACCGCGCTGCCGTCCTCGGCGGGAATGATGCAGTACTGCGCCTGGTTGAGACCGAGCGCAAGCACGTTGCTCGAAAGCACGTGCTGCAAAAACGCCACGCGTTCCGGTCCTTCGATCAGCAGACGGCCCATGTGGGACACGTCGAACAGACCGCACACGCTTCTGGTGTACAGATGTTCCGCGACGATGCCCTCGGGGTATTGGATCGGCATTTCCCAGCCGCCGAAGTCGACCATCTTTGCGCCCGCCTGAACGTGCGCATCATACAGTTGAGTTCGTTTGAGTTCGCTCATGAGAGTCCTCCTTGAATCGTTTTTGAAATAGGTTCGCGGCCCCGCCGCTTGCATATAAAAAGCGCAAAGTACCCCCGTACCTTGCGCCTCCGTTCCAAGCCTGAGAGATTCCCGACCGCAGAGCGGACGGTTGCACCATCGGCGTAAAGGGAAACGATCCCTTTCCTTTCCGGAGTCCCGTCCGGGTCCGATCCTTCTGCCTGAGAGTTTTTGCAGTCCCCTTCGGCGCCGTGAAAACACGACCTCTCCCGGGCCCATCGTTCGGGACGATATGCAATTGTATCCTCGTATACGATACCGCGAAAACGGGGGCTTTGTCAAGAGGAAACGAACGAAAACCGGGATAATGTTCTTATTATGTTTACACGAACGGGCCTCCCGCGCCGTTGCTTTTTTTCGCCCGCTATGCTATGATACGATAAAGGTAGTATAGTCGCGGCAGTGTACGCAAAAATCGCGTTCTTTGCCGCGCGGGAAAAACGGAGTGCGTATGTACCGGATTTTTTGGAAGCGATTGTTCGATCTTTTGCTGTCGGGGCTGGCGATCCTGGTTCTTTCACCGCTGTTTCTGATCCTCTGTCTGTGGGTGAAGCTCGATTCGAAGGGACCGGTGCTGTTCCGGCAAAAGCGCATCGGAAGGCATCGGACGACGTTCGAGATCATGAAGTTCCGTACGATGCGCATCGACACGCCGCACGACGTTCCGACGCATCTTCTTAAGAATCCGGAGCAATGGATCACGCGGGCGGGGCGCGTCCTGCGAAAGACGAGCCTCGACGAGCTGCCGCAGCTATTCCAGATCTTTACCGGCAAAATGGCGATCGTGGGACCGCGGCCCGCGCTCTGGAACCAGGACGACCTCGTTGCCGAACGGGAAAAATACGGTGCGAACGACGTGCGTCCGGGGCTGACGGGCTGGGCGCAGGTCAACGGACGCGACGTGCTTTCGATCGAGGACAAGGCGGAACTGGACGGCTATTACGCCGCGCGCGTGACGCTTGCCATGGACGTGAAGTGCATCTGGAAAACCGTCGTCGCGGTTCTGACGAGGAAAGGCTTTCAGGAAGGCGAACACGCAAACGAGCATCGGACGGAGGGCGAATGAAGCGGATTCTGATTACGGGCGAAAACAGCTATATCGGCACGCATCTCAAGGAATTCCTTTCGCAGTTTCCGGAATCGTATACCGTGGAAACGCTTGCGTTGAAGGCGCATTCGCCCGAGGAATACGATTTTCACGGCGCGGAGGCGATCGTCCACGTCGCAGCGATCGTGCATCGGAAGGAAACGGCGGAAACGCCGGCGCTGTACGAGCAGGTCAACCGCGATCTTGCGTATGCCGTCGCCGAAAAAGCAAAGCGCGAGGGCGTACGGCAGTTCGTGTTCTTCAGTTCGATGAGCGTGTACGGAAAAGTCACCGGCACGATCACGCGGGATACCGTTCCCGCGCCGGACACGCAGTACGGAAAGAGCAAGCTCGCGGCGGAGCGGCGCATCGCCGCGCTCGCGGACGATTCGTTCTTCGTGACGATTCTGCGCCCGCCGATGGTGTTCGGTCCCGGCGCGAAGGGCAATCCCGCACGGCTCGAGCGGCTTGCAAATAAGCTTTGGTTCTGTCCCGACTTTGAAAACCGCCGCAGCATGGTCTCGATCGATACGCTGTGCGAAGCGCTGAAGGGATATCTGGACGCGCCGCGTTCCGGCGTCTTTTTCCCGCAGGAAGCGGCGCCGCTTTCCACGGCGGACCTGATGGAGCGGATGCGGAGATCGCACGGGAAGCCGGTGCGCAGAACGAAACTGCTGAATCCGGCGATCCGGCTTTTGCGGCGCTTTACGCGCGTCGGCAAAAAAGCGTTCGGCGATCTCACGTACGAAGATCTTTCCGAGCTTCCGCTGCCGGACGGGGAGGCGAAGCCGTGACCCCGCGCGTCAGCGTCGTCGTGCCCGCGTATCGCTGTGCGGCGACGGTCGCAGAAGCCGTTCGCTCCGCGCTCGACGGAACGCTGCAGGAAATCGAAGTCATCGCAGTCGACGACGGCTCCGGCGATGAAACGCCTGCCGTGCTCGAACGGCTCCGAAGCGAGGACGCGCGCGTTCGCGTGATCGCGCTTCCAAAAAACAACGGCGTCGCCAACGCGCGCAATACCGGCGTGGCGGCGGCGAACGCGGAATGGATCGCTTTTTTGGACAGCGACGATTTATGGGAAGCGGACAAGCTGATCCGGCAGCTCGAAACGGCGGACCGGACCGGCGCGTCGCTCGTCTATACCGCCGCGGCGTGCATCGACGAGGCCGGAAATCCGACCGGCAAAGTCTTTCGCGTGCCGGAAACGGTCACGGCAAACGCGCTGCTGTTCGGAAACGATCTGATCACGAGCACGGTGCTCGTCAGAAAAGAACTTGCGGCGCGGCATCCGATGGAGCGCAGCGATCTGCACGAGGATCTGATCTGCTGGTACGGGATCTTAAAAGACGGCGCGACGGCGGCGGGGATCGACGAGCCGCTGGTGCGCTACCGCGTTTCGAAGGGCTCAAAATCCGGCGACAAGTCAAAGTCGGCGCGGATGACGTGGAACACGTACAAGCATCTCGGCGTCGGATTGTGTAAGCGAATCGTCTGCTTTATCGGCTACTGCCTGCACGGGGT
>Ga0310691_10006249_pt1 | contig 12744 bp, 10 predicted proteins | sample 176DNAGHGlowgp2_FD_203887 | JGI IMG/M metagenome (GOLD analysis project Ga0310691, IMG submission 203887) | Sheep rumen microbial communities from Palmerston North, Manawatu-Wanganui, New Zealand - 1766 DNA GHGlow gp2 (v2) (version 2) | ecosystem: Host-associated > Mammals > Digestive system >... | reverse complement strand
CACCGAAAGCAGACGAGAAACCGACCTTCGACGAGAAGACTGCCATGGCACAGCATAGTCCTAATGACACGATGAGCAGTACTTCCGCATTGACGATGGACCTCACCTTGCGTAATATCTGAGGAACAGCGAAGATGCCCACTACCAGCCATAGTACCAGGAAGAAACCGATCTTGACAATTGACCCGATCATCTGCTCTCCATCGGGATTGTTACCACTGGCGATGGCACTCAGCATCACCATCATCACAATGGCAAGGATGTCTTCCAGTATCAGCACACTCATCACAAGTCCGGCAAACTGCTGCTGACGCAGCCCCAGGTCATCAAAGGCTTTATAGATAATGGTGGTTGAGCTCATCGCCAGCATACCGCCGAGGAAGATGCAGTCCATCTTACTCCAGTCGAAGAGTCTGCCTACCATCACACCCGTCATCGACATGAAGAAGATGATGGTGATGGTGGAGATAATCGGCGAGGCTCCCATCTTCAGGATTTTCTTAAACGAGAAGTCCAGACCCAGGGAGAACAGAAGGAACATCACACCGATATCTGCCCACAGATGGATGCTCTCCATATCTGCTACCGAAGCGGTATAGGGCATGTGAGGACTTACCAGAAAACCTGCCACGATATATCCTAATACCAGCGGTTGCTTGAGTTTCTTGAAAATGAGGGTGACGATACCTGCCGATATCAGTATCAGGGCAAGGTCTTTTATCAAATCAGGAAGTTCTGCCATGGCTCTCTCGTCTTTTTTATACGTTGCACTTCATTATTCGTTGAAGGCTGCTGCTAATGCGCAGATGTTCACAATGACCTCCTTGGCTTTCTCCATCGACCGGATGGATACAAACTCATAGGGACCATGGAAATTGACTCCTCCTGCGAAGATGTTAGGGCAGGGGAGTCCCTTGAAGGAGAGCTGGGCACCGTCAGTACCGCCACGGATGGGCTTTACCTTCGGGGCGACACCTGACTCCTGCATCGCTTTCAGCACCAGGTCGATGACATGCATCTCCGGGTCTATCTTCTCCTTCATGTTATAGTACTGGTCTTTTACCTCAGCGACAACCGTTCCTTCACCGTACCGCTCATTCATCTTCTCGACACAGAGCTGAATGTAACGCTTACGGTCCTCAAACTTCTCTCTGTCATGGTCACGGATGATATAGCTGAGTTTTGCCAGCTCGGTATTCGACTGGATATTTGTCAGATGGTAGAATCCTTGGTAACCCTCGGTCGTCTCGGGTGTCTCATCCTCTGGCAGCATCTTGGCAAACTCAGCGGCAAGGCTGTTGGCATTCACCATCTTTCCTTTTGCATAACCGGGATGCACACTCACTCCCTGGATGGTGATCTTGGCAGAGGCAGCGTTGAAATTCTCGAACTCCAGTTCTCCGATGTCACCGCCATCCATGGTATATGCCCATTCGCAACCGAATTTCTCTACGTCGAAATGGTGGGCTCCCATACCGATCTCCTCATCAGGATTAAAAGCGACACGTATTTTACCGTGTTTGATCTCTGGATGCTCCTGCAGATAGACCATCGCCTGGATAATCTCGGCGATACCTGCCTTGTCATCTGCTCCCAGCAGGGTGTGCCCGTCGGTGACAATCAGGTCCTCTCCGATGTGCTGCAACAGCTCCGGAAATTTCTTCGGACTGCTCACAATACCTTCGCTGAGCAGGATGTCGGAACCGTCATAGTGACGTACAATCTGTGGCTTGATGTCAGCACCGCTACAGTCGGGTGATGTGTCATAGTGGGAGATAAACCCGATGGTGGGAATCTTCCCCTTCGTATTCGCTTTCAGCGTGGCATAGATATAGCCTTTCTCGTCCAGCTCGACCTCGTCAAAGCCCTCGCGTTCGAGCTCTTTCTTCAGGTATTCCGCAAAAATAAGTTGTTTACTGGTACTCGGTACACTGTCGCTTTCTTCCGCTGACTGTGTATCAAATTTCGTGTAGTTTAGGAATCGTTCAGTAATATCCATTTTGTCTTTAATTATTTACTAGCATCTAATTAAATGCAAAGATACAAATAAGCGAGCAAAATGCAAAAGAAAATCACGTTTTTCTTTTACAATTACAAACGAAAGTACGAAAAGTTGAGGGCATGACAAAATAATCAGGTTTATTTTCTGTTTTTTATTTGTTTTTCCTGCATAGATGGATAGTCTTCGATATTTTTGTGTATATTTGTGGCAAAATTGCTACTGCCTATGGATACATATACAAAGTTCAAAGAATACATCTGGCTGGTGAACACCATCTATCAAGCCAGAAGCATTACGCTCGCAGAGATTAACGAGAAGTGGCTACAGACAGAAATGAGCGAGGGAATCCCATTGTCACGAACAACCTTCCATCGTCATCGTATTGCCATTGAGGAAATCTTTGGCTTGTATATTGATTGCGACAGGAAGAACGGCAACAAATATTTTATAGGCAACGACTATGTGCTTCAAGATGACTCTGTACAAAACTGGATGTTATCTACGCTGAGTGTGAGCAACTTGTTAGGAGAGAGCATGAGCCTGTCTGATCGTATCTTACTTGAAAATATACATTCTGGTGGTGAGAAGTTGAAACAAGTCATAAAAGCGATGAAGGAAAGCAAGAGGATTTCGATTACATACCGTCGCTATGGTGGACATGCTACGAGGACATTTGATCTTGAACCATATTGCGTGAAGCTATTCGGACAACGTTGGTATTTACTTGGACGTTTCGCAGATAGAGGGATGGCAATATTCTCCTTTGACCGTATATTGGAGATTAAAATGAGCAATGAGAAATTCAAGGTTGATGAGGATTTCGATGCTGCCAAATATTTCAGCGATTGTTTTGGTGTGATGTTGGATGAGAATTCGAAGCCAGAGAAGGTTTTAATCAGAGCCTATGGGTATGAGCCCTATTATCTTCGTGACCTCCCTTTGCACCATTCTCAGCGTGAGATTCAATCTACAGAAGAATATTGTGATTTTGAATTGAGGTTGAAAATCACTTCCGACTTCAAGTCAAAACTTCTCTCTCGCGGCGAATGGATAGAAATTCTGGAACCAAAAGCTTTGGCTAAGGAAATAGTAGAATGGCATCAAAAAGCTATTGAAAGATATAAAAGATGAAAAAATCCTGAGGTTGTTCCACGATTTGAAACAATATGCGGTTATCTTTGCATCAGAAAATAATGTAGAACTAAATAATAAAATAGTTATGGACGACAAGAGATTTAAAGGAATTCCCAAGAATTACAGATCGTTTATTTTGGATTATTCGAATGCCCCAGAGAAGCATGGTTGGAAACGTGAAGACGTAGAATATATCTTGGAGTGTATAAAAAATGATACGCTTAGTTCTGTAGAGTTCGGTTGTACAGAAGATGACTTATACAATGATATTGGTACTTTTTTCGAAGATGGTATCTGTGTAAAGGCTGATATTGAGAAAGCTGTATATTGGTATGAGCGTGCAATAAAGATGAATAATGATTTGTCGAGGAGTAATCTTGCAGATATTCTTCGTAAAGGCACACAAGGTTATCCGAAAAACTTACAACGAGCATTCGAACTCTACAAAGCGTGTGGTCTGCCTTATGCTCACTATCGTTGTGGAGAGTTTTACGAGCACGGTTGGGGAACAGAAAAAGACCTAGAGAAAGCCAAGACCTATTACACACTTGCCTATAAGGAAGGACACGGATTGGCAAGAAAGAAACTGAAGGAGTGGAATTTTTTAGAATAAATTAATTCAAGTTGGGTAGATGCTGGTATATTTGGAACAAACCAGACGTGCGCGGAATGATGGGTTCGAGTCCTCCGCTCAACTTGATTTTAACAGCATAATCTAATAAATAGTATATGTTAGGAGCTATAATAGGTGATATTGTTGGTAGTCGCTGGGAGTTTAATCCTACGAATGACTACAACTTCGAACTGTTCTCGGATAAGAATGGTTTTACGGATGATACAATCTGTACCATCGCTATCGCTGATGCCATCTTGCATCATTCTGATGACTACGGCAAATATATCCGCGAATGGTGTCGCAAGTATCCAAGTCCAATGGGTGGTTATGGTGGCAGGTTCGCACAATGGGTACATAGCGACAGTCCCCAGCCCTATGGCAGCTATGGAAACGGCTCTGCTATGAGAGTGAGTCCTGTGGCATGGGCATATCACAGAAAGGATACCGTTCTAAATGCTGCTAAACAAACAGCCGAATGTACCCACAACCATTCTGAGGGTATCAAGGGCGCACAGACGGTGGCACTTGCAGTTTGTAAGGCTCTTCAACTTAGGAGACTGAAAGTAAAAGCAAAAGATGTCGTAAATATAGTGATTACTGAATGTTTGGATTATTCAGGTTATAGTATCGACATTCATAAGAAAGAAGTTGAAAACAAGTTTGACGAAACATGTCAGGGAACGGTGCCTGTTGCTTTATGGATTATCAGTCAGAGTAAAGGCTTTGAAGATGCCATCCGTCGTGCAGTCAGTCTTGGTGCCGATGCAGATACGTTAGGGGCTATCGTTGGTAGTATAGCTGAAGCTATTTGGGGTATCCCAGAAAGCATTAGAGTCAAAGCCCTTTCTTATCTTGATGACAGAATGAAGAAGGTGCTGTCAAAGTGGAGAAAGAGCGAGTTACTGAAGACTATCGATATCAAAACTTTTATTGAGAAGTATATAGACTACTTTCAAACAAAGTTTGATCCTAATACATCTTCATATTACGACTTGTTTGAATCACCTTTCTTTCCCAATGAATGTTGGAATTTAGGCTTTGAAATGGACTGCGGTAAAAGTTTTATTGCAGCCTATGGGCAAGAAGCGTGGCATTCTCGTAGTGAATTGTTATCAGTTATTGACAAAGCTGATGATGTCATCGTCTTAGGCTCTGCCCTTTTCTCTCAATGGAGATACTTTAATCATTGGTCCTATGGTCATGCAACAGAGGAGGACAAGGAGTGGTTCCTAATCATATTGCGACGCATGCAAGAACTTATAAATAGTGAAACGAAAATGAAAAAGAAAGACTTACCACAAGGGTATATTCCGTCTGTTAAAGATGCAGAATGGTTTCTTGACTACTGGAAGAACCTTCCAAGCTACTCTAATCAGGAAAAAGCATTGGATAAGCTTTTCATGGACATTTGTAAGCGAAATGACAACATTGAGGATATTCTGATAAAGTGTTCTTCTTTAAATGATTTTTATAGTACAAACATCTTTGATATCCATACAGTGGCTCAGCATATTCTTTCACTGAAAATCGATGAGAGATTAGTGAATGGTGATTTGTCGCTGGTGGACGAGATTTCCCATGTAGAGGTGAATGGTAAACTGCATACATTCTATTCCTTTGCGACCAAGTACTGTAGCCATCATAATCCAGAATGCTATGCTATATATGATAGCTATGTCGAAAAGGTTCTTCTTTCCATGAATAGTCGTGACCATTTCATGAAATTCAAACAGGAGGAGTTGAAAGTGTATGAAACTTATATGAGAGTTATAAAAGCCTTCCAACAGCGTTATGGCTTGATGCAGTATAATATCAAGCAACTTGATCAGTATCTCTGGCAATTAGGTAAGTGGTATTTTAACCCATATGGACTCAGTTATAAGTACTATAATCGCGAAGACGAGAACCCATTTTCAAGCGATGATTTTCGTAGTCATTTCTGGCATGGTGAGATGATGTTTGTTAATTCTCATCAAAAAGTCGGTTATTGGAAAGAGTTAGGAAAAGAATGGCTAAGAGATGCAAATGAGCAAATAAAGCAATTAGCCAGCAGGTACACACCTGAGCAGTTCGGTGTCATAACCTATATTTCTGCATTATTTGGAAAATGGTTGCCTTATGATAATCAAGAATGGATTGTTGAATATTAATTTTTTATTATGGCTATTTATATTAATACGGATAGGGGAGATTATTTTAACAAAGGAATTGCTCCGAGACAAAGAAGAGTGCACATTCTTAGATGGAATCCTTCTATATCAAGTTTCAAACGTGAGGGGTTTGATTTCTATTTCTCCCACTATAAAAACAACCTTCCACTAGATCCAGAAGACAAATTTGATTGGTCTGTTTGGAATTGGAGGGAAGTAATGCATCGGGACTTGTTCATAATGATGCAAGTTGGTCAGGAAGTTAATGGAATAGTATGGGGCGGGTTTCTTGGAGGTTACCCATATCAATACAAAAGAGAAGATGGCACCCTCACGAAAAGTTATTTTTTTGAGACTATAGTTATGTACATGAATCGCATTGAAAAAACTGGTCTGATGACTGCTGAAAAATTAATTCAAGTAATTCCTGAAGTGGACTGGCTTCATGGTCATTCTGGAGAAATGCTCACCATTGAAAATGCGGAGAAGTTAGGCCTTTTTATAGTTAATGAATTGAAAGATGTGGGTGAGGACATAAATATTTATTTCGACTCTTATAATCAAAAAAAGTATGTTCTTGCCGATATTCTGACATTTATGTGTCCGAAACTTAAAGAGCGTCTTTTGGTCTTAGGGAAAAATAGAAGCTCAGAAGAGAAAGATGTCAACAATTTAATGATACATATAGACGATGAAGACTATTCAAATTGGTCTTATATTGAGGATCATCTTTCTTTAGAAATGCTAAATGGCATTTTACTATAAATTGGAAAACATATGATAGGCTGAATCACTTCAGATTCTAGTAGTTGTATATTTGAGAGGTGAGTAGACCCACGATGTGGACGGTGGCAGGGCATTGTTCTGGTGAGGGGTTCAAATCCCCCGCTTACCTCTTTGATAGTTTCATCTTCTCTTATGTCCTTTACGATGCTTTGCTATATGATTCTGATGATACTGACTATAGAAGGAATTCAACATAGAGAAGAGAATGTTATTGCACTTTTAAAGAAAGGTGCAAGTCCATATTTCTTAAATCATTGGAATTGGGGACCTAATTATCAGCCTTATACTTATCTAGAAGTAGCGTTTCTACTTTGCCATTTAGATTCAAAATGGTGTGACCAATGGGATATTCATGAGCTTAAATTAATAAGAGAAGATATTGGTTCACTTGCTGATGAGGATTTGGAATTAATTGTGTTAAATCTCTTTGATGCAGCGTCAAGTCAAAGGATTCTTTATCTTGTAGATAAATACATCTCTGATGAAGCAAGGACAAGGGGCGAGGAACTGATGCGGAAATATGATGTTTATCGTCCTATTCTAAGACGTAAACCAGAAGATATAAACTGATGAGGCTAAATTAGCGGGCATTATGTTGTTCACTTACCGTCAAATACGACAATATTATTTGATGATACAACTGGCGGAATGAAAAATCTGCCAGTCGTATTGTTGAATAAGATACTCGTATTGTTGAATAAGATACTCGTATTGTTTAATAAGAGTATCTTATGAATTTCGCAAAAACATATAACCATATAACATAATGTGACTCAAATGCCCATGTACAAAGGGATTGAGCCATGTTACATGTTGCTCAAACATGTAACATACATGTAACATACATATAACATTTAGGTGAGAAGCATGTTATATGTATGTTATATGTTCAGCAAACATATAACATGCTTTAAAGCCTCTGTTTATCGGGGGTTGCGCCCTGTCATGTTATATGGTTATATGTTTTTGCGAAATTCTTTTTTATTCAACACAAAGACACTGCATACGGGTTGCGAAGCCCTAGGCTTCAAAGGTCGAAGCCCCGGGCTCCGAGGGGCGGAGGTACGGGCTCCGTGGGGCATGACGATATCTCCCAAGCCCCTTGGGAATATCTCCTATACCCCCATGGCAATATTCCGCATGACCTACGGGAGATATCGGAGTACCCCTATAGCAGATATTAGCAAGCTTTTCTCTTTGAAACCTTAAAAAAATAACTTTTCAAGGAAATATTAGAAAAAGTTAAAATTTTAACATTTCAAGGGCTAGCAAAAGACCACTCGAAAGTGACAATAACGATAGATACTTACCAATAAATTTGGTGATATCACAATCTTTTATTATATTTGCACTCGATTTTAATTAAATAAAGATGAGTGAAAGACCTCTAAACCGACTCAAGGTGGTTCTGGTGGAGAACCAGAAAACAAGCAAGTGGCTGGCAGAACAGTTGGGCGTCTCTGCCGTGACAGTCAGCAAGTGGTGTACCAATATGCACCAGCCCGATTTACAGACATTGGCTAAAATAGCAGAATTGATAGGGTGTGAGAAACGAGAGCTAATCACTGAATAGAAATGTCTCAATGAGAAAGAAAGAATATACGGTCATTGATCTCTTTGCAGGAGCAGGAGGTTTGTCGCTCGGCTTATATCAATCTGGGTGGCACGGATTGTTTGCCATTGAAAAGAATGCTTTTGCCTTTGAAACGCTGAAACATAATCTGATAGAAAATAAAAAACACTTCGATTGGCCAAAGTGGTTGCCACAAGCCAACCACGACATCAATGAGATTTTGAAGAACTATTCAAAACAGCTTGAAGCCTTACAAGGTAAGGTGGATTTGGTTGCGGGAGGACCACCGTGTCAGGGCTTTTCGATGGCAGGCAAACGAGTGAAGGATGACGTTCGCAACCAATTGGTGTTTTCGTATATAAAGTTTATCAAGCTTGTGCAGCCAAAGATGATTCTCTTTGAAAATGTCAAAGGTTTTACTTATGCATTTAACAAGAAGAAGAAAGAGGGTGTGGAGCCTTATTCGCAGATAGTTATTAAAGCACTAGAAGGACTGGGATATGCAGTCAAGCCTCATGTGATTGATTTCTCAGAGTATGGCGTTCCTCAGCGCCGTAAGCGTTTCATACTTGTTGGCGTTAAGGACAATCTTTGCTCGCCAGATAATTTTGAGCATTTATTAAAAAAGAATCGTGATGCTTTTTTAGCAGAACGGGGGCTTAGCCATACTATCACTTTACAAGAAGCTATATCAGATTTGCTTCGTAGCAATGGAGAATTGCCGACCCCAGACCGTAAAGGATTTAACTCAGGTAAATATGGCAAGCGCAAATTGACTCCGTATGAGAAATTAATGCGTGGGGACTATCCTGAGACACACGATGTTCCTAATAGCCATAGTTTTGCACATCATACAACAGACAAGCTGAATTGTTATAAACGTCTATTGGCTGAATATCCAGAACGAGGTAAACGTATTGACGGCAAAGCCCGTGAGGGATGGGGGATTAATCAACGGGGCATAACAGTTTTAGACCCAAACACAGTTTCGCCAACTATTACTGGACAGCCAGATGATTATCTGCATTATGCAGAACCAAGGATTATGACAGTTCGAGAATGTGCTCGTATACAGTCTTTCCCTGATTGGTATGAGATACAAAAGAAATATACTACAGGTGGGCAGATGCGAAAGATAGAAGTACCACGCTATTCTCAGGTTGGGAATGCTATTCCACCTTTATTTGCAGAGCAGGCAGGAAATGTATTAAAACAGATGTTGCAGTATGAAAGATAATTTGCAATTTCGTGTCAGTGCAGAATTGAAAAACATTCTTGGTCGGGATTTGATTACAAGTCCTGACATTGCCATATTGGAGTTGGTCAAGAACTCGTATGATGCACATGCTTCCAAAGTTGAAATCACTTTTGACGATGATTACTTGTCAATAGCAGATAACGGCAAAGGCATGTCAAAACAGGACTTGATTGACAAATGGCTGTTTGTGGCCTATTCTGCCAAAAGTGATGGAACAGAAGATCTTTCATATCGGAGTAAATTCAAACGTCATTATGCTGGTGCAAAAGGTATCGGGCGAATGTCATGTGATCGATTGGCACGCAATTTACTGTTGAAAACCCGTAGTGCAGAAAACAAAACTGAAATTCTTGATGTTGATTGGCAGATTTTCGAAATAAATAAGAAAGTTGAATTTGATACTATTGATATCCCGCATGATACGATAGATGACATCCCCGAATTTCCTGATGCATCAACAACGGGAACTATTTTACAGTTTAGGGGGCTTCATGATAATTGGTCGCGTGGAGACATAAAGCGACTAAGGAAGTCTTTGGAGAAAATGATTAATCCATTTTCTGGAACTGATGACGATTTTCAGATTGTGATTACCGCTCCAAAGATGAAAGAAGATGATGCTAAGGCAGAATCACAGCATGACGTTGTCAATGGCATTATAGAAAACTCTATTGCAGACGTTCTGAAGCTTAAAACAACTCAAATTGAGAGTCGTATTGAGAATGGAGTGATTCATACATTCCTAACTGACCGTGGTATTCACATGTATGAGATAGAAGAGCCTAACACAAAATATACAGAATTATCTTCTGCTTCTGTAAGCTTGTTTTTCTTAAATCGAGCAGCCAAATACAATTTTACTTCAAAGATGGGAGTTGAGCCTGTCAGTTATGGCAATGTTTTCCTTTTTAGGAATGGATTCCGAATTTTACCATATGGTGAATGGAACGATGATAGTTGGGGACTGAACCAACGTCAGCAACAGGGTTATAACCGTTTCCTCGGAACTCGTGACTTGTTTGGTCGTGTTGATGTTGAAACAGACAATGCTGATTTAATCAAGGAGGTTTCAAGTCGTGACGGTGGATTGATAAAAACAGCAGCTTCGAAACAACTAATGAATTATTTCACCCTTATACACCGGCGGCTAGAACGATATGTGGTTGGTGTTTTATGGGGGGAAGGGTTCCTTAGAAAAGATTATTTTGTCAATCAGAGTTCTGCGCTAAAGGCGAGAGAACAACTTCAGGAGGTTGACAAAGACTCCGACACGGCCAAACACTTATATTCCAATATCGGTAGTAAGGTAGATTTTCTTCAACTCATAAAAACGCTTGTCAACGACAAGTCCATCAATGTAATCCAATACAATGAGGACTTAGCAAATATTGTTGCTGACCCAACTGACACAGAGGTGATTCAAGCACAGATGCTTGATGATGTCCGTAAACTTGCAGAAAAAACCAATGACACATTCTTAATGAACAAAATCCATGAGTTTGAGAAATACATGGATGATTTGCAACGTCAGAAAAAAGAAGCTGAGCGCAAAGAGGCAGAGGCAACAGAAAAAGCTGAAGAAGAAAAAAAGAAAAGGGAACGTGCTGAACGTGAACGTGATGCCCAGATACAGAAAAACAAGTATTTAGCAGCGACAAGGAATACTACAAAAGAAGTGCAAGACTTGATGCATGTTATTTTGATTTCTTCAAATGATGCATTAGGTGTTATCTCAACGGCTAAAAGTCAATTAATTAATAATGATATAAATGATTTAAGGGCATCTTTGGATGAGTTTGAATACCACATAACCAAAATCAATAAATTGTCAAAGCTGATTACGAAAGCTGACTTGGCTTTATTGGCACAAACGGGTTTGGTGGATATTCAGGCTTTCATGGAGGAGTATCTTGCTAATTTCAAAAAATCATTTAAAGTTCAGTATCATTCAACACTTACAGAGTCGTTGGAGAAAAAGATTTCCATACTGGATTTGTCTATTGTGTTGGACAATCTTAAAAGTAATTCTGAGAAGGCTGGCGCAACTGAATTAAGATTGGATTTCTCTCGGAATGGCCGTACTTATATTGTCGATTTCACAGATAATGGTGTTGGGGTAGACTTGAATGAATTTACTCCTGAAAATATATTTGAAGAGGGGGTTACAAATCGCAGAGGAGGTTCTGGTATAGGATTGAGTACCATCAAGGAGCGCATGAGAGAGAATCTGAATGGTGATATCACATTTCTCGGCAATGGTTTACATTTTAAAACCGGAGCAACCTTCCGTTTAACATTTGAATAATGATTATGAAACAGAAAAGATGTATATTGGTGATTGATGACAAATCACAAAGTGCAGTGATTAATGGCATAAGGTCGAAACTTTCAAAAGATTTCGATTTGGACTTTATTGCTATTCGTACAGGTGCAGCAGAGTTTAAGAAAGATGATTCTGAAGATTTGGACATAGTAAAATTGAAAACGGAAATTGAGTCCAGGATTAAAGGAAAACATCTTGATATAGCCTTATCCGATTTTGATTTGGAATGCCCCTATTTCACGGGGTTAGATGCCGTTCACATGGTACATGACATCCGCAACAATGTCAGTTTCTTTGTTTATTCTGGTAATTGGAATAAGGTTATTGCGTCTGTTGTTGGCCGAGAATACCAAAAAGCCTCGATAGAAGAACTTGTTGGGGGTGTCAATAAATTAATAAAAGCTCAGATTATTGATTGTATTGAGAGAGCGGATTATCAGGAGATATTAATCGATTATTTAAAAAAAGACAAAGGTAATTCCGTCGAACATCGACTAGCATCATTATTGCGGGCAAATGGCGAAATGAAATTTGAATCTTGTTTCCCAGAGTTCAAGGGGATGACGTTCAATGAAATTGCTGAAATGATAGATAGTCATTCGGATGCCCGATCTGACGAGTGGATAGAGGCTGTACTAGCCCAAACAATAGCGTATCTTGTAAAAGTGAACAATGGGTAAGACTGTTTGTATATATCCGCAAGATGCTACAACGGACTTTCTTCGTCCGCTGTGCAACCATGTTAGTGCTACTTTTGGTGCTGTAGAAGTTGGATATGACACCTCTGGTGACGATGATCCGATGGAAATCATTTTTGATGAGATCAAAGATGCTGAGACCGTTTTCTTTCTTGGTCATGGAATGAGTACATGTCTTTATGCAAGTATTTTAGACAATGTGGA
>Ga0310691_10006248_pt1 | contig 12745 bp, 10 predicted proteins | sample 176DNAGHGlowgp2_FD_203887 | JGI IMG/M metagenome (GOLD analysis project Ga0310691, IMG submission 203887) | Sheep rumen microbial communities from Palmerston North, Manawatu-Wanganui, New Zealand - 1766 DNA GHGlow gp2 (v2) (version 2) | ecosystem: Host-associated > Mammals > Digestive system >... | reverse complement strand
GTTCTTATTGGCGACACCGATGTCACCCAACTGAGTCAGAAGGAAATGGCACGTTTCCGCAATCAGCACTTGGGATTCGTTTTCCAGTTCCATCAACTTTTACCCGAATTCACCGCACTTGAGAACGTGATGATTCCGGCGCTCATTGCCAACAGGAGTCAGAAGGAAACCAAAGAACGTGCTAAAGAATTGCTCGACTTCCTCGGTCTTTCCGACCGTGCCGAACATAAGCCTAACGAACTTTCGGGTGGCGAAAAGCAACGTGTGGCAGTGGCTCGAGCCCTGATGAACAAACCCTCGGTTATTCTTGCTGACGAACCATCGGGCAGTCTCGATTCCAAGAACAAAGCCGAACTCCATCAGCTCTTTTTCGACCTCCGCGACCAACTCGGGCAGACTTTCGTTATTGTCACGCACGATGAGGCTCTGGCTGTCCTTACCGACAGAACAATACACTTGAAAGATGGAATGATTGAATCTAAGGACTAAGGCACTGCGTGCCAGTTTCAAAGTTTCAAATCTGGAACTTGGAACCTGAAGCTTGAAACTTGGCGTAGCCAACTTGAAACTTGAAACTTATATGGAAGGAATGATTCGCTTAGGAAAGCGCAACCGACTCGAAGTGTTGCGAGAAGTGGATTTCGGCATGTATCTCGATGCCGGAGAAGTGGGCGATGTATTGTTGCCAAAACGTTATATTCCCGAAGGCACTAAAGTGGGAGACATCGTCGATGTGTTCCTCTATCTCGATAGTGAGGAACGACTCGTCGCCACAACTGAATACCCACTTGTGGAAGTCAACGAATTTGCCTATCTCGAAGTGAAGTGGACCAACGAATTTGGCGCATTCCTCGACTGGGGACTGATGAAGGACCTCTTCTGTCCGTTCAAGGAACAGAAGATGCGCATGATTCAAGGCAAGAAATACCTTATTTATTGTTATATAGACCGCATTACCTACCGCATCGTTGCTTCTGCAAAACTGGAGAAGTTCCTGTCGAAGGAACGTCCGCCTTATCAGTCGGGTGACTCCGTGGAGGCAATTATCCAGCAGAAAACCGACCTCGGTATGAAAGCAATCGTGGACCAGCGCTATAGTGGATTGATTTTCCAAAATGAGATTTTCCAACCGCTCCACACGGGCGACCGAGTGACAGCCTTCGTGAAGCAAGTGCGTGAGGACGGCAAAATCGACCTCAAACTGCAAAAGTACTTTGGCAAGAAGCGCATCACGGACTTCAGTGAGCAGCTTCTCAACTACCTCCAAGTGCAGCCCGACGGATTCTGTCCGCTCCACGACAAATCCGATGCCGAAGATATCTACAACACGTTTGGCGTCAGCAAGAAAACCTTCAAGCGTGGTGTGGGCGACCTCTTCAAGCATCACTACATCACCATTGAGGACAACGGTGTTCGCCTCACCGACGAAGGTAGAGCAGCAGGTACTGACGAATAATAAAAGGTCAGGCCCCCCTCCAGCTCCCCCGAGGGGGAGAGGAAGAACGTGAAGCGTGAAGCGTGGAGTGTGAAGCGTGAATCGATGCCATCCGGATGGCTTCCCTCCCCCTCGGGGGAGTTGGTGGGGGGCTTTAGCGTGAAGCGATACCATCCGGATGGCTTCTCTCCCCCTCGGGGGAGTCGGTGGGGGGCCTGAGCCGGAGGGGGCAAAATCATTTATATATATGAAACGAGCCATATTTTCTATCCTTCTGATACTCTGCTTCAGCACTGGCTGGGCACAGTATTTTGTGAGTTCACCCGACGGTTCCTATCGAGTGAATCTGCAGACGAATCGTTCAAGAAAGGGAGCCAGCAAGTTTTTTGTTCCTACTCGAATGATGATGCAAGTGAGTGAAGGTTTTAGGAACGTTCTCTTGAGCGAAGAAATTGGACTTACGGTGAAGTCGCATGGAAAGAGATATGCCTTCGGCAAGTCCTACATCAAACAGCATGTCTCCAATTCGGGCTACTCACAAGAACCAATTGATGAGTTGACGGGGAAATATAATTCCTTGGAACTTGAATCCGAAGTGGGTATCATTTTGGAACTCAAAGTGTATAACACAGGCATTGCCTATAGATTCAAGATAATTGGTTTTCCTGATGAGTACAAGATACTGGAAATCTGCGATGTGTTTCCAAATGAAAAAGGTATTGCCAATCTTGGTACTTTGACGGGCGATTACACTTCGCCTTGGAGAACAGTGGAAATTATCGAGAAGTATGGCAAGAAAGTAATCAAGGAAAAGGAAAAGATAGAGGATTATTCCTATGAGAACTTTAACGCATCCGACCAATTCTATCTTTCGCCTGCCACCAAAATCATTCCTTGGCGCGATGCCCTTTCCTCCATCTCCATTGGCACACACTTCAACTGGTATCATGGCAACGCATGGAAAGGACTGGCGGAGGAAAACAGCATTGATGCCGATTTCATCTACAAATACATCTATGCAGGACTGAGTTTCACGCCATGCCACGAAATGATGTACATCTATTATGAAAATGACTTTGACCCTTTCCTTGGCGTGATAGGTTCCGTCCATTCTTGGAATCTCTCTGGACGAATTGGCTTTAGCCTCCCTGTGCAGAGCGGTTACGAAATCTGGAACTTCTCACCTTACCTAACCACCTCTTTGCTCCACTTGCAGCAGCATGGCAATACACTTGTTGGACATGTCAAACCTCATCCGCATCATTACAATCTGATGGGTGCGGGTATCAAGGTCGAGTGTGCCCTCCGCCAGCGTCTCTCCCTCGGCGTCGGTTATGAGTATCAATTCTTCACCGGCAAGAAAACACCTTCCGGCAGGAGTTCCCTCGTTCTGTCGTTCGGCTACCTCTTATAGGTTAAAGGTCCCCACTGACTCAAGCCCCCCACCAGCTCAAGCCCCCCACCGACTCCCCCGAGGGGGAGGGAAGCCATCCGGATGGCATCGCTTCACACTCCACGCTTCACGCTTCACACTCCACGCTTCACTTTCTTCCTCTCCCCTAGGGGGGAGCTTATTAACAGGAAACGTATGATTTTCGCCAAGAAATGTATCTTTTTGCATTTCTTGGCGTTTTTTTATTGCTAATTTTGGCGCAGAAATCAAAACGACTAATCAATATGAAAAGAATAATCAGTATCGGGATGATGGCATTCGTCGCTCTGATGAGCACAGCCCAGACTAAACCTGCCAGTGTTTTTCTCACGGCAGGACAATCGAATGCCGACGGACGCGTATATGTGGATGAACTGCCCACTTATTTGAGAAATGGCTATCAGTATCTGAACTATGCCAATGTCACCAGTGAATGCAACGGTCGGATTTCGTCTCGCACCTTCGAGGCAGGAACTCGCTATGCCTTCTGCGACATCACGAACTACTTCATCGAAAAGGCACTGCAACAACCGTTCTATGCCGTCAAGTGTACTTACGGAGGAACTGCCATCGCTACAGGTGTGACAGCCGACAAGCTACCTGTATGGTATGCTGGCGAACCTTGGATTAGTGAGAACAACGCATATCGTGGCGACATCACCACGGGCAAATCGCTCACAAAATCACTGACCGAAGGCTTTGCTCAATTGGTGGATGTTACCCTTTCAAAACTTGAACAGGGTTATGACGTCAAAGCTATCATGTGGCATCAGGGTGAGAGCGACCGCAATGCGGCGAGTGCCTATTATGAGAACTTCAAGACAATGATTGCCTATATGCGCAATGCCATCTATGAAAAGACGGGCGACGAGGCAGACAAAACCTTGCCATTCATCTTCGGCACCATCTGCCGCAACAGCACACAGTACAATGCAGGAATAGAAAAGGCGCAATTGCAAGTGGCAAAGGACGTGGCGAACGTTTATTATATCGACATGAGCGACGTGACGCTTCGTTCCGACAATCTTCACTTCGATGCTGCTTCCACGGAATATCTCGGAAAGATGATGTACAACAAACTGGTCGATCTGTCACTCGTTGACGGTGAGCAAGTGGAAGCCGTGAAACCTACCAACGGAGGCATTGGCGACATCGATGTGGAAGCCGAGCACCTATGGGATTTCACAAAAGAATGGAGCGTGGCATCTGTGGATTCCATCAAGGCGGATGCCACTCACTGGGTTCCTTTGAAGAGTTGGGGGTATCGCCTTTCAACGGCTATGCCTAAGGTGCAAGAGCTACAAACCGCCACGGGCTACGTGTTCCCCGAAACAGCGGGTCTTTATTTCAGCTCAGGTTCTGGCAACCGTGCCTGCATCAATCCAGGCTACAACATCGGTCTCTATGCCGACAATATTTCCCTGACCATCCCTCAGGTGAAGCCTGGGCAGTACATCACCATCACGACCATCAGTGCCAATGGACAGACGGAACGTGGTCTCACGGTGGATGCCATCGATGAAGCGTATCTCGATTGCATACAAGGGGGAAACAAGTCTATCTACAAAACAACGAATGTGTGGTGGGTGCGCGATACCTATACACAACCCGTGGATGCTACCTTCCATAGTGAAGGTGGTGGCATCTTCATCTACGACATCATGGTTACCGATCAGTCACCCGTGGCTGCCATCCCCACGATAACCAACGACCATACTCAGAAAAACCTCTGCTTCAATCTCATGGGACAACGCCTTCAATATCCCCACAAAGGCATTGTGATTAAGGATGGCAAGAAGTTCGTGATGTTGTAAGTTGCGTTAAAAATATTGATTATTTGAAGAAAAAAGGGGAGATTGCGACAAATTTCAAGGGGGTTCCTTCGATTTGTCGCAAGATAAGCGGCTTGTCGTAACAAACTGAGTAGAAAAGAATTATTTTTTTTGACAAGGCCTTTTTTTCGCCATATCTTTGCAGTGTCAAAAAAAACAAGACAATCTAAATTCAAATAATCAATAACAATTAAAAACAATAAGACAATGAAAACTTTTTTCCGCAACATCAGTTTGGCACTTGTAGCCCTTTTCACAGTTTCAACAACCGCAATGGCTGACGACGACAGACCAATCGATTTCTCTCAACTGCCTAAGACAGCCCAGGCTACAGTAAAGAAGCATTTTGCTTCAAGTGAGATACTCTACTCCACACAGGACGGCATCGTCTTCAAGACCTACGACGTGATGTTCGCCAATGGTGACAAGATTGAGTTCGACTCGAAAGGCAACTGGAAGGATGTAGAGACGATGAATGGTGTACCAACAGCTTTTGTTCCTGCACAAATCCAGAATTTCGTGAAGAAAAGCTATCCAGGCACCAAGATTACGAAGATTGACCGCGATGCTCATGACTATGAAATCGAACTTTCGAACGGTCTTGATCTCAAGTTCAACAAGAGTGGTAGATTGATTGAAATCGACGACTAATCTCCCAATTCTCCCATAAATCTTCTTCTCAAAACATATAACTATCAGCCCAGGGCAATGCTCTGGGTTTTTTATGTAAAAAACATCGCACAGGCGTGCTGGATTTAATGATTTTTCTGATTTCGATGATTATCAATAAACAAAACGACCTGAAAGGATTCGATTGTACTGACGCACTCCTTCAACTTTACTGAACCTTCAGCTCGGCGAAAGCCACTCTTTCCTTTAATTTCACTGACGTTTTCCTTTGATTTTACTGAAACACCGAGCCCTCAACGAAATGATAGCGAGCGCTCGCCATCGCAACGCCGAGCGCTCGTTATTTCGATAACGAGCGCTCGGCAACTAGTTGAATTCAAAGGAGCGGTTCAGTCAATCCACAAATGCGGTTGGCTTCCGCCGAGCTAAAGGTTCTGATAATCCCCAAAAGCGATGCACCAAAAGCAGTAATTCCGATGGTAGCGGCAGAAGAATTTGCTGATTTTTTGTCTTAGGAAAGAAATTAAAATAATTATCATAATTTCTCCAAAAATAATTGTTCAGCGAATAATATCAAGGAGTGTCACTTCGTGACAGAAATCTAACAAATCTTTTCAAATCTTTCAATAATCTTCAAAATAACATTTGTGTGATTTGTTTAGATTTGAAAGATTTGGCTACGCCGAGCTGAAGGTTCTCGCCGTAGGCGACTAAATATCAAAGATTTCGCATCTTGCGAAACTTGAGTAATTATATTATTTTTTCTAATTACTTTCCAAATAAATCTATTCGTTACTAATCCTTTTTTAGAAAATAGGCTCATTTCTTTTTTCTTTTCTCCCTTTTTCCTTTATCTTTGCAATGTTTTATCTTTGAGGATAAAAGAATGATAAAAAGATATGAACCAACTAAATTTTAAATAGTATGAAACGAATTAACTTTTACCTTTTTGTTACGATGGCGATGTTGATGCTGTCGGTTAATTCTGCATGGGCGCAATATGTGAAACTCACTGCCGAGGATGGAACAGAGTCTTGGATTGAAATCGAAGGAACCATCAATGGCTCGAATATTGAAATTTCTACAGGAGGTTCTAATAGTGCCATTGATAGAAACACAACGGGGTCTATCGATCTTAACGAAGTGTGGTCTCAAAGTGGTGGAAGTGGAACTCATTATCAAGTAACCAGCATCGGGGATGTGGCGTTCTCTTACTGTAGTGGCTTGACTTCCGTTACAATTCCTTCCAGCGTGACCAGCATCGGGGGTTATGCGTTCAGAGGTTGTAGTGGCTTGATCTCAATTGTTGTTGAACAAGGAAACACTAAATATGATTCCCGGAATAATTGTAATGCTATTATTGGAAAAGCCTCAAATATTTTGATAGCAGGTTGTAAGAATACTAAGATACCTTCCAACGTGACCAGTATCGGTCGTGCTGCGTTCTATGGCTGTACAGGCCTGACCTCCATAACGATTCCTTCCAGCGTGACCAGCATCGGGTATCAAGCGTTCAGAGGTTGTAGTGGCTTGACCTCCATCGTTATTCCTTCCAGTGTGACCAGCATCGGGGATTATGCATTCTATTATTGTAGTGGCTTGACCTCCATCGTTATTCCTTCCAGCGTGACCAGCATCGGGGAATTGGCGTTCTATAATTGTAGGGGCTTGACCTCCATTACAATACCTTCGAGCGTGACCAGCATCGGGAATTCTGCGTTCTCTTACTGTTCAAATTTAAAAGATATAACTTCTGGAATCACTGATGTGTTTGTTACGGGAACCAATGCTTTCTATGGTTGTAAAAATGCCACTTTGTATGTTCCGAAGGGCTTGGTTGACACGTACAAAACTACTGCAGACTGGAATAGCATCAGCAATATCGAGGAGATGGTTTATAAGATTCCATTGACTTTGGCATGTAATAGTAAAGGTAAAGTGCTTGTGAATGGTGGTGTTGAATTCTCCAACGATGTCGATCATGTAGATGTGATAGATGGCAAGGATAATACTTTTGAATTTATCCCTGATGAGAATTGCCAATTGGAACAAGTAATAATTGATGGATTTGATGTTATGTCATCGGTGAAAGACAACAAACTAACCGCAAAGATTCGTGAAAATTCCAAGATGATTGTCACGTTTAGCAAGTCGAGTGGAGATATGAACAACGATGGCAACGTGGATATCAGTGATGTGGTTGCTCTCGTGAATTTGATTTTAGGGCAATAATCACAACAAAAGAACTATAGATTGAAAGAGATTGTTTCCCAAAGTGCTATTTGCACAATTTGTCACTTAAGACCTGCGGATAAGACAAATTCCCATCTTATCCCCAGTTTCTTTATTGCAATGGTCTCCAGTGTTGATGGTAGCTATAGGCGAGACAAGGAATTGCTATATACCATTGGCAATAATATAACATCCGCCTATATAGGTCGCTCTGTAAGAGAAGATGAATTGCGTAATAGTTTTGACACACTATCTGATGAACGACTTTCAATGATGACAGAAAACAAGGATGCAAAGGATTACATTTTCTGTTCACATTGCGAGAGAAAACTTGGAGAGTACCTTGAGTCCCCTTGGCACGACCATCTGTTCAACAACAAAAATATAGACCCATGTACCGCATATTTTTTCTGGCTTTCACTTCTTTGGCGTATCTCTGCATTCGATGGTATCAATTTCAAGTTACCCACTCACATAGAAAAATCTCTTAGGAAAAGGCTCAATGCATTTATTCAGGCCAAAGATGATAAGAACGATATGGGCGAACTGATGAGCAAATTGCCTTTTACATATAGAGTATTGTATTGTAAGGATTACTCAAAACATCAAGCAGGTCTAATACATTACAACTATGACCGTAAATCAAAAATAGCCTACTTACTTCTTGGTGATGTTGTAGCCTGTTTTTCTTTCAATAAACACAAGACCTTCGATAGATTGTCCTTCTATGGTCTTGAATCCAAATTATTAGATGCTCCTAATAATGATGGATCTTCCGAAGAAGCAATCCTAAATATTAATGCCGATAATCTTAATCATTCCATTTCTAAACTTATTCTCGAACTAAAAAACATTAGATTAAAAGCGGATAGAAGGCACATCATTAGCCTGTGGAATATGGCAAAAACAAAAATGGGCATGACATTACCAGATAAACCTGTTGAACCATTTATACAGTTTGTGATAAAACAACTTTACAATGATACGGTCAAAATTGGCGAGAAGATAACTCTTGAATATTATGCAAAATGTTTTGCATTAGGACTAGAAAAATTCTATAACATTCATCTATAGTTTTTATCTGACATGCATAGATAAAAGGCAGGGAAGAAGCTTGGAGTTTCTTCCCTGCCTGCTTTTTGTTATTCTTTCGCAAACAGTTTATTTGAAGAAAATAGGGGAGATTGCGACATATTTTAAGGGTGTTCCTTCGGATTGTCGCAAGATAGGGGGCTTGTCGTAACAAGCTGAGGTGAAAAGTGTGATTTTTTTTGACAAGGCGTTTTTTTCGCCATATCTTTGCGATGTCAAAAAAACAAAACAATCTAAATTCAAATAATTATTAACAATTAAAAACTATAAGACAATGAAAACTATATTCCGTAACATCAGTTTGGCTCTTGTAGCCCTTTTCACAGTTTCAACAACCGCAATGGCTGACGACGACAGACCAATCGATTTCTCTCAACTGCCTAAGACAGCCCAGGCTACAGTGAAGAAGCATTTTGCTTCGAGTGAGGTTCTCTACTCTACTCAGGACGGTATCATCTTCAAGTCTTACGACGTAGTGTTCGCCAATGGTGACAAGATTGAGTTCGACTCGAAAGGCAACTGGAAGGATGTAGATATGATGAGTGGCGCTGTTCCTACCGCTTTTGTTCCTGCACAAATCCAGAATTTCGTGAAGAAAGGCTATCCTGGCACCAAGATTACGAAGATTGACCGCGATGCTCATGACTATGAGATCGAACTCTCGAACGGTCTTGATCTCAAGTTCAACAAGAGTGGTAGATTGATTGAAATCGACGACTAAAAAGTGAAAGCCTCACCCCCTAAAATAAGTGAAAAGTGAAAAATGAAAAGTGAAAAATGAGGAGGGGTAGGTGATGAAAGACATCGAGCATACATTTGTGCGACAGATAATGGCACTTATGTATGCTCGATGTTTTTGTTCGTTCTATGTGTATTTATTTAAACCACGAATTACTCGAATTAAACGAATTTCAGTTTTTAATTTTATCGAATTTCTCTAATTTGAAAAATGCCAGCATTTTTATTAGTGGAATTTGTTAAATAATATTTTAATAATAAGCTAACGCTAATAATTCGTTTAATTCGAGTAATTGGCTTAGGCCGAGCTGAAGGTTCGTGGTTGAGAAAAATCTCAAGTTATTTATAAATATTTAATAAAGATGTTTCTATTCGTAACTATTCAGCGAATCATCTTTTTGAGTCGCCTACGGCGAGAAATCTTTCAAATCTATACAAATCATACAAATTTTATTTTGAAGAATATTGAAAGATTTGTGAGATTTCTGTCACGAAGTGACACTTCATATATTATTCGCTGAACAATTACTTCTATTCCAATAGTTTCTTCAACGCTTCGTCGTTGAGGTTGTTGGAGTAGTAGGCGACGAATTCTTTTGGTGTCATGCCAAAATAATCGTGGAAATTGTTGGAGAAATAACTGTGGGAGGAGAATCCAACTTTATAGGCTATTTCAGAGATATTCGCTTTGTTGTTGACGAGCAAGTAGGCGGCATGCTTTAGGCGAATACTGCGGATGAATGCGTTTGGCGAGATACCGAAATGCTCCTTCAGCTTGCGGTTGAGATGCACACGACTGATGCCCACATCCTCACTCAGCTGTTGCACGCCGTATTCGTTGTCGTCGATGTGCGACATGATGGAGTCGTTGACTCGCTTGAGGAATTTCTCTTCCGCGCTGTCCATGCTGACGGCACTGTAGTTGTGACCGATTTCGGTGCGACGCATCTTGTTGCGAATGGTTTCGCGCACGCGCAGCACTTGGTTGAGGGCACTGCGAAGAAGTTGCAGGTTGAACGGCTTCGGCAGGAAGTGGTCGGCTTGGAGCGTGATGGACTGGAGTTGCGAATCCTCGTTGTTTTCGCTCGTGAGGATGATGACAGCGATGTTGTCGGTGTCGGGATTCTCTTTGATGCGTCGGCAGAGTTCGTAGCCGTTGCCATCAGGCATGATGAGGTCGGACACAACCACGTCGGGACGATGGGTGAGGAGAAGGCTCCATGCCTCGTTTCCAGAATTGGCGGTATAGACGTTGTAATCCTTCCTGAGTCCGTTTGCCACATAGAGACAAAGTTCCTTGTCGTCATCGACCACCATCACGGTGTATCTTGTTTTCTTCAAGTCTTCCTCTGGTGTGTCGGCTGATTCCTCGGTGGCAGTGAGGATTTCAACTGCCTTCTTTTCTTCCGACAACTTTTCCTCTTCTTCCTGATTGATGGTTTCAGAAACGATGGTGGCAGCTTCCGTCTTTTCTATGAGTGGTTCGGTGGCAATCTCCTCCTTTTTGAGGTGGGCATTACCGAGTGGCAGACGAATGATGAATTCCACACCGTCGGTGCCTACATTATGGGCTGAGATGTGTCCGTGGTGGAGTCGCATGAGTTCGTAGCAGAGGTTGAGACCGATGCCTGAACCCATCGCGCTTTGTTCCTTGTTGCCTTGGTAGAAACGTTCCCACAGGTGGTTGATGTCGGAATCATCGAGGTGAGAACCGCTGTTGTAGATGCGTGTTTCGAGATATTCCAAGATGTGTGGGTCGTCGAATACCTTTCGATTGTTCTCGTCGAAGCCGTTGATGTGGCAGGTGGTGCGGACAAGAATACGTCCGTCGGTTGGCGTGAACTTGAATGCGTTGGAAAGGAGGTTGGTGAGAACCTTCTCGAAATGGATAGGGTCGAGCCACACCTGTACGCTCTTTTCTTCGGACTCGGAGGTGAAGGTGATATTCTTGGCAGTGGCAAGTCCTGAGAAGGAAGCCATCATGTCGTTGGCATAGCGTATGTATTCCACTTCGCGGAAAGCAAGCTGGAACTGTCCGTTGTCGATTTTGCGCACGTCGGTGATTTGGTTCACCACGCGCAACATGCGGTCGCAATTTCGCTGCATCACCTGATAGTTCTCTTGATGCTCAGGGTTGGTGTCCTCCTTCTGCAACTGCTTGAGAGGGGAGAGAATCATGGTGAGTGGCGAGCGCAACTCATGAGCGATACTGGTGAAGAGACGGAGTTTCGATTCTTTCACGCGTTCGTTCTGCATGGACTCACGGAGGCGCACGCGTGCCTTTCGGCGCTCATGGAGAACGGAATAGATGTAGTAGCCAATGGCGGCAGCCAATGCAAGATAAATGAGTGTCATCCACCATGAAGCATACCAAGGTGCAGGTACGCGGATGGTGATTGTGCGCTCGGAATACTCATCGGGCTCATCTTCGAAGTAAGCTCGCACTTGAAAGTCGTAGGTGCCCGAAGGCAGTGAAGCATAGTAGGCCTGTGCATCCTGGGCAGAAGTGGTGTGCCAGTCGTCCTCATAACCTTTCAACTTGTAGTCGTAGTTGATGCGGTCGGGAATGGTGAGTTCGGGTACACTGAAGGAAATCATGAAAGAATTCTCACCCATAGGGAGTTTTGCCTTCGAAGCTGTAAAGATGGAGGCGTCGAGAATGTTGTTTTCTGCGTTTTCCTTAAATTCCACCATCTGGTTGCCTACGCGGAAACTGGTGAAACTGATTGGTTTGATGACCTGTGGCAAGGAGAGAATCTTGTGGGAATCGAAGTAGATGATACCGTTGTCGCCACCGAAGCAGATGTTGCCATCGGGCAGAAGGATGGAAGTGCCACCGTGAAACTCACCGATATAGAAGCCATCGAAAGAGTGGAAACGGATGAGTTTGTTCGTCTTAAGATTGATGCACCCCAATCCCTTGTTGCAAGAAGATGAGAACCAGAGGTAGTCGCCTGAGAGCTCGAATGCTTTGATTTTATCATCTTTCAGCATTTCTGTGAGTGGGTCATCCACCAGTTTTTGCTGTTGCTTGTCGTAGATGAAAAGTCCGTGGTCGGTACCAAAGAGGATGCGGTTCCCAATCTGAATGCGATTGGCGGTAGAAACGACGACGTTGTCGATAAGAGTGATTTGTTTGGTTTTGTTGGTCTTTGGGTTGTGCACAAAAGTGGACATGGCATCGTTAATCCAAAGCATGCCATCGTTGTCGATGAAGAGTTCGTTCACCCACAGGACTTGGTTCTCGTCACCTCGTGCATAAGGCTCCACGGTCTTGTTGGTGAGGTCGATGCGGAGAACACCGATGCCGTTGGTTCCTGCATAGAGAATGTCGTTCTTTTTATCGTAGGCAAG
>Ga0310691_10006247_pt1 | contig 12747 bp, 9 predicted proteins | sample 176DNAGHGlowgp2_FD_203887 | JGI IMG/M metagenome (GOLD analysis project Ga0310691, IMG submission 203887) | Sheep rumen microbial communities from Palmerston North, Manawatu-Wanganui, New Zealand - 1766 DNA GHGlow gp2 (v2) (version 2) | ecosystem: Host-associated > Mammals > Digestive system >... | reverse complement strand
CCTCGACAAGATGGGTGTTCGCTTCACGGCGGTGCTCTCTGGTGCTGTGATGCTCACGGGAGCCGTCATCAAGTGGTATGCCATGACCGACTCCTTTGTAGGCAGCGGTCTGGAGCAATGGTTCACCAACAACCTGAACTATATTCCCGGCTTCGACGAGCTGGGAGTCAGCCCCTTCTATGAGGGCATGCCCGCCTCGGCCAAGCTGGCAGCTTGCGGCTTCATGATCTTCGGTTGCGGCTGCGAAATGGCTGGCATCACCGTCAGCCGTGGCATCGTGAAATGGTTCAAGGGCCGCGAAATGGCCCTGGCCATGGGCAGCGAGATGGCCCTGGCGCGCCTGGGCGTGGCCACCTGCATGATTTTCTCGCCATTCTTCTGCAAGCTCGGCGGCGAGATTAGCGTTTCGCGCTCAGTAGCTTTCGGCGTGGTGCTGCTCTGCATTGCCCTCATCATGTTCATCGTCTATTTCTTCATGGACAAGAAGCTCGATGCTCAGACAGGCGAGGCAGAGGAGAAGGACGACCCGTTCAAGATCAGCGACCTCGGCAAGATTCTTACCGACAGCGGCTTCTGGCTCGTTGCCCTGCTCTGCGTGCTCTACTATTCGGCCATCTTCCCCTTCCAGAAGTACGCCGTGAACATGCTCCAGTGCAACCTGACGCTCACCGCTCCTTCTGCCGATTCTTTCTGGGCCAGCTCCACGGTGCCCATTGTGCAGTATATCATCATGCTGATTGTGGCTGCAGCAGGTTTTGCCAGCAATTTCCAGAAAAAGCCAAAGCTGCGCTACAGCCTGTTGGGCATTTCGGTCGTGGCACTCATCATCTATTGCTACATGGGCTATATGCGCCAGTCGGCCGAGACCATCTTTGCCGTCTTCCCCCTGCTGGCCGTGCTCATCACCCCCATCCTGGGCAGCTATGTAGACCATAAGGGAAAGGCCGCCTCGATGCTCGTGCTGGGTTCGCTGCTGCTCATCGGCTGCCACCTCACCTTTGCCTTCATCCTTCCGCTGTTCAACGACTCTGCCGTAGGCGGCGTCATCGTGGCTTATGTCACCATCCTCGTGCTGGGAGCATCATTCTCGCTCGTGCCGGCCTCGCTGTGGCCCAGCGTGCCCAAGCTGGTGGAGCCTAAGATCATCGGTTCGGCCTACGCCCTCATCTTCTGGATTCAGAACATCGGCCTTTGGCTCTTCCCCTTGCTCATCGGCAAGGTACTCGATGCCACCAACCCTGGCATCACCGACCCCACGCAATATGACTACACGGCTCCGCTGGTCATGCTGGCCGGACTGGGCGTGGCAGCCCTGGTGCTGGGCCTCGTGCTGAAGGTGGTAGACCGCAAGAAAGGCATCGGCTTGGAGGAACCGAATATTAAATGAATTTGGAGTAAGGAGTAAGGAGAAAGGAGTTAATTATTAACCAATATAACAAAAACGCTATGAAGAAATTGTTTGTCATTGCAGCCATGGCTGCTGCTACTCTTGGTGCACAAGCACAAGAGAGCCTTTATCTGAGTACGTACAATGGTACGAACCTGACACGCTACGACGGCAAGATGTGCAAGGTCACTGTCAACCGTCATGTCTTCACTGGCTGGAACACCATCTCCCTGCCCTTCTCCCTGACGGAGCAGGAGCTGAACGACGTGTTCGGTGCCGACTGCCAGTTGGAGAAGCTTGTCAGTGCCGAGGACAATGCCCAGGGCATCACCTTGAACTTCCTCAACTGCAAGGCCGACGGTTTGAAGGCCAACACTCCCTACATGCTCTACTACAGCGGCGAGGCCGCCACGAAGAGAATAGTGAAGGAGACGGAGATTGCCAACGGGCAGTCGGCCATCACCCTCATCACAGCCAGCGGTGAAACCGTCACCATGTCAGGAGCTTCCAAGCACACGGAGGGAACGGGTCTCTATGGTGTAATGGCCCGCGACAACAGCGAGGTGAATTTTGTGTCTGTAGGCAATGAGAATACCAGTGGCTTCTATGCCACCCGCTGCTTCATTCGCCTCTCATCGGGCACCGACAAGCAGCTCACTGCTCACCATATTGGCTACGGCGAAGGTACCACCAGCATTGACGCTATCGCCAAGAGCGACGAGCTGGTCGACGTCTACAGCCTCTCCGGCACCAAGGTTGCCTCGCAGGTCACTGCTGCCTCAGTCAGCAGTCTGCGTCCTGCCGTCTACATTGTGAAAGGCCAGAAGGTTATCGTCAAATAAAAAAAACGTTACCGTCCATTTGAAACGCTTAACATTCATACTACTGCTATTTGCAGCCCTCACCACCCAGGCCAGTAATCCTAAGATAGGACTGGTACTGGGCGGTGGCGGTGCTAAGGGCGGTGCCGAGGTCGGAGTGCTGCGTGTGCTCGAAGAGGCAGGCATCCGTCCCGACTACATCGCCGGCACCAGCATCGGCTCCATCGTCGGTGTGCTCTATGCCGCCGGCTACACAGCAGGCGAGCTGGAGCAGATGTTCTGCCAGCAGGAGTGGCTCTCGCTGCTCACCGACCGACGCGCCGACCTCAGCGGCGAGCCCTACAAACAGGAGGGCAGCGTGACCTACATCTTCGGTTTCCCCGTCATCGACACTGGCAGCAAGGCCTTTGGCGTGCTCAAGGGAGGACGAGTAGAACAGGTCATCGACTCCATGCTTGCCCGCAAGGGGTGCGTGGAGTTCGACTGTCTGCCAACGCCCTTCCGCTGTGTCGCCGCCTCGATGATGAGTGCCCGCGAAGTGGTGCTCGACGAAGGGCCTCTGCCCCGTGCCGTCAGGGCCTCCATGGCCATTCCTGGCATTTTCAAGCCCGTCGAGATTGACGGGCAGCAGCTCGTCGATGGCGGCATGATGAACAACCTGCCCGTCGACGTGGTCAGGGAAATGGGGGCCGACATTGTCATTGCCGTAGACTTGCAGCAAGACAAGCCCAAGAACCGCGAGCAGAAAGAGACCTTCTTCACCGGCATTGCCGAGGTACTGGGCGTGGGTCCCATTGCCAACTGGGTGCTCAACCGCCCCGACATCACCAAGTACAACGCCAACCGCCAACAAGCCGACATCTACATCAATCCCTCACTCCCCGACCACGATGCCTCCAGCTTTGGCAACCGTGACATGCAGCAGATGATTCGCATTGGAACCTCTGCTGCACGCCAACACATGACCGAACTGAGGAGACTTCTTCCTCAGCAATAGACTTTTTTAATAGCTCATGAAAACGAACAAAAAGATTTTCACATTCGGCGAGTTGCTTCTCCGCTTCTCCAAGAACGACCATCTGCGTCTGACGCAGGGCGACTGGTTCACGAGCAAATATGGCGGCAGCGAAGCTAACGTGGCCGTCAGCCTGGCCACCTTAGGCGACCAGGTGGAATACGTCACCCGCCTGCCCGACACCCCCGTGGGCCGTGCCGGTCTGATGCGCCTGCAAGAGCTGGGCGTGGGGTGCCATCACGTGCTCTTCGGCGGACAGCGCATCGGCACCTATTACTTCGAGCCGGCCGCCGGCATGCGCTCGGCCAAGGTGGTCTACGACCGTGCTGGCTCTGCCTGTTCAGAGCTGAAGCCGGGCATGCTGCCCTGGCGCGACATGCTCCGCGATGCCAGCGTGCTCCACGTGTCGGGCATCACGGCAGCCATCTCGCGCAGCTCGCTCGACGCCACCCTTGAGGCGCTTGACATTGCCGACGAGATGGGTGTCCTCGTGTCTTACGACATCAACTACCGCAAGAATCTGTGGCGCTACGACGGGGCCGATCCCCGCGCCACTTTGGGCCTGCTGCTCAGCCGCTGCGACATGATGTTCGGCGATGCCATTGAGTTTGAATGGCTCTGCCAGCGTCAGCAGCCGCCTTTCACCGCCACCGACACCCACTTCGAGATGCAGATGGCCGAATATCAGGAGTGGTTTGAGAGTCTGCACCACCAGTTCCCCCGCTGCCGCAAGTGGCTCATGGGCATGCGCAACATGGTTGCCTCCAGCCGCCACCTGCTCACCGCCCTACTCTACACCAGCGACAACGGCCAAGACTACCAGTTGCTGAAGGCCCCGATTCACGACATCAATGGCGTGGTAGACCCTTCGGGCGTGGGCGATGCCTTCATGGCCGGCCTGCTGCATGCCGTTCAGGCTTTCCCCGACGACGACCAGCAACAGCTCAACTACTCGCTGGCAGCCTCGGCACTGAAGAACACCATCCCCGGCGACTTCAACTTGGCCACCGACGAGGAGATTAGGGCCTTGTTGTAGGAACGTTTTTTTTATTCCTTAATCTATCTGATTACCCGTATAGAGCTGATAGTACTGTCCGCGCAGTGCTATCAGTTCTTCGTGTGTGCCATGCTCAGCAATGCGCCCATGATCCAGCACAATAATCTGGTCGGCATTGCGCACGGTGCTCAGTCGGTGGGCAATGACGAATGTGGTGCGACCTTTCATGATACTGTCCATGCCCCGCTGCACCAACTGTTCCGTGCGGGTGTCGATAGAGCTGGTGGCCTCGTCGAGTATGAGCACCGGCGGATTGGCCACGGCAGCACGCGCTATGGCCAGCAACTGACGCTCGCCCTGCGAGAGGTTGCCGCCGTCGCCCTGCAGCATGGTCTGATAGCCATTGGAAAGACGGCGGATGAAGTCGTGGGCTCCCACCAACTGTGCCGCACGGATGCAGTCGTCGTCGGTGGCATCGAGACTGCCGTAGCGGATGTTGTCGAGCACGGTTCCGGTGAAGAGATGGGTTTCCTGCAGCACAATGGTCATCGAGCGGCGCAACGACCGTTTCTGGATGTCGCTAATAGGTATGCCGTCGTAGAGAATCTCGCCCTGCTGAATGTCGTAGAAACGGTTGATGAGGTTGATGATAGTGGTCTTCCCTGCACCTGTCCCCCCGACGAAAGCAATCTTCTGCCCGGGGTTGGTGTTGATATTGATGTCGAAGAGCACCTGCTTTCCGGCCACATAGCCGAAGTCGACATGGCGGAAGTCAACGTCGCCCTTCGGGTCGGAGAGTTGCTGCTTGCCTTCATCTACTTCAGGTTCGGCATCGCCCAGTGCAAAGACTCGCTCGGCACCCACCGATGCGTTGAGCACGGAGTTGATTTGCTGGCTGACATGGCTGATGGGCTGGGTGAAGCTCTTGTTCAGCTGTAGGAAGGCAACGATGGTTCCCAACGAGAGTTCCCAGCTGCCAGACAGTGCCAGTGCTGCCCCCACCACGGCTAAGAGCACATAGCCCAAGTTGCCAAGGTTGCCATTGACGGGCATGACGATGCTCGCAATCTTGTTGGCATTGCAGGCCGACAAGCGCAATCGCTCATTAATGGCCTCAAACTCGCCGATGGCCTCCTCCTCATGGCAAAACACCTTCACCACCTTCTGGCCCGTCATCATCTCTTCGATGAAGCCGTTGACACTGGCCAGGCTCTCCTGCTGCGTGCGGAAGTAGCCCCTACTCCACTGTCCGAGCTTTGTGGTGGCAATCATCATCACCACGGCTATGCCAATGCTCACGAGCGTCAGCGGCAGGCTCAGCACCACCATCGACGAGAAGGTAGCCACGATGGTGATGATGCTGGAGAACACCTGCGCCATGGCCGTAGAGATCATCTGCCGGAGCGAGTCAACGTCGTTGGTGAAGACCGACATCAGCTCGCCGTGGGAGTGGCTGTCGAAGTAGCTGATGGGTAGCTGCTCCATACGCTCAAAAATCTGTTTGCGCAGGCGGAGCATCGTGCCCTGGCTGACATTGATCATCAGCCGGTTGTAAGTATAGCTGGCAACGACACCAAGCAAGAGGATAAGTCCGAGGCGGAAGAGCGTCTGCAGCAGCGAGGCATACTCGGGGTTTGCCATCTGCGTCAGCGGCGTGATATAGTCGTCGATAAGTGTCCGTGTGAACAAGGTTGAGAAGAGCGAGGTGATGCTGCTCACCACAATACAGGCCAACACCGTGACGATGCTCAGCTTGTAGTGGCTGAGCACGAAGTGGAAGAGCCGAAGCATCACCTGCCGCTGCTGCTTGGTGGCTTTCTGGAAACCGACATTCTGCCCGTGAGTCCCCCGTGGGCCACGGTCAAAGCTTGGCTGTCTCATGCTGCACCTCCTTTCTTGGCATCAAAATCGCCGTTGTCTTTCGTTTGAATGTCGTAGATTTCCTTGTACAACGCATTGTCACGAAGCAAATGGTCGTGTGTGTCGAAGCCGGTCACCACGCCGTTGTCCATGACGAGTATGCGGTCGCATTGCTTCACGGAGCTGATGCGCTGGGCAATGATGAGCTTCGTCATCTGAGGCAGCTGTTCGCGGAAGGCCTGCTGTATGAGGGCATCGGTGCGAGTGTCACAAGCCGACGTGGAATCGTCGAGCACAAGGATGAGCGGTTGCTTCAGCAGGGCACGCGCAATACAAATACGCTGCTTCTGCCCTCCACTGACGTTGGTGCCGCCCTGCTGTATCCGTGTGTCGTACTGCTGGGGCATCTCCATGATGAAGTCGTCGGCCTGAGCCAGGCGGCAGGCCTGTCGACATTCCTCCAGCGTGGCATTGCCTTTGCCCCAGCGCAGATTGTCGAGCACGGTGCCGCTGAAGAGGGTGTTCTTCTGTAGCACCACCGCGACGGCATTGCGCAGTGTGGTCAGGTCGTAGTCCTTCACATTGCGTCCACCCACCAGCACCTCGCCTTGTGAGGTGTCGTAGAGCCGGCTAATGAGGTTGACCAGCGTCGACTTTCCTGAGCCGGTGCCGCCAATGACGCCAATGGTCTGCCCGCTCTCAATACGGAAGCTGACGTTGAAGAGGGCGGAACGCTTGTGGAGTGAAGAGTGACCTAACTCTTCACTTTGATAGTCGAAGCGCACACTGCGGAACTCCACGCTGCCGTCCGTCACTTCCACTACGGGATGGTCAGGATTGGCAATGGTGGCCTTGTGGTCGATGACTTCGCTGACGCGCTGTGCCGAGGCGGCACTTTGCGTCAGCATGACGAAAATCATCGATAGCATCATCAGTGCCTGGAGAATCGACATGACGTAGGTGAAGAGCGAGGTCAGCTCGCCCGTGGTCAGCGTGCCGCCGACGATGAAGTGAGCACCCCACCAGGAGAGGGCGATGATGCAGCCATAGACCACCATGTTCATCACCGGATGGTTCAGGGCCATCAGGCTCTCGGCCTTGGTGTAGAGTTGGTAGAGGCCGTCGGCAGCACGGGCGAACTTCTTGTTCTCGTAGTCTTCGCGCACGAAGGCTTTCACCACACGGATGCCGGTGACGTTCTCCTGCACGCTCTGGTTCAGCTCGTCGTATTTGACAAACACCTGTTTGAAGAGTTTCGCCACACGCGAAATAATCAGGTAGAGCGACACGCCTAACACCAGCATGGCCGTAATGAAAATGAGCGACAGGCGCGGATCAATGACCAGGCACATCACCACCGAGAGGAGGAGGCGGAAGGGAGCCCTCACCGTGATACGCAGAATCTGCTGGAAGGCATTCTGCAACGAGTTGACATCGGTGGTCATGCGGGTAACGAGGCCACTGGTGGAGTATTGGTCGATGTCTTGAAACGAGAAGGTCTGGATGTTGCGGTACATGGCTCGCCGCAGGTTGGAGGCAAAGCCCGTGGAGGCGTATGCCGACACCCTACCGGCCATGATGCCGAAGAAGAGTGAGAGGAAGGCCATGGCCACCATGAGCAGTCCGTACTGGTAGACAGCCTCCATGTTGCCGGCCATGATGCCCCGGTCGATGAGCAAGGCCGTGACGTAGGGTATGAGCACGTCCATCACGACCTCAAGGGCCGTCAGCAGCGGCGTGGCAGCGGCAGCGCGCTTGTATTGTCCTATCTGGCGGTATAGTGTTCTAAGCATAGTTCTCGTGTGTGTGGTTTTACCCGCCTATTGGTTCATGAACGACAGGCGGCTGGCCTGCTCCATGATGATGTCGGCCATGAAGTCGTTCTGCTTGCTGATGCCGTTGACCAGCTCAAAGAGTTGCTTCACGCCTTGCTGGCCCAGCCCCTTCTTCAGGGTGCAGACAATGCAGAGGTTTTGCAGCCCCACAGTGTCGGCAAGGATGTCGATGTCGGTGCTGCCCAACTGGAAGAGCGCCAGCTGGTAGGCATCGTCGGCATTGTCGCGAATCATCTGCTCTACGTCGCCAAGGGTGGTCATGCCCAGGGTGCGCAGCACGCGGAGATAGCGTGCCTGGTCTGACTTGTAGAACTCGGCCTGGGTGATGGCGGCAATTTTCCGGTTCAGCTTGTCGAATGGCCGCAAATCGAGATACGACTGGAAGCTGTCGGCATTGAGGTCGATGTCTTCCAGGCGTCCGCTCTTCACAAGTGCTCCCACGCGGCGCCGGTAGTCGGCAATGGCGTGGCGTATGCGGCTGAACTCCTCGTCGGCCAGCTCCAGCATGCCGGCCAGTCGACTGAGGCTTCGCCGGTACTCCACGGGAGTCTCTATCTCGCTCTTGTAGCCGATGTCGTGGTTGATGGCCGACCAGACATGCTGCAAGGCGGTTCGCATCTGCAGCTCGAAGCGCAGCTGGTTCAGTCGGGGATGCCCCGCGTCGGAACAGACCGACGCTGGCAGGCGGCAGATGTAGTGCAGTGAGTTGTAGCCGAAGCTGTTGAACTCGTGCATCTTGCGCTGGTCGGCACTGTTGCTCCAGTCGACGTCGAACACCTTCTCTACAATAGAGGCAATGCGGTCGACATCTTCATTGTAGAAGGTGATGATGCGGACTCCGAAGATGTCGGTAATGTCGGACAGCGTGCCGTATTTCCCGCCTTTCCTCGACAGTTTTCCCGCCAGCGACTCCTCGGTCTTGATGCGAGCCTCCCAGGTGTTCACGGTCAGCCCGCTCCTACGGATGATGTCCTGAATCTGGACCGACACCACCTCCTTCAGCTGCTGAAACAATGGCAGCTGCTCGCGATACTCCTCGAGCAGCATCTCCCCGTGGAAGTCAAGGCCGTACTGCTTCATCTCATCTCGAAGAGATTGAAGAATCCAGTCATCATAAACACCTTCTTGATGTCGTCGTTGATGTTTTCAACAACCACTTTGCCCCCCTTCGCCGAGGCTTCCTTACAGATGGTCAGCAGCAGGCGTAGGCCGGAACTACTGATGTATTCCAGGTTGGTGCAGTCGAGGGTGATTACTTTGTCGGCATTCTGCACCAAGGGAGCAATTTCGGGCTGGGCAGCCATGGCGGCTGGTGTGTCGAGGCGTCCGCTCACTGCAGCAAACATGCCTCCGTCTTTCTCTTGAACTTCAAAATACATTTTACCTTCTTTTTATATTCTTTACGTTGTTTATCTCAGCTTCTTCTTTACGGTGAGTATGTTCTTCCCGTCCTTTCGCTCGTAGCCGACGACGTCCATCAACTGCCTGACAAGGAAGATGCCCAGTCCGCCGATGGGCCGCTCGCTGGCCGTCAGCGTGATGTCGGCCAGCTCAGCGGCCGTGGGGTCGAAGGGCATGCCGCTGTCGCTAATGACAAACGAGAGCCACTCGTCGTCCACCATCGTCACGATGTTCACCGTGCCCTTCGAGTCGTGCGGATAGGCATATTTCATGACATTGACCACCGCCTCTTCGATGGCCAGGTCGAGACTCATGGCCATTGACTTGTCGAGTCCCGCATCCTGGGCAATGTTGTCGATGTACTCATGCAGCTGGCTGATGGTCGTCACGTCGTTGGGCAGCGTCAGCGAGTGGCGGATGCCGGGGCGGTCGTCAGTATGCGACGGGGTATAAAGAATAGCCATCATCGTGAGGTCGTCGCTCTGCTCGGCATTGCCCACGAAAGCATGGACGGCCTCCGTCATCTGCTCCACGAGCTTGGCTGGCGTGTGGCAGCCGGCAGCCATGGCGGCCTGCGCCTTGTCGAAGAGCCGCTGCTCGCCAAACTGCCCGTGGCTGGCATCTTCGGCCTCCGTCAGCCCGTCGGTGTAGAGGAAAATGGTGGTACCGCTGTCGATGGTGGTCTCCTGGCGGCTGAACTGCCAGCCAGGCATAACACCAGCAGGCAGGTTGCTGTCGACGGGCAGCAGCCCCACGCGCCTACCGTTCTTCGAGATGAGCAACGGCGCGTCGTGGCCGGCATTGCAATAGTGCATGATGCCCGAGGAAAGGTCGAGCACGCCGACGAAGAGCGTGACGAACATGTTGGCCTCGTTGTCTTCGGCAATGGTGTTGCTCAGCTGGCTGACAATGAGCTCGGGCGACGACACATGGGCGGAGATGGTGCGGAACAGCGATCGGGTGACGGCCATGACCAACGAGGCTGGCACCCCTTTGCCGCTGACGTCGCCGATGCAGAAGAACAGCTTCTCGTCGCGGATGTAGAAGTCGTAGAGGTCGCCGCCCACGGCCTTGGCTGGAGTCAGCTGTCCGTAGATGGCTATCTCGTCGAGGTCGGGGAAGGGCGGAAAGATCTTAGGCAGCATGGCCATCTGTATGGCCCTGGCTATATGCAGCTCACTCTCAATGCGGCCCTTCTGTTCCGTCACACGCACCGTCTCCCTGATTTGCTCGTTCAGCGACTGCTGCATGGTCAGGAAGGAGTCGTGCAGGTGGCGCATCTCGTCGCGCGTGTCGACAGCGGGCAGCGGGGCCTCGAAGTTGCCCTGGGCTATCTCGTCGGCCGAGGCGGCAAAGCGCGTCAGTGGCTTCGTCATCCGGCCGATGGCGAAATGACACACCAGGAAGACGATGAGCAACCCAAGCAGCATCAGCCCTATGACCATCAGCCCCACATGCTGCGCACTGCCCACAATCTCATGGTCGGGCACGACGATGGCCATCGACCAGCCCGTGCGCTCAATGGGAGCGTAGTAGACGCTGGTATCGCCCTGAACGTCAAGGTGGCCGTTGCCCCGCAGGCCGGCTGTCATCTCGCGGCCTATGCGGTCGTCGAGCGTGTCGGGGGTCTGCTGGCAGCGCGTGATGAACGACTCGTTGAGCACACGCTCGCGGTTGGGATGGGCAATGAAGGTGCCACTGCGCCCGATGATGAAGCTGTAGGCGCTGCCCGTGGTGTTGCCCCTGCCAGGCATGTTGGCATAGGCCGCCCCATTGATGCTGTCGGTCTGCCGCATCATGCGGCTGAGCCACTCCAAGGCAATGTCGGCAGTGAAGACAGCGTAGAACTCGCCCCGGCTGTTGAACAACGGCTGGGAGTAGGTGGTCATCATGGTGTTGCCACCGTTGGCGTCAAAATAGGGCTCACTCCAATAGGGAGCGGCAAGCTGCTTAGGTGCCACATACCACTCCATCTGGTGATAGTCGTAGTCGGCAGTGCCCAACTGCTTGCTCATGATGGAGTCGCCCTCGCGATAGGCGTATGGCGAAAACTGAAGCCCCTTCTCAATGAAGTAGCCAGGCTCAAAGGCAACAGCAGAGCCCACAATGTCGGGGTTCAGGGCCAGCACGCGCTCCACCACGTCGTAGAGGCGGTCGGGCTGCGACAGGCTCTCCTCCACCAGCGGCACACTGTTGGCAACAGCCACCTCGGCAGTTTTCAGCGTGGCGTTCACATGCTCGTTGTTCTTGTCGAGCAGACCCATGTAGCGGGCATTGGCCTCAAAGAAGATGCCATCGGCCGTGGTCTTATAAATAAATAAGGTGATGACGACGAAGATGACCAGCATGGTGGCCGTGACCCAGAGGGTGAGCTTAGCGGCCAGCGAGTGTGAGGGCTTGAAGATGGCGGGTAGTTTCATGACTCAGTGGCGTGCTGCCTGTTTTGGTTACTCAGTCACTCGTCTGCATCGCATTGATATAGGCCATGATCACATCGGCGGCGGCATCGGGGGTCAGGTCGTCCATCGACAAGACGAGCTGGTAGTTGCGGGTGTCGTAGCGAGTGGTGTTGTCATATTTCTGGATGTAGGTCTCGCGGCTGGAGTCCATCTTCTCAATGATGTCGAGAGCCTGCTGCTCGCTCACGCCCTGCTTCTCCATGATACGGGCCACACGGTGCTCAGTAGAGGCCTGGATGAAGATGTTCAGGTGGTTGGGCCAGTTGCGGAAGACGAGGAAGCCGGAACGACCGGCCACCACACACGACTCGTTGCTGGCCAGCTCCTGGAGGATGGCTTTCTCGGTCTCGAACATCGAAGACGTCGTCAGCTTCACTTCTGACTCCATGGGCTGACGCGCACTGTTGATACGTGTGCTGTAGTAGGTGTTAAACTCGTTCCACCATGACTTCTTTTGGGCCTTGATGCGCTCAATTTCTGCCAGGGTGAGGCCGAACTTCTCCGTCAGGCCAGCAACAAGGGCCTTGTCGTAGTACTTCACGTTTAAGCGCTCGGCCAGCTTGCGGCCTACAGTGCGACCACCAGAACCTACTTCGCGGTTGATGGTGATGACAAATTTCTCGTTCTTATTCATGCTCTGAATGAAATGATGACTTGATTAATTTAATATGAATGATTCGTTAAGCTGGCTGCAAAGTTACTCATTTTTTTTGATAGAAAAGGCACAAACAACTTTTTTTTTGAGAACTCAACTATCAAACAGCACTTTTCGACCATGAAAGAGATCCTTCACAAGACGCATAACTCACTTAGTAACAAATGCTTATGGTGAAGGATAGAGACTATGTCAAACTTCGCACTTTCGCGCCTCCGAATTGCGCCAAGTGGTTCTGTACAACTCTACTTGGCCTGTGATAAAAACAGACAGTCGTTCCGGCAATTCGTGCCCACTGCTTTTCAGCTGTCATTTGC
>Ga0310691_10006246_pt1 | contig 12748 bp, 13 predicted proteins | sample 176DNAGHGlowgp2_FD_203887 | JGI IMG/M metagenome (GOLD analysis project Ga0310691, IMG submission 203887) | Sheep rumen microbial communities from Palmerston North, Manawatu-Wanganui, New Zealand - 1766 DNA GHGlow gp2 (v2) (version 2) | ecosystem: Host-associated > Mammals > Digestive system >... | reverse complement strand
TATCTTTATAAAAAGGTTGCAATTTAAAAAAAATTATGATATACTAGACTTAGAAATAAGGAGGAATTTTCATGAAAATTTTAAGTCTAGATTTATCAACGAAAAGCTCAGGATGAGCAGTCTTTGAAAATGATAATTTAATTGATTATGGATGTATTACTTCAAGCTCTACAGATTTAATAAAAAGAATTCAAATAATGACAAATGGTATAAAAGAAATACTTGAAAAATATGAAATAAATAAAATTATTGCAGAAGAAGTCCGTCCTCAAGGTGGATTTGGAGCAGGAAATATCCAAACACATAGAGCTTTAATGTGACTTCAGGCATCGATAGCATTTATGTTATACGATAATTTTAAAAAATTAACTTTAGATTTTATATATCCCAGTTCTTGAAGGGCTGACTGTGGAATTAAACAAGGACGTGGGACCAAGAGAGAAAGTCAAAAAGAATTAGATATACAATTTGTAAAAGAAAAATTTAATATAGATGTAAATGATGACATAGCAGATGCTATTGGAATTGGATATGCGCAAGTGCACACCAGCGAAGCTAATTATGACTGAGCATAAAAAAGAAAAAGAGGTTACATATAATGTAACCTCTTAAAAATTTCATTAGTTTTTTGGATAATTTCTTCTCCATATGTTGCAATTAAATTAGCAACAAGCTCTTCCTGTTCTAAGTCTAATTCTACTTGATATGAAAACATTGCTGCATGGACAAGTTCATGACAAAGTACTTTCTTTAATAAATTACCTCTTAGTTGATTTGATAAAAAAATGGTTTTTGTATTATTATCACAAACTCCAATAGTATACATTCCATTATCCATAATAAAAACTTCATTATTGGGATCGATAATTTTAATCAATCATGTCTGTCCATTTATTTGGAACATATTATTGTACCTTGTCAGCTAAAGTAGATAATTTTTGAGCAAGAATTTGTTTTTCTTCTGGAGAAGCGTCTTGAATCATTTCTGTTATATCTTCTCCAAGTTCTTTAACATAATCTTCTAACTCTTGTATTTTTTTCTCTTTTCCTTGATGCAATTCTTTAGACTCCATATAAGTTCTTCTCATCATTCCGCTTCTGCCTTCTCTGAAGTCTCTAATTTCTGATGGATAAGTTCCTTCATAATATGGAATAGGCATCATATTTCCTTCATAGTACATCTGTCCATTATCAAAACCGCGGCGTCCGCCTCTAGCATACATATATCTTCCATCGTAAGATCTAGATCCTCCTGAACTAGAAGTATTTCCTCCAGAATTTCCAGAGTTAGAACTATTCCCTGAACCAGACCCGTTATTACCACCATCATAGTACATGTTTTCTTTATAAGGTGGATAGTACATAGGCATAGAATAGTATCTAGGCATTTTTGCCATTAATTCCTTTTCTTCTTTACTATCTTCCATTGCTTCTGCGATAGAGCAATAATAAGCTGTTTCGCTTAAATCTTTTATCATATCAATTACTTCGCCAAGCTCTTTAGCATCTACATCTTGTAAATTCATCATTTGAGATTGTACGCATGTTATTAATTGTTCTTTAATTCTTTCTAACTCTTCCATACTCAACCTCCTATGCTACTCTTTCCACAATTATATTTGCATTTTGAACATTAATTGCTTGGTCGCTAGTATTCTTTACGCTTATATTAGTGCAGCATCCCGCAGGAACATCAATAAATAAACTTGCGCTTACATTAAAATATTCGTCAACTGCGGCAGGTGTTACTATCATTGATGATGTAGGAATTGCTTCTCCGCTAATAGCAATAGATACAGAAATGGCACCAGCTGTTCCGCCCTCTGGAACAGCTATATTGGCACCAAAGAAAATTCTAAACCTAGCTTTACATTGGCAAGTGATTCCTCTTAAAGTAATTAAACCACTTCCCTCTCTATGCATTATGGAGTTATTACCCCTAACAGGGTCATCTGTAAATAAAATATCTTGATTAACTGCTACTGTTTGAATAGCATTTGCTGTATATTCAGCCATTTGATTACCTCCAAAATTTATTTTTTCTTTTTAATTAAAATCCTGCGTTACATCCGCATCCGCATCCATTATTCCATCCATTATTTGGACAAGTGAATATTGGTGTTCTACCATATACAGGAGTTGTAGGAACTGGGCAAGTATTTAATCTATTATATAATTGGTCAACTTCATTTGCAAATCCTTGAGAAATAAATGCATTTTGTGCTGTCTGACTTGCTGCAAGATTAGCCATATTTAATTGAGTTTGAAGTTCTGCAATTCTATCGTTTTTAGCTTCAACTTGTGCTTTTACTCCGTCTAATTCTAATTGACATAATTTATCTAGAATAGCTTGAGTATTAGATGTAGCGTTTGTTATAATATCTCTTGTATTATTAGCATCGGCAAATCTTGTAGCATTACTTTCGTTTTGAATTATATTTTGTGTTTGGCAAGTAGCTAATCTGTTATCGCAGCAGCATTGTGCTAATTGACCTTGTAATCCATTGAATCCTTGTAATGTAGAGATTTGGTTATTAAAGTTTTGATTCATATCCGCAATTTGTCTTGCATTTGCAGAAATTTCAGCATTAGAGAATCCTCCATTGATTGCACTTACTATATCTGCTGTGCTTCCGCATAATTGAGTAGATATATTATTTACTCCATCTCTAACTCCTTCAATTTGATTGCTTAAGTGTAATGAACTAAATCCATTATTTGTATTTTGCATAATTTCTTTTTGTCCATTAGATAACCAAGCATATCCATTGTCTACTCCAGAGAAATTGTTATAATATGCTCCACCAGGATTTCCTCCTCCGAAGCCTCCATTATTACCATTTCCCCATCCACCTAATGCGAATAAGAATAAAACAATAATCCACCAAGCTCCATCGCCACCAAATGCATTATTTCCATTTCCGCTATTTCCTGTAGCAGCAGCAATGTCAGCTAAACTATAACCTGAATTTGAATTTAACATCATGGTTACTCCTTTCTTCTTTTTAAATTTATAATTTAAAGTCCAAACATTTGTCTGAAACTATTAAATTCTTTATCAAAATCTATTCCTCTTTCTCTTGCCATGTTTCTTACTATATTTTCAATTTCTTGAGTATTTCCATTTTGAGCAAGAGATAGAATATTCGCAAATATAGGATTTCCTTGCGCATTTTGTTGTAACATATTCATTACCATTTGTCGAGGATTCCCATTTCTAGCCATTTGTATAAAATTATTCATATCGCTTATATTCATAATATTTTACTATTCCTTTCTTTTGATAATCTGCGTTTTTTCTTGGCTTTGCGTTTTTTGTAATTCATCAATTTTTCTTTCTAACATTTCAATTTTTTCTTGCATTTTGTCATAATTGTTTTGAGAAGAACCTTCATGGTATCTTCTTTCCTCTTTATCTTGTTCTTGAACTACATTGCCTTCCACCATAGGTTTAAAACATAATAGACTCGTTGTTCCATTATTATTCCATACTTTCACAAAAACTTCACTTAAATCTGCTTTTGGAAAAACACCATATCCACCAAAAGGAATATCACTAACTCTAGCTACCTCTTGACTATCTACAATCTTTCCTGGTATTTGATTGTTTTGTATAGACATTTGAGTTTGATTGGTCTGATAGTTAGGTATTTGCGCTTGATTATATCCATATAACGATTGTTGTGCTTGAGGATAATTTGAATAAAAATTTGTTGGATAATAATTCATATTCTATTTTCTCCTTTCGTTTTTCTTTTCTATCATATTTAAATTTTAATATAAATTTAATAATCAACTTTGACCTAATTTTTATAAAAGTTTTTATAAATTTAGTGCGTAACAAAAAAAATTAATTAATATAAAGGGAGGGAAAAGAGTATATCATGTTATAAAAAAAAAAAAAAATAGATGACTTTTTTAGTCATCTATTTTTATATTTATAACATAATCTAATATTGTATTTGCATCTACATCCATTTTAAACTTAATTGAAGTAATTTCAGTATCTCTTACTTCATACGTTCCTATTTTACCTATTTCAATTTCTTTACCATTTATTTCAATTGCAACTCTATCCCCCATTGCAGTTTGAATTCCTAAATGATGAATTGAATCTATCTTCTCTGTGCAAGATTCTCTTATTCTTGGATATAGCTCTTCATCCGCCTTAAAAGGGCCCTTTAATTGACCCATATAACCGTTATTATTCATATTGGCCTCCTTATATACTTGATGGTGTATCTTCTTCTATAATTAGCCAAGTACTATAAGGTGGTAGTTTATTAAGAAGAGCTTGTGCAGTTTGGTCATTTTCTTTTGCAGCAACACAGCCTACTTCGCCATTACCAATATATCCTAGATCAGTCCAATCATTTCTCCCATCATATGTAACTGAGCCTCGTTTAGCAGGATCCGCATATAAAATATATAAATGCCACGCTGTATTAATATTGCAAGCTGTCCTCATAATATAATTAATTGGATTTCCTATATCTTTGCCTGTTCCATTTGTGTACGTAACATGGACTTTTTGATTTCCAGCTCCTTCTGTATTACCTGTATTAATTGATAAATCAGAAGGATATACCAATTGGGTATTATATTCAGTCCCATCATTATATTGAATTTTATACGCACCGGTATTAGGATCTAATGTAACATTATTTATTCATTTGATTTTTTTTGTATAAGTAATAGTATTATCATGGGTGTAATCTATTGTTAAAGTTCCATCATCAGCTAGATTAATAGAACTAATCATATTATAATCTCCTAAATAAATTTGCTTTGGAGTAGGATTATCACTAGCGCTATAGTCATAATAATTATATACTAAAACTTCTCTTCCATTACTTATATCATCTTGCTGTCCAGCATATTCTTCTATTGCAGCAGTTGCTACTTGAACTCTTAGGTTTTTAAGAGCATCTCCTTTTATTCCTTTTGGAATTTTAATATGCCATTTTTCATAAAAAGGATGTGTTTCATCATCTATTCTTTCTACTAAATTTTCATTAGTGAAATCACTTGTATTATTACTTCTATTATAATATGGATTCACTGAATTTGCTTCATACTCAATTACAGTATAAGGAAATTTAAATCCAACATGTACTGTAGTATCTGCTTCATTTTCATCTCTTACAGAACAATATGCCCAAGTAATTCTATCATTATACTTTACCAAAGTATTATCTACATATTTTCCTGGAACTAAATTTTCATTAGGAGCATAGCTTCCTGTTCCACGTCTGTATGTAAAATTATCTCTCTCTTGTACCGCTTCAACCTCAGAGACTGTTTTTAATTCAACGTGAGGTGAATATCCCGCTGGTCCAACAATTTGGCCCATATAAATTGCTCCACCCATTTCATTATTATATTCATATCCACGTCTAAATATTTTTCCATTGTCAGTATTATTTTTACTAGCTGTATCTATTAGTACATATTCGTCATAATTAACAGTCTTATAACTACCACCTTGAGAGAAGGCGGCAACCATATCTGAAATACTGGCAAATTTTTTAACTATTACAAAGGAAGCACCTCGTCTTCCTCCGTAGAAACTGTTATATCCACTCATTCCCATGTGCTTCCTTTCTTTAATATTGATAATCTAGTATAAAATATTTATTATCATCTGGCTCTACTATAAAACCAATAAATGATATTTTATACCCATTTAATATTTCATATAATCCACTTCTACCAACTTTAATTTCTTCTCCATTTATACACATTAATAGCCCTGGAGCACTCTGCACTCCAATCTGTAGCAAGCTGGTCTTACTTATTGAAGAACTCAAATAATTTATAACATTATAAACTTCATCTAATCTATCTATATTAATATTACAAATTCGACCATATGTGCCGTCTTGATTAATAGTATTATAATCTTCTAATTCCCTTTGTAATTCAAATAAAATTCTATTATATGTATTATTTGGTGAAATTACAATCTCATATGAAGAATAGTCTGACTCTCTCCCACCTTCAATAACAATATCTTTCAAAACTTGAATATTGTCACTTGTTTTATTAGTATTTACCAGTTTAATTTTTATGGTTTGAGGATTAGCTTTTTTATAAACCTTAAATCTAATATAATAATTTCTAGTTCGTATACCATCTGATTCAGTTGGCTTTATAATATTATTACCAGATAATACTAATACGTTGTCTAAAAAAGTAACTGCGGAAGAAAATGTAGATTGAGAAGTTACTGTAGTTAATTCGTATGATAATGGAGTTAGAAAAGAACTTAATTGATTTCTCCTAAATTGTCCAAATTGAAAACTCATTATTTATATCTCCTTTTCTATCCTAAATTCTCTCTAGCGCTCTAGTTGCAGAAATACTCATAGTGCTATTTATATCAAGAGGAATAGATATATTTGAAATCATGTAGTCTCCAAATATATTGCTTTCTTTATCTTGTACTGTAATTCTTGTATTAGGTTCCAAATGATAAATTGGAATACTTTGAATTGAAATACTTTCGTTATAACTCGTATATTGATATAATAACTCTCTTACATAATTGTAGGCAGAATTTTTTGAACCTCCCACAGTAAGTAAATTAAAAATTGAAGAATCTACTTGAACATATTTTTGTCCTTTATTTTCACATTCTTGTCTTTTTATATCTGTATCTTCTTTTCCCTTTTCAATTAATATGAAATCAGGTATATCTGGTTCAAAAACACAATTTACCTTACTATCAGTAATAATTTGACTTCTGCGGCCGATATTAGAAATACTAAATTTAGATATCTCTGCGCCAGAATCAATAAAATCTAAAAAATAATCTATATCACTAGGAGTTTTTAGCACTTCTTCATAAAAATCTCCAGTATAAACTATGTTCTCATTTATTGTAGAATTTTTGCTTTTTAAATTATATAATTTAGGCCATTCATTTATTAATTCTGTATAATAATAATTTGAATTAGTTCCTAAAGGTTCGCTTTGTACTCCTTGTAAATATAATGCACTTCGCCAATCAGTAGTCTGAACTTTAGTGAAGCCAATATCAACTAAAACATATTTTCCATCTGCTCAAACGTAAATTTTTTTATCGTCTTCAGTCATATAGAATACTCCTGCGGCCCCATCGTTCCTTTTAAGTTCCGTAAAATTTCTATATTTAATTGGCACTTTAGCTTTTTCTAAATTATCATCTGGATCTATATAAAAGAATACATCATAAATTTCTCCAATTTGAGGTTTATTATCAATAGCCAAATGATATCTAATAGGAACTGTATTTCCATTTGCATTTTCTCTTACTCCCCAAACAATAAAATCATTTTTTATCATATTAAATTGAGGACTATTTGCAAAAGAACTAATTAAAACGCTATTATCAAAAGTATATACTGATTTACCTTTACTTTGATCTATTATATAATCTCCTGACTCTAATTTATCTATTTCTACTTTCGCTTGAGATGTATTTAAGAAATTTTTTATCTCTCTAAAAATAAAATTTCCGTCTACATCATAAAAATATTCATAGTTTCCTAATGTATTTTTAATTGCATCTAAGATGGCACAAACAGTACTTCCTGCATCTCCAATTAACTCTCCTGGATAGGTAAAATCTGTATATACAAATCCAACATCTTCTCCATATTCAAAAGTTTCATATGTTTGTCCATCAATATCTTCATAATTAGTAGAAAATGTTCGCGCATTCTCGCTTCCGATTAGATATAATGGTGTGTTTCCTAACCATTTCATAACCATTTTTATTCTATCATCTATATCACTAATTAATATTTTACTTAGTTGTTCTCCTCCAAAATGATTAACGCATTCTCTAATTATTTGCGCAATTCGAGGTTTTTCAATAACTCATTCTCCATTTTCATCTAAAGTTTCATATTCATCAAATCTTGTCGATGCAGGTATTACTCCGCCACATTCTCCGTTTAATAAACACATCTTATCTTTAAGTGTTAAAGATATGTTTGTGCCATCAGTGCTATGTGAAAGAGATGGATTAATCATCACATAAAGTCCTTGCGGAAATCATAACATTTCATATTTTTTATATTCATTTGTAATATTTAAGTATCCAATTTCTAAATACATTTTCTTATTTAAAGAAAATAGATGGTTTATATCTGTAATGTTCGTATCAGTTTCTTCTGCTACAAAAACAGATAAATTACAAGTTCTGCGCATTGATGATTTTCCATCTATATTTAAGCTGCCTCCTGTAACTATCCCTTGAATTTCCTGAATAGGCTCTTCATTCCAGTTTAAGATAGTTATTTTAGCATACTGTTCTTTTATATGCATTTGATTGACAGTTTTTAAAAAATTACTATCAGTCAAATATTCATAATCATGTCTCATTAAACATAATTTCCTTTCATAATTTCGCAATAATAATCAATCAAACCTTCAACTGGACAAATAAGGTCATGGTCTTCCGTAAAAATATGTCATTGATTATTATATCAAATATATTTAGTTGCAGAGTTTATAATTTCTTCTATGATTATTGCAAATTCTTTATCGTAATCATGTTGAGCTAATAATCTATAATAAGTCGCTGCTAAACTTTCTTGTGAAGTGTAAGTTACTGATTCAACAGGAGCAGCGTCTTCTCCACTTGTCAAGACAGGTTCTACTTGGTTATGATTTACCGTTAATTCTGAGTTTTCTTTGTCGTAAGAAATTGAATTAATTCTTACTAAATTATTTAATAATCGTCTACCTGTATTTTCAATATTTTCATCTTTTTCATCAACTATAACTCCGTCTGGCTCCTCCATATCAATGGCTTTAAGTGCAGTATCAGCTAAAGAATAAACTCCATTTTTTATTAAATTCTCTTTACCATTTAAAGAATATAATGTAATACCGGTATTTACATACTTATTGTTTGGGATATCATCTCTTTGCTTTTCGGCATCAGTTGCCTCTTCTAGATGAATTCCCATAAAATATATTCCTTGAATTTCAGATTTATCATCACTGAAATCTAGCGTACAACTTGGGCCAATTACATGACGCTCAAAATCTACATCTTTACTTTCTTTTACATATACAACAGTTCCAGGATCTGCTTCAATCTTAATCTTATTCAATTCTACTAGAGATTGTATATAATTACTATATTTCTCATAATATTTATTAAATATTTGTTGATAAATAGAATCTTTATATGCAAATGTACCTCAATATTGCCCAACTCTATTAAAATAATTTGTTGACTTATAAAGTTGAGATATATCTTCAGTTTGGCTCAATTGTAAATGATAGTCAATAGAAACCTGCGTATCAACAGGAAAATATAAAGAAGTAATTTTTATATCATCTTGTCTTAGTTCGTATATCCCTTCTGGATTTATAACGATGGGTTTTCCATTTATGTAAGCTAAGTAACCTAAATACGCAGAAGCTAAAATATTGGAGTCTACTGTTTCAGTATCATTTATTACATATGGTCCTGAAATTCCTTCTCCTATTAAATAAGGTTCACTTTCAAATTCTAGTCTTAAAAAATCTAAATATTCTACCACTGCAATATATCTATCTTTAGCATATTTTTGGTATTCATTTTGTAGCAAATTTACAATATCTTCATTTGCAGAAAATATTTGCTGACTTTGACCAAAATAATCTTTAATATACTGTAAAATCTCACTATAAGTCCCTATTGGTTGAATTTTATAAAAATCTATATTTGCTTGATTACATTCATCTATTTCGTATGCAGTGCAATTAAAATGATAAATGTATCCTCCTAAAACTGCTTCTGGAGTAAAATTAATATCCATTAATTTTACTAATATATTTCCTTCCGTAGCGCTTCTAAACAATTTCACATTGTTCTTATGCAAAAAATCACTAACTAATTCTCTAAATTTTCTTTCATAAATATAATTATTATAATCTGTAATTTTATTTTCTCAATTATATTTATCATATAAAATTAGACTTTCCCCAAAAATTTCTTCTTTAGAAGTGAAAAAATTGTTTTCATCCATGAAATGAGATATAGTTCCAGAAATTGGAAAAGTTCTATAATCTGTGACGCCATTTCTTTTTATAAATGGGTATTTAGAACCAATAGTGTCTACCTTTGATTCCGATACCTGTCGTTTGAATGAAGATATATTTGGGTCAAATTTAATTTTTATTTGTTGTCCTTCTGCTAACAAATAAAAATATTCTAAATCTACCATTACTGGAGCATCTGCTTTTAAAATAACTCCTCTATTTCCTAAACTATCTCTCCCCTGGGCGCAATATCAATACCAAATTCCACTTTCAACAGTTAAATCATATCAGTCTAAATTTAATTCTTTTCCACCTCGTGCAGTTATTGTATAAACATCTTCTCATAGCTTAAAATCGTGTAAGCTTGATGTCCTTCTAATTGTTATGTTCCCTGTAAATATCTCTCCTGGGGCGATTCCTTGTAAATGCACATGAACGCCACCTTCTTCATTATCCGCCTCTGTTGAAATAGTTGCTTTTAACTTTTCTCCGCCAGTTTGAATAACAGTAAAATTATATTCTTTCATTTCTGTATATAAACTTACTGTTGTATATTCTACTGTTAAATAATAATCTTCTCCATCTGTAAAATCATAAGGAAAATTATATATAAATTCATTTGGATTAACAAAATCATTTGTATACTGTAATCCACTATCAGATACTAATTGTTTATTGCTAGCAAAATATAATTTAACTCTATAACTCTTTAATGTTTCTTTTTCTTCTTCATCAGCAAAAGTAAGGCTACCAACAATTCTACTTTCAGCACTAGATCAAATAGTAGATTCTGCGGCAACAGACAAACCAGAAATATTTAGCGATGGCACTGATATCCCTTTAACTAAACATATCGTAGATCACTCTGAAAATAAAGATAAATTACTTGCTAGCCAGCTATCAATAGCTTGTGGAGTAGATAAAGAAATCTCGTCTGCATTTACGCTAGTAAATCTTATTTGAACTTTATAATATTGGTTTATTTCAAATCCATATTGCAAATCATCATTTGCTATTTCAATATAATATTTATCATCTGATATCCTACTATTATCAGTATAAATTCTAGTTAGCATTATATCACATGGATATTTAGGTTTTTCATTTATGTCACTATTATTTCGTCTTGTTGAATATAATGCTGATTTATTATTATTCTGATAACTAATGGCAATTTGTGCATTTGATATTTCAGATAAAGTATTGTATAGCGATATAGAAAAATATATTCTACACTTACTACTACTACCATTAATTAAAAATGCAGGATTATACGTTTTTATAATAGGAGGATATAAATTATTATTAATTGCCATAATTGTTTTCTCCTTTTTTCTCTAATTAATTTTTATTTCATGGGGTCTACTTTTGGTAAAGCACGAATTTCTTCCATTAAATCTGCGACAAAACTATTTCCACCCTCTAATTTATAATAATGATATCTTTTCTCTATACATTCTAAATTGTAATCGTCTATCCATTTACGTTCATAACAAAAATAATGATGTCTTTCTGTAATTCAAGCTTTTATATCTGCTTGATCTGCTTCTGTCAATAGTTGAACTTTATCATTTATATTATTTAATTTTTTCAATGAATTAGATTGAATATCAGCAATACGTTCCACTTCTTTTTTTATATCAGAAATGCCATCTTCAATTTGTTGATGAGCATGCTCTTCTCTATTTTGTTTTCCAAATCATTTCCTCATTTTTTCTGCGAACCAGTCTCAAAAAGTTATTATACTTTTAAAAGCAATAGCAAACATTACTAAAAATATTAAAATTTCAGAAAGCGAATAGGCTTTTAAAAAATCTAACATATATTTAATTTTACCTCCTTTTTCTCTATATTATTACTAAATATAAATAAAAAAAGGACAGAGTTATTTGCATAATTCTGTCCAATTAAAATTTTTATCTTTTTATATTATGCCCAATACGCTGTGAAGCTACATTAACTAAATTATTTAGAGCCTCTTCTACTTCCCTTGCGTCTCTCACATTAGGGAACGTTGCGTCGATATGAACATTTTGTTCAAGAGTATCTTCATTTGTCATTCCTATTCCTGCATTAGGAGCTCCATTTACACTATTTACTATTCTAGATAATAAAACATTATTCATAGAGTTCATAAAGTCTCGTGTAAGTTGTAATATATTTAACATATTAGCAGTATCATCTTTATTTAAAATTAATTCTTTTCTGTCTAAGATAGCTAGTCGACCAGAGTCATCTCCTCAGTCTCCAGTATACCCACCAGTATTTCATCTAGTTACTTGATTACGTTTAATTCATCCTAAATCTGGATATTTTCCATCAGAACTTTTAATATGAATCCCATATGGATTATTATTTACTATGTCAATAGTAACCCCATCTGTTATTCCAGAATATTTACTTCCACTAGGTTTTGTACCAAAAGAATCATAATAATAACTTCCGCTATATGTTATTTGATTTCCTATTGTAGCTCCTTCTTCTTTAGCTGATTTTGTCTCTCCTTCTGAATTTGAACTACTTGAATTTTTCTTAGGGCTTGGATTTGAGCTTTCTGAACTGTTATTTTTGCCAGCCACATTATTTCCTGCGGCATTAGCTGCCTGATTATTAGCTGCCTTTCAATAATTATAAGCGGCTTCCGCAGCTTGTTGAGCAGCAATCTTAGCAGCATTATATTGTGAACATAGAAATTTTAATTCATTAATTACACTTTGGATCGCAT
>Ga0310691_10006245_pt1 | contig 12750 bp, 9 predicted proteins | sample 176DNAGHGlowgp2_FD_203887 | JGI IMG/M metagenome (GOLD analysis project Ga0310691, IMG submission 203887) | Sheep rumen microbial communities from Palmerston North, Manawatu-Wanganui, New Zealand - 1766 DNA GHGlow gp2 (v2) (version 2) | ecosystem: Host-associated > Mammals > Digestive system >... | reverse complement strand
CTGGGTGACGCGGTCTGACATGAGCTTTGTTTCAGCAAGTCTTCTCGCGTCGTCGAATTCTTTTTTCTGTTCCCCGGAGCACATCATGGTAGATTCCACGATGGCCATTTCGCTGACGCCCTTAGCAACTCTCTTGGAGACTGCGGAAGCATCATCGATGACAGGGTCGGAGAGCTTCAGGTCCTCAAGCCAGAGACCTGCAAAGACGTGATCCTCGAAAAGGACCAGGATGGGATTTAATCCCACTGCCTCAAGGCAGGCGGCATAGAGAAGGGACATATCAAGGCAGTTGGCCTGCTTCTGATCCAGGACCATGTCGCAGAGCCTTACTCTCTGTCCCTCATCAAAGGTGGGAGGAACAGTCACATAGATGATATTCTGTTCCTGGATGGCGGCGAAGATGGCGGCTGCCTGCTTCAGACACCTGTCGGGATCCTCCGTCTGGTAAGCGTCGAAAGCACCGTTTCCGGTCCAGTCTGAAAGGTAGTCCGATGCCCGGGATATTATCCCTGCGAGCTGGGGATGGTTCGGTGTTATAAAGGCGCTCAGGTATTCCACGCAGGAGGATGTTCCCGCCCACTGGTCGAAGGGGAGGACTGTCACTGTGGAATCAGCCTGTGCGGCTGCCTCCTCTGCCCCGTTTAAGAAGAGAAAGGTTCTTATGTTTACTGTGAATCTCTCTGTGCTGTTTATGAGCTTTCCTGCATCTATAAGAGGGTCGGCACCGGTGACCTCCAATGTCTTTCCCCCGGGGATAAGATCGACAGGTAAAGAGACGGGTTCGAAGATCTCAGGATTTGAAGTGATGCGGAGTTCTGCCCCTTCTATATCATCGCCGCCGTTTTCGATCTTTACGGAACGGATCATTTTCTGACCGTTTATGAACAGCGAATAATTGACGTTTTCCAGAAGTTCGGGTAATAGCTTGATGTCCATGGCATTATCCCCCATAAATGCATATCTGCCCCTAATTTTATCATTTTCGGGGGTAAAAAGTGAGAAAACATTAATTTTTAATAATAGGCATATGCTTTACCCCTCAAAAAAATTCTTTTATAATTCAGACTGTTTTATTGTCAAAACCCTTATTGCGAGGAGGAAACATATATGAAGACCAGTTTCTCGACATTGGCTTGTCCTGACTTTTCCTGGCAGGACATTTATTCAATGGCAAAGGACTTCGGTTTCGACGGAATTGAGATCAGAGGCTTAGGACAGGACATCTTTTCTGTTAAGGCTCCGCCTTTCAGAGATGAGAATATCGATGCAACTGTGGCCAAGCTCCGCAAGATCGGAATAGAGATCTCCTGCCTTTCTTCGGGAGAGCCTGTAAACAACCTTGAGACAAGGGAAAAGGCCATCGAAGAGATCAAGGCATATGCCAAGCTTGCCAACAAGGTGGGCGCAAGCTTCATCAGGGTCCTGGGTGACAGAGAGCCTATGCCCATTGGTGAGGTGGACGATGAGGTCGTCATCGAGACCATGAAGATGCTCGTTCCTGTAGCTGAGGAATATAATGTAACACTTCTTCTCGAGACGAACGGTGTCTACTGTGATACAAAGAGGCTCAAGAAGGTCATAGATGCTATAGGAAGCCGTAAGGTCGCAGCCCTCTGGGATATGCATCATCCCTACCGCTTCATGAACGAGTCACCTGAGCAGACAGTTGCTAACCTGGGCGAGCTCATCAAGTATACCCATGTGAAGGATTCCGTTATGGAGAACGGCAAGGTTGCCTACAGGCTCATGGGCACAGGTGATATGCCCATCAAGGAGATGTTTGCAGCTCTTGATTCCATCAACTATCAGGGCTATATCACTCTCGAGTGGGTATACAGATGGTCCAAGGACCTGTTTGATGCAGGAATCGTCGTACCCCACTTCGCAGGCTTCATGGAGCAGTACAAGCCCCATCAGAAGAACGAGCTCCAGGTGGACAACCGCGGCACGGGTTACTATCCCTGGCCCAAGGAGACCATCATCGACCTGACATTCCCCGATGTCCTGGACAAGATCTGCGAGCTGTTCCCCAACCAGTATGCTTTCCGTTACACGGAGCTGGACTATACAAGAACATATCCCGAGTTCAGGGACGATGTGGATAACCTTGCAAGGGCCTTCCTTGCCATGGGATGTAAGAAGGGCGATCACATCGCCATCTGGGCCACGAACGTGCCCCAGTGGTATCTGACCTTCTGGGCAGCCACCAAGATCGGATGCGTACTCGTAACCGTCAACACGGCTTACAAGATCCATGAGATCGAGTACCTGCTCCGCCAGTCCGATACATCCACCCTTGTCATGATCGACAAGTACAAGGATTCCGACTACATCCAGATCATCAACGAGATCTGCCCCGAACTCAAGGACAGCAAGCCCGGCGAGCTCAAGGCAGCAAGACTTCCCGTCCTCAAGAACGTTATCACCTGTGAGTCCCGTCTTCCCGGATGCTTCCATTGGGACGATATGCCTTCCCTTGCCGAGAAGGTACCCTACAGCGAAGTCGAGAAGATCAGAAGGACCGTGGACAAGCACGATGTCTGCAACATGCAGTACACCTCCGGTACCACGGGCTTCCCCAAGGGCGTTATGCTCACTCACTACAACGTGGTAAACAACGGTAAGGCCATCGGTGACTGCATGGATCTGTCCACCAACGACAAGATGATGATCCAGGTCCCCATGTTCCACTGCTTCGGCATGGTACTTGCCATGACGGCCTCCGTCACCCACGGCGTCACCATGTCGCCCATCACCGCATTCTCCCCCAGAAAGGGACTTCATTGTATCAACCAGGAGAAGATCACATGTTTCCACGGAGTTCCCACCATGTTCATCGCCATGCTCGGTCATGAGAACTTCCCCAAGACAGACTTCTCCCACATGAGAACAGGTATCATGGCGGGTTCACCCTGTCCCATCAAGACCATGGAGGAAGTAATCGAAAAGATGCATATGCCCGAGATCGTTATCACCTATGGTCAGACGGAGGCATCCCCTGCAACCACCATGAGCAAGACAACTGATACCATCGAGCAGAGAGTCAATACTGTAGGACCTTCCATCTTCGGCGTTGAGACAAAGATCGTAGACCCCGAGACCGGTGAGGAGCTTCCTGATGGAGTTCCCGGTGAGTTCTGCGCAAGGGGCTATAACATCATGAAGGGATACTACAAGATGCCCGAGGCCACTGCAGCTGCCATCGATGAGGACGGCTGGCTCCACTCCGGAGACCTTGCCCTGAGACGTCCCGAGGATGGCTACTACAAGATCACAGGCCGTATCAAGGATATGATCATCAGAGGCGGTGAGAATATCTATCCCAAGGAGATCGAGGATTTCCTCTATACTCATCCCAAGATCCAGGACGTTCAGGTCATCGGTGTTCCCGATGCCGACTACGGCGAGGAGATCCTCGCAGCAGTTATCCTGAAGCCCGGTGAAGAGGCTACAGAGGACGAGATCAAGGATTATGTAAGGACTCATATGGCCAAGCATAAGATCCCCAGATATGTCGATTTCGTCGACGGCTTCCCTATGAATGCCGCAGGTAAGATCCTGAAGTACAAGATGCGTCAGGAAGCTACAGACAGGCACAACCTGGGCGACGCGAGCAAGATAGTTACAGCTTAAACAGAAGACCTCCTCAGGGAGGTCTTTTTTGAACTCTACTTTCCGTAGGTACAAAAGACCGGAAACAGGATATATCATCATCCCGGAGGTGATCAAAATGGATCAGTATATTACAGGTGCGGTCATAAAAGAACTGCGGAAGAAGAATAACATGACCCAGCAGGAGCTTGCTGAGATTTTGAATGTGTCTGACAAGAGCATTTCCAAATGGGAGACCGGGAGGGGATACCCTGATATTACCCTGCTGGAGCCGATAGCGGGAGCTTTTAAGATATCAGTTACAGAGCTGCTGTCCGGAAATGCGGTGACAAATCTTAATATTTCAGCCAATATGATACGGTCAAGGTTCTATGTCTGTCCTATCTGCGGAAATGTCATCCACAGCATGGGAGAGGCTGTCATCAGCTGTCATGGTATAAGGCTCCTGCCTGAGGAGGCGGAAGAGGCTGAAGACTCCATCACGGTGGAAAGGGTGGAGGACGACTACTATATAACCATTGACCATGAGATGACCAAGTCGGACTATATTTCCTTTATTGCCGCAGTTTCCTATGATCTGGCTGAGATGAGGAAACTCTATCCTGAGGGACCATCTGAAGCAAGATTTAAGATCTCGGGACAGAAAAGGGTCTATTTTTATTCCAACAGGGAAGGACTTTTTTACCGGAATATCTGATCAGTGACTATTTTTGGGGTTTTCGGGAAAAAATAGCCGCAGGAATGGTCGCGGCTGGAGAAAAAACGGGAGTCTTCCTGTTGTTGGAATACTTTTCTAATAATGATATCATTTCTTCTATAGGGGGAAATGAATATGAAGAAGAGAACAGTGTGTCTGATGATGTCCCTGTGCCTTGCACTGGCATCATGCTCGAATACACCACCTGAGACATCCGCTGAAAGTGTTGAGGGTGATGTGGTGGTGATCACGGCGCAGGTGGCAGAAACAACAGAAACCACCATTGAAACAACAGAAGCTGCTGAAACGGAACCTGCAGAAACTACTGAGGAGACTTTTCCTGAGGCTCCCGAAGATGCAGTAATCCCTGAAGGATATCACTTTATATGGTCTGATGAGTTCAATGGAGATACCCTGGACTCAGTCTGGTACAGGGAGTCACATTCACCCGGATGGGTCAATAATGAGCTTCAGAGATATTCTGTTGATGAGGAATACTGCTATGTTGCAGATGGAGATATGATCATACAGCCCACAGTGGAATATGATGATGATGGTGAAGCCAGTTATACATCTGCCAGGATCTGTTCCGTCGGAGGCTTCAAGTTCCAGTATGGTTATATAGAGGCCCGTATCAGGGTTCCTGAAGGACAGGGCTTCCTGCCTGCCTTCTGGATGCTTCCTTCCACAGGTCAGTACGGAGCCTGGCCCGAGTCAGGTGAGATCGACATCATGGAGGTCGTAGGCTTCCAGCCCGATGCAACATATGGAACGCTTCACTACGGAGATCCCCATGATATGAGTCAGGGATCTGTCGAGGCAGGAGTGAACCTTTACGAGGATTATCATATATATGCCTGTGAGTGGGAGCCTGAATCCATTACTTTCTATCTCGATGGTGAGCCCTTCTATCAGACATCTGACTGGTTCTCCTCAACACCTGCAGGTGCCACAAGAGAATGGCCTGCACCTTTCGACCAGAACTTCTATATCATCTTTAATGTTGCAGTCGGAGGAGACTGGCCCGGTGATCCGGACGAGACTACACCTTTCGATGAAAGAGCACAGATGAGAGTTGACTGGGTAAGAGTCTACCAGAAGGATGCCTGATCACTTCTTCATGTAGAGCCTGGGATGGAAGATGATGAGGATGGGGAAGAGCTCGAGCCTTCCTGCCAGCATATCGAACATCAGGATATACTTTGAGAAGAAGCTGAATCCCGAGTAATTACATGTCGGTCCCACGCCTCCAAGGCCGGGGCCGATATTATTCAGGTTTGCACAGACGGCTGTGAAGGTCGTCGTGAGGTCAAAGCCATCAAAAGAAACCAGGAAAACAGAAGCGATGAGCACTGAGAGGATGGTTATGAGATAGACATTGATGGACCTTATCACATCCTGCTCCACCGGCCTCTTGTCCATGGATATCTTTCTTACGATCTTGGGATGGATATAGGAGCTGAACTCCCTTCTTATGGTCTTGATGAGGACGGTGATCCTGGAGACCTTGATACCGCCGCCGGTACTTCCCGCACAGGCTCCCACCATCATCAGGATGACGAGGATAAACTTGGATGTCGTCGGCCAGGTGTCAAAGTCCGTGGATGCGAATCCGGTGGTGGTTATTATCGATGTGACCTGGAAGAAGGCATGGGTCAGAGCCGAGAAGGCATTCTCATACATATTTATTATGTTGATAAATATAACAGTCACTGAAGCTATGATGATCAGTATGTAATTTCTGATCTCCTCCATGGAGAACGCCTTGGAGAACTGGCGCAGGAGAAGGAAATAGTAGAAGTTGAAGTTCATACCAAAGAGCATCATGAAGATGCCTGCCACCCACTGAACATAGGGTGTATAGCTTGCAAAGCTGTCATTTTTTATTCCGAAGCCACCTGTTCCTGCGGTACCGAAGGAAAGGGTCATACTGTCAAAAAGTGACATCCCTCCCAGAAGGAGAAGGATGATCTCGATAACAGTCAGGGCGAGGTAGATCAAATAGAGCACACGGGCGGTGGTCTTTATCTTGGGAACGAGCTTACTGACGGAAGGTCCGGGAGATTCTGCTCTCATCAGGTTGATATTTGATCCGCCGCTCATGGGGATGACGGCGAGAAGAAAGACGAGTACACCCATTCCGCCCAGCCAGTGGGTAAAGCTCCTCCAGAAGAGGATCGACTTGGGAAGAGACTCGACATCGCCCAGGATGCTCGCTCCGGTCGTGGTAAAACCTGATACTGTTTCAAAGAGGGAATCGGTGAGGGAGGGGATAGATCCTGTAAGCCAGAAGGGGAGGGCTCCAAAGACGGACATTAAGATCCAGCTAAGGGCGGTGGCAACACATCCCTCCTTGAGGTAGATGGTGAAGTTCTCGGGCTTTTTGATAGTCCCCAGGAAACCTGCCAGGAGGAGAAAGGCGGCGACCGCAATAAAGTAGAACCCCTCGTGGTCTCCATATATAAGTGAGACGATGCAGGGAAGGAGCATAAAAGCACCTTCGATCTTCATTACCTGACATAAGATATACCTGATGACCGGCAGATTCATATCCCTTAAGCATTCCTCACTTCAAAATATCACTTATCTGTTTAAAACCGGTATTGGTGGAGACGACCATCATCGTGTCCCCTTCGCTTATCACGTCATTACCGGTGGGGATTATTATTTTACCCCCATGGCTTATAAATGCAACGAGGAGATCTTTCTTGAGGGGAAGATCCTTGAGGGGGATGCCTGTGATCCCGGATCCCGCTGTTACTTTGAACTCGATGGCCTCTGCCCTGGAGTTGAAAAGGTGGTAGAGGGTCTCGATATCGGTATCCTTGGTGGCAGAGAGAGCTCGCACGTAGGCTATGATCGTCTCTGATGTTATGAACTTGGGATAGACCACACTTCCGAGATCCAGATCATATAAGATCTCGTTGAAACGGGTCCTGTTGATCTTTGTGATGACCTTGGCCTTTGAAAGTCTCTTGGCATGGAGGGTCAGCATTACATTCTGCTCGTCAATACCTGTGAGGGGCACGAAAGAATCCACATCTGCAATGCCTTCTTCCCTGAGAAGGTCAGGATTTGTTCCATCCCCGTTGATGATGATGGCCTTGGGCAGAAGGGCTGTCAGTTCGTCGCATCTTGATCTGTTCGTCTCGATGATCTTGACGTTTATTCCATTCTTGAGCAGCTGGTCTGAGAGATAGAAGGATGCGCGTCCTCCTCCGATTATCATGGTGTTCTTGACCTGCTTTGTCTCAAATCCGATCTGGCTCAGGAAATATGCTCCGGCCTTACGGGTGGATACGAAGGAGATGATATCTCCGGCGGCCAGTTCAAATCCGCCCGAGGGGATCGTTACATCACCGCCGCGCTCGACAGCACAGATAAGGATATCATTAGTGATATTCTGACCGATATATGCAATGGTCTTACCGACGACCATATTGCCCTCGGGGATCTTGATCTTTACCATCTCAGCCTGTCCGTGGGCAAAGGAGTTTATCTCCAGAGCCGTGGGAAGATAGAGGATACGGGCCATCTCCTTTGCTGCTTCCAGCTCGGGGTTGATGATGCGGGCGAGACCTAATTTCTCACGGAGATAACCGACTTCCTTACTGTAATCAGGGGTACGTACTCGTGCGATGGAGGCGCAGTCGCTGAACTGCTTTGCTATTGTGCAGCACAGAAGGTTCAGCTCATCGGATTCCGTTACGGCGATGATGAGATCTGCCTGATCGATGCCTGCCTCTTTCTGGGTGGTATAGCTGGCACCGTTGCCCACGATACCCATGATATCGTAATTGTCCACAAGGTTGTTGACCTTGTCCGATGACTTGTCAATGATAGTGATATCATGACCCTCATTCCTGAGCTGCTGGATCAGTGTGGCACCTACCTTGCCGGCACCGACGATGATTATCTTAAGACCGCTTGTCTTTGAACCGAACCCCAACATATCATTCCCCTCACAAGATCTTCTTTACATCGTTTTTGTTGATAGCGATAAGGAGCTCGATGTCCTTTTCGATGGGAGCCTCAGGATCCACGGGGAAAGATGATGTTCCCTTCTTGACGGCTACGACGTTGATGCCGTATCTGTCGCGGAGCTTAAGTTCCCTTACATCCTTTCCTATCCATTCTGCCTTGGGCTTCATATCGATAAGGCAAAGGTTATCGGAAAGATCGAAATACTCCAGGAGATTATCGGAGACAAGATGGTTGGCCGCTCTCTGGGCTGCTTCCTCTTCCACATATGTGATCTTGTCTGCACCTACTTTTTTGAGGAGCTTGCCCATCCTCTGGGAACTTGCTTTTGCAACTACCAGAGGGACACCTGCCTCCTTGGCATACATGGCGCACATGACGCTTGCCTCCACATGGCGGGACATGCAGACGACCACGACGTCCATATTTGAGATGCCGAGCTCCTTCAGGTTTTCCGGATCGGAAAGATCTGTGGAGACGGCATAGGTTGCGTTATCAGAGAGCTGGTTGATGAGCTCCATATTATCGTCAGCAATGAGGACGTCTGCTCCGTTTTCGTAAAGCGCCCTGGCGAGCTCGCGTCCATATCTTCCCATTCCAAGGATAGCAAATGACTTGTACATATTATTCTCCTTATCCTACAAAGTAGTTTCCCGATGCGGGTTTAAGATTCTTATCTGCCGAGTGGTTCTTCGAGAAGAACAGAGCTATAGAGATGGGCCCTATCCTTCCGAGATACATTGCCGTTATGATGACTATTCTACCAAAGCCGTTCAGGGCCGGTGTGACGCTCCTGGACAATCCTACCGTAGCAACTGCACTGGCCACCTCATAAAGACCGTCCGTGAGACCGATGGAGGAGTTGGAGGCCACGATCAGGATCGTGAAGAAGAATGTAAAGAAAAAGTTGACCGATACGATAGCAGTGGACTTCTTGATGAGAGAAGAGGATACATAGCGGTCGAGCACAACGGTCCCCTCCTTGTGACGGATGTAAGTCAGTGTATTGAGTACAAGCATGAAGAACGTGACTGTCTTAACGCCGCCGGCAGTACCTACGGGGGATCCGCCGATGAACATATAGAGACATCCCAAAAATGCGGTGGCTTCACGAAGTCCGTCCTGGGGTACGGCGGCAAAGCCTGCAGTCCTGAAGGTAACGGACTGGAAGAAGGAGTTCAGTATCTTGTAGCCCAGGGACATGTTTCCGATGGTGTCGGGATTGTCATACTCCAGGGCAAAGACGAAAATGGCGCCGGAGATGATAAGCCCGAGGGTCAGGATGAGTACAAGGCGTGTGTGTTCACCGAGGCGCTTCAGGACCCTGAGGGGACCGTAGTGCTTTTCGATGGCCTTGTAACCCTGGGATATAAAGTCGAACCAGACTACGAATCCCAGACCTCCCAGGATGATCAGTGTCATGGTGACCATCAGGATAAGGGGATCGTTCTGGAAAGAGATAAGGCTGTCATCACCGATGATATCGATACCAGCGTTACAGAAGGCGGAGACAGCCGTAAAGAAAGAGACCCAGGCGCCCTTCACGGGACCATAGGCCGGTACAAAACGGATCATATAAAAAACAGTGCCCGTCAGCTCAACTGCGAAGGTGCCTTTTATGACCTTCATGAGGAAACGGACGAGACCTGACAGGGAGTTAAGGTTAAAGGAGTCCATGATAAGGACTCTTTCCTTAAGGGAGAACCTCTTCTGGAGGATAAGAGCGATCAGGGAGGTAACGGCTATGATGCCCAGACCACCCAGCTGGATAAGGATCAGGATAACGATCTTTCCGAAAAGGGTCCAGTGGGAATAAGTATCGACTACGACCAGACCTGTAACACAGACACTGGTGGTAGCCGTAAAGAGAGCGGTAAGGGGAGTGGTAGTCTCTCCGTCCACTGTGGATATGGGCAGCATCAGAAGGATGGTTCCTATCAGGATCATAAGGAAAAATCCTGCGGGGATTATCTGTGCTGATGTAAATCTCTCACTAAGCGGTTTAGTGCTCATCGTTCCTCCGGACATGGGTCCTTATATATATATACGCATTATAATACAACATCAGTGTAAATAAAGTAAGCTAATACTTCGAATTGTAAAAGCCATTTTAGGTTTAAGCCCCTGAAAACATTGAGTTTAACAACTGTTGGCACTTTGTTCATATTTTCGTAACCACCATACATATCTTCGCAATATCCCCCAAATATAATGAAGGTGTGAGGTACGAAAACATGAAGAGAACAGGCTTTAAAAGAACATTTGCACTCGTAGTTGCATCCACTGTCATATTTGCTTCATGCAGTTTGGACGGATCCGAATTTACGGATGGCACATCTGTAGGACTGAAGAGCGGGGATGCTGAGCGCGTTGTTAAGACTCTCAATGATCTGAGAGAAGCTGAGCCGGTCCTCACGGAAGCGACTGAAGTGACGGAAGAGACTGCAACCGCAGCTGAAGAAACGGAGAATACAGTCCAGGCTGTTGAAGAGCAGGTTGATCACGAAGTCGTTTTCAATGATGTAGACCTTACGATGTATGCGATCGCAGAGGGCAGCATAAGGACTGCTTCCGATATCGATGAGATCGCTGTCGGAAATCTGGAGCTCGACCAGGAAGTTCACGTAACGGGTATCTCAGAGCGTGGCTTATGGTACAGGATCGAGATCGATGGTGAGATCGTTTATGTACTTGGTTCAGTTCTTGCAGACGAACTGCCCGAGGCGGTCATGGAAGACGAGGAAGAAGAGACTGAAAAGACAGCAGCTGAGACAGCCGCAGCAGTAGAAACAGAGACCGCTGTTACGACAGAGACAACAGCTACTGAAGTAGTGGAGACTGTATCAGAGCCCGAGCCCGAACCCGAACCCGAACCCGAGCCCGAACCCGAGCCTGAGCGCAGCATCAACTATCCTCCTGAAGGAACTCTTGAGTATGATCTTTTTATCCTCGTGAACGACGCAAGAGAGGATGCCGGACTGGAGCCCTACTCCTGGAGCGGAACTCTTGCAGATGCAGCAGATATCAGAGCTGAAGAGATCATTGAATTGTTCAGCCACACCAGACCTAACGGAGAGGACTGCTTCTCACTGTCAGGTGTCTGGGCAGAAAACATCGCAGCCGGTCAGTCATCGGCTCAGGAAGTTTTCGACAGCTGGATGGATTCCGATGGTCACAGGGCCAACATCCTGGATCCCGACTATGAGACTTGTGGATTCTCGATGTGCTACGAGGAAGACTCCGAGTACGGGTACTACTGGACACAGGAGTTCGGCTACTGATATCAAGGTTCATGTTTCATAATTTTCTCCTTCCCGGGCATGTGTTATAATCCGCACATGCCCGGATCCATTATGGAAGAAAAAAGCTTTGGGAAAAGCCTCATAAAACTCATCCTGCCCATGACGCTCCAGAATTTCCTGTTTGCGCTCATACCGGTATCGGATGCCGTCATGCTGGTCATGCTGGACCAGGATTCCATGTCTGCTGTCTCGCTTGCATCGCAGGTCATGTTCGTATTCAATCTCTTTGTCTACGCCATCATGTCCGGTATGTCTCTTTTCGCTGCCCAGTACTGGGGCAAGGGAGACAGGAAGTCCATGAGCACAGTCCTCGGGTATAACCTGAAGCTGATGGTCCCCATATCCATTGCGTTTTTCGTCTGTGCCTTCTTCTTCCCCGAAGGCACCATGAGGATATTTACCAACGAACCTGACATAATAGACTATGGAGCCGGATACCTGAGGATCGCCGCCTTTGCCTATATAAGTGACGGTGTGGCCCAGGTCCTTGTCACCATGCTGAAGAATACCGAAAAGGTCATGCAGAGCATGGTCATCAGCGTCTGTATGGTCATCGGAAATGTCTGCCTTAACGCAGTATTTATCTACGGCCTTCTTGGAGCACCGAGGATGGGGGCGAGGGGTGCTGCTCTTGCCACCACCATCTCATGTACCGCAGGTCTTTTCGGGGCCATCTTTACATTTATAGGAAAGAGTCCTGTTAAGCTCAGGTTTAAGGATATAACAGATGTTCCCATGAGCTTCAGGAAAGATTACAGCAAGTACACGACTCCCCTTATAGCCAACCAGCTCCTCTGGGGTATCGCCTTTACCCTTATAACGGTCATCATCGGCCATCTGGGGGGTGACGCTGTGGCGGCCAATGCCATCGCAGCCATAGCCAAGGATGTGGTCTCCTGTTTCTGCTATGCCCTGTCTGCAGGCGGAGCTATCCTGGTCGGAAACGAGCTGGGTGCAGGAAGGCTGGAGAGAGGAAAGGAATACGGAGGCAAGATCACAGTCCTTTCCATCGTGAGCGGCCTTATACTGGGTCTTATCCTGGCGGCATTGTCGCCCATCATCTCCAGTAAGGTAAACCTCACTCCTGAGGCCTCCAGACTCCTGATGTATATGCTCTTCATGTGCTCGTACTACATCATGGGTAGGTCCATCAACTCC
>Ga0310691_10006244_pt1 | contig 12750 bp, 8 predicted proteins | sample 176DNAGHGlowgp2_FD_203887 | JGI IMG/M metagenome (GOLD analysis project Ga0310691, IMG submission 203887) | Sheep rumen microbial communities from Palmerston North, Manawatu-Wanganui, New Zealand - 1766 DNA GHGlow gp2 (v2) (version 2) | ecosystem: Host-associated > Mammals > Digestive system >... | reverse complement strand
GTGAAATAGCCGAAGCGGTAGAGGAAGCCCACGGCGCACATGTCGACATTCGAGTCGCTGGCTTCCTTCAGATAGTCGCCAGCCAGCATGCCCAAGCCACCACTGTAGATTTTAAGAGCCGAGTGCATGCCGTACTCCATGGAGAAATAGGCCACGGAAGGGCGCTTCTTGTCGGGCTCCACGTCCATATAGGCACGGAACATGGCGTAGACGGCCTTGATGCGCTTCATCAGCGCCTTGTCCTTCACTATTTCTTCCTTGCGGGCCAGGTGCAGGCGCTCAAGCAGCTGCACGGGGTTGTGCTTAACGTCGTGATACAGCTCGGGATCGAGGTCGCGGAAGAGGTCGCGGGCCTCGTAGTTCCATACCCACCAGAGGTTATGGGCAATCTCGTCGAGGCACTTCAGCTCTTCGGGAAGGCTCGATTTCACGGTCAACTCCTTCCACTGAGGAGCATTAGTGTAGTCAGCTTTAATCTTCATAATCTTTTTTACCTTATATTATTTGTTGCTGTTTTCTAAACGCTTGATGGCATTGCGAAGGGCAATGTCATAGGCTTCGTAGTAGTACTTGATAAACTCGCTCCAAAGGGCTTTCTTTGACAGCTGTTCGGCTTTTTTGCGGCAGGCCTCTATTTCCTTTTCATTGTAGTTCGAGAACTCAGAAACAGTGTCTTTGATGATGTCGGCCACTTCGGAGTAGTTATAGTCTGTGCGGTGAATCACCTTTACGCCATCGCTCAGTTCGCCATAGTGGCCAAACTCCTTGTTGGCCCACAGGCCGAAGCCAGCCAGGTCGGTGGTGACACAGGGCACCTTGAAGGCCACGGCTTCCAGCGGCGTGTAGCCCCATGGCTCGTAATAGCTTGGATAGATGCACAAGTCGTTGCCCAACACCACGTCATAGTAGCTCAGGTTGAGAATACCGTCGTTGCCGTCGAGGTAGCAGGGCAGGAAGATAACCTTGACCATGTCTTCACGACGGTTGTGCATATCGTAGAACTTCATCATGTTCAGCACGTTGTCGTGGCCCATGTTGTGAAGCCAGTGGGTCACCTGCGGCACCTCCAATGGTGTGTCGAAGCTTTTCCCGCTCCTTAATCTTTCCTTCAGGTCTTGGCGTGGCTCACCCACCCATCCAGGCACATCGATGAAAGCCACCACCTTCTTCTTCAGATTGCGGTCGCGCAGCAGGCGGTTCATGGCTTCCACGAACACGTCGATTCCTTTGTTGCGGAACTCATAACGGCCTGACGTAGAGACAATCAGCGTGTCGTCGTCCAAGTTTTCGCCAAGCAGTGCATTGGCTACTTGCAGCATGCGTTTGCGGGCCAGTTTCCGCTTACGGGAGAAAGACAGCCCTCTTGGCACGAAGCTATTGTCGAAGCCATTGGGCAGCACTACGTCAACCTTTTTGTCGAGCAGCTCCACGCACTCATGGGCAGTGATGTCGCTCACGGTTGTGAAACAGTCTACATGATGTGCCGTCTGCTTCTCTATTGAGTGTTTGCTCTGCATGTTCAGCTCTACAGCCATCTGGTCGCCGTTGTAGGCAAAGAGATAGTCGTAGAGGGGCTTCTGGTTTCCGGCAATGCTGCGCCCTATACTGGTAGCATGGGTGGTGAAGATGGTTGCTATCTCAGGCACCTTGTTGTTCAGGTACAAGGCACCCAGTCCGCACATCCACTCGTTGGCGTGGTAGACCACCTTCATAGTACTGCTATCGGCGTTGCGCTCGGCACTGAACTTGTAGAAGCTCTCGACCACCAGTGCGGCAGCGTAGGAGAACATCGATGCTTCGTCGTAGTCGCCGTAGGCATGCAGTGAGTCTACGCCGTAGTGTTCCCACAACCATCCGTAGATGGTATTCTTTTGCTCAAAGAAGGGATTGAAGTCTACCAAGATGGCCACTGGTTCTCCTGGCACCGTCCAGCGCCCTACTCTCACTGTCAGCCCCTCTTCCTTTGCTTGCCATTGCCATTCGGCCATGAGCGATGCTTCCTCACGGAAATAGGGACATTCCTTTTCTTTCCAAAAATCGGGGCCTATAAAAATAATTCTGTCGCGGAATTTATCCTGAAGTGTCTTTGCACGAGTGGAGAGCACGGTGTAAATGCCACCTACCTTGTTGCACACTTCCCAGCTCGATTCGAAGATAAAGTCCGGAGTTAAAACCTCGTTACTCATTAACCTAATGTTTATAAACGGCTGCAAAGTTACTTAAAAAAAAACTAATATTACTATCTTTTTTGAATATTTTTTTGATTTTACGGATAATTTTGACATGGCTGAAGCGTCATGTCGTTAAGCGCAATCCTTCTATGGGGTTTCTGAGCACACGCCCCAAGACGTAGCCCTCGCTCTGCACCGCCTGCCGGAGCTGTTCGCAGTAGTAATAGGCAATGCTTCCCACGGCATTCAGCGGCAGGTCGGGTCGGCGGTAGGGGTTGATGTTATTGCGGATGAACGCCTTGAAATTGTCGATGACCAGCTGTTCGACTGAAGGCTGTCCTATCCTGCTGTGTATATACTCCGAGAGCGAGGCCAGCCACCTGTTGGCCATGGGCTGGCGGTAGACGCGGTCTATGACGTCGGTCATTGTCAGTCCCGTCTGCTGTTCAAATTCTTCGCGCGCGCCCTCGTACAATTTATTCTTATATACAGCATTCAGGAACAGTCGGCCCAACACAGCCCCACTGCCTTCATCGCCGAGGATATAGCCCAGAGCCGGAGTGTTTGCAACGATGTTGCGCCCGTCGTAGAGGCAAGAGTTAGCCCCTGTGCCGAGTATGCAAGCCATGCCTTCGCTCGTTCCGCAGAGTGCGCGGGCGGCTCCGAGCATGTCGCTGCGCGCCTCGACCGACGTGGCAGCAGTGAAGACGGAGCCTAACAGCCGCTCCATGCGCTGCTCCTGGTCGGTGCGCACGCCGCTGCCGTAGAAACGGATGGTGGTGATAGCAGATGGAGTTGAACCAAGTGTCGATAGCTGTGGCAGCAACTCCTTGAGCAGGACGGCCAGTATGCTGTCGTCCTGTTGGTGGATGGGGTTGATGCCCTGTGTCTGCACGACGGTTGAGCCTATCAGCCAGTCGGTCTTCGTGCTGCCGCTGTCGGCTATGAGAGTCATCGAGTTCATTGTCTTACTTGCCTGATGTATTTCTTGTATCTTTCCCTTATTCTGTCTACGTAGTCAGCAGTCTCCGTGCCACGCATGTAGCCATAGCGCACCAGCGTGTCCTGATAGTAATGAGGGTCCTTTAGCTTGAGTACATAGGTACGCACGTCGTCCCATCGCTGGGTGTTCCGTCCGTCGCGTTCAGCCAGTCGCATGGCATCCTGAATATGCATGGCCCCGCCGTTGTAGCTTGCCAGCACCATGTTCTGCCGCTCTGTGCGGTCGTGAATATACTGGAACTCTCGCTCCAGCTCATGGAGGTAGCGGGTGGCAGCAGCGATGTTCTGCTCCGGGTCGGTCATCTGGTCGCGTGGCAGTCCGAGGTGGTCGGCGGTCTTCGGCATAATTTGCATCAGACCGCGCGCCCCAGCCCACGATGTGGCTTCGGGGTCGAATGTAGACTCCTGGTAGCACTGGGCAGCTATGAGTCGCCAGTCCCATCCGATGCCTCTGCTGTAGCGTTTGAACAGTTCGTCGTAGAGTGAGATGACTCCCCTGCGGAGCATGGGTGCATGCACGCGCCGGCTGACGCGCGGCTTGGCCAGCATCTGTCGTTCCTGTTTGGCAGCTTCGTCGAGCAGCCCCGGCCGGTACCACTCCGCCAGTGCCCGGCTCAGCTCCTCCTTCCCCTGCCCCACCATCCAGCCGCCGCAAGTTGTGTCGGCAGTCAGCGGCAAGGCTATCAGGTCGGCATCGCCGGCAGCGAGTCGCTGCAGCAGCTCCGTCGTGTCGCGGCACACCTCCATGCGCAGGCGCACGCCCAGATGTGCGGCAAACTGCTGGCAGAGCAGATACTGCACGCCGAGGTGTGCCCCCCGGTAGTCATAATAGGTTTCAGGCCCCGTCAGCGTCAGGGCTATCATCTCGCCTGCCTGCTCTATCTGCGAGAGGTCGAAGTCTTCAGCAGTGCCTGCCTCTCCTTGCCAGGGTGGCGCCACGCTGGTCTGCCGCCGCGTGCAGCCGACAGAAAGGAGGAAAAGCAGTATGAAAAGGCCAAAATGTTTCAATCTTTTACTATTTTTGCTGCAAAGTTATACATTTAATTGCAGATTCGGGAAAAAAAGCGTAACTTTGCGCCGTTTTTTAAAACTAAATAGCAATAAATAGCAAATCGTAAATCCGATAATCGAAAATAAAGAATCGTAAATCCGTAAAATATCAAATAGAAAGATGTTAAGAATTGCTGTACAATCAAAAGGACGCCTCTTTGACGACACGATGCACCTGCTCACCGAGGCCGACATCAAGGTAGGCGGCTCGAAGCGCACCCTCTTAGTTGCCGCCAAGGATTTCCCGTTAGAAGTGCTCTACCTGCGCGACGACGACATTCCCCAGAGCGTAGCCTCGGGAGTGGCCGACCTGGGCGTGGTGGGCGAGAACGAGTTCGTCGAGCGCGGTGCCGAGGCCGATGTCATCTCCCGCTTGGGCTTCAGCCAGTGCCGCCTGTCGTTGGCCATTCCTAAAGACATCGACTACCAGGGCCTCTCCTGGTTCGAGGGCAAGAAGATTGCCACCTCCTACCCCGTCATCCTTCAGAAGTTTCTCAGCGACAAAGGCATCCACTCGGAGATACATGTCATCACCGGCTCGGTAGAGATCAGTCCGGGCATCGGACTGGCCGATGCCATCTTCGACATTGTCAGCAGTGGCTCCACACTGGTGAGCAACAACCTGCGCGAAGTGGAGGTGGTGATGCAGAGCGAAGCCCTGCTCATCGGCCATCCGGGCATGCCGCAGGAGAAGCGCGACATCCTGCAGCAGATGCTCTTCCGCTTTGAGGCCGTGCGCCAGGCTGAAGACAAGAAATATGTGCGCATGAACGTTCCGAAGGCTCGCCTGCAGGAAATCATCAGCGTGCTGCCAGGCTTGAAGAGCCCCACCGTCATACCACTGGCTGACAGCGACTGGTGCTCCGTCCACACCGTTCTCGACGAGAAGCGCTTCTGGGAAATTATCGGCCAGCTGAAGGAGCTGGGCGCACAGGGCATACTCGTAACACCCATCGAAAAAATGATTCTTTGACTGTAGGTTTTAGACTATAGACTTTAGACTATAGACTATAGACTGTAGACTGTAGACTTTAGACTGTAGACTGTAGACTGTAGACTTTAGACTATAGACTTTAGACTGTAGACTGTAGACTATAGACTGTAGACTGTAGACTGTAGACTTTAGATTGAAGAATAATAATAAATGACGATAAGTAAATGAAGATAATACGCTATCCTAACGAGGGTTCGTGGGGCGAGATTCTCTCTCGCCCACATCTTGACACCACCCAGCTACAGCAGACGGTGAGCAGCGTGCTCACCGACGTGCGCCAGCGCGGCGACGCCGCCGTGCTCGACTACGAAGAGCGCTTCGACCACGTGCGAATGGAGTCGCTGGCCGTCAGCGAGGAGGAGATGGCCGAGGCTGACAGCCTCGTTGGCGACGAGCTGAAAGCCGCCATCCGCCTGGCTCATCAGAATATCTACGCTTTCCACGAGGCGCAGCAGTTCCACGAAGTGCGCGTGCTGACGCAGCCCGGCGTTGAATGTTGGCAGAAGAGCGTGCCCATCGAGCGCGTGGGCCTCTACATTCCCGGAGGCACCGCTCCGCTCTTCTCTACCGTGCTCATGCTGGCCACGCCGGCAAAGATAGCCGGTTGTGCCGACATCGTGCTCTGCACCCCGCCCAACCGCGAGGGTAAGGTGAACCCCGCCATCCTCGTGGCAGCACGCCAGGCCGGCGTCAGCGCCATCTACAAGGCTGGCGGCGTGCAGGCCATCGGTGCCATGGCCTACGGTACTGCCACGGTGCCGAAGGTCTACAAGATTTTCGGCCCTGGCAATCAGTATGTCATGGCCGCCAAGCAACAGGTGAGCCTGGGCGACGTGGCCATCGACATGCCCGCCGGCCCCAGCGAGGTGTGCGTCCTGGCCGATGCTTCGGCCAATGCCGCCTTCGTGGCTGCCGACCTGCTCTCGCAGGCCGAGCACGGCATCGACTCGCAGGTGCTGCTCATCACCACCAGCGACGAGCTGCTCGGCCAGGTGCAGACAGAGCTGCAACGGCAGCTCGACCTGCTGCCCCGCAAGGAAATAGCCGCCAAGGCCCTCGACAACAGCCGCTGCGTGCTCGTCGGTTCAACCGACGAGATGATGGCCCTCAGCAATGCCTACGCTCCCGAGCACCTCGTCATCCAGACCCGCGACTACGAGGCATTGGCCGCGCGAGTGGTCAATGCCGGCAGTGTCTTCCTCGGCCCCTACGCCTGCGAGAGTGCCGGCGACTACGCCAGCGGCACTAACCACACGCTGCCCACCCACGGCTATGCCACCGCCTACAGCGGCGTCAACCTCGACAGCTACTGCCGCAAGGTCACCTTCCAGCACCTCACGGCCGAGGGCATACGCAGCATAGGCCCCGCCGTGGAGCTGATGGCCCAGGCCGAACAGCTCGATGCCCACAAGAACGCCATGACCCTGAGAATACAGTCATTATGAAACCGCTACAACAACTCACCCGGCCCAACATCTGGAGCCTGGCACCCTACTCATCGGCCCGCGACGAGTATTCGGGCCATGAGGCCCACGTCTTCCTCGATGCCAACGAAAACCCCTACGGCTCGCCCCTGAACCGCTATCCCGACCCCTTGCAGCGCGAGCTGAAGGAGCACATAGCCCGGCTGAAAGGCGTCGCGCCGCAGAGCATCTTCCTCGGCAACGGCAGCGACGAGGCCATCGACCTCCTCTACCGCTGCTTCTGCCAGCCCGGCAAAGACAACGTCGTGGCCATCGAACCCACCTACGGCATGTACCGCGTCTGTGCCGACATTAACGACGTGGACTATCGACCCGTGCTCCTCGACGACCATTTCCAAATAAAGGCCCAACAGCTATTGGCCGCCTGCGACGCCCACACGAAGCTCATCTGGATTTGTAGCCCCAACAACCCCACGGGCAACAGCATAGACCGCGAAGAGATTGTGAAGACCATCGAAGGCTTCGACGCGCTCGTCGTCGTCGACGAGGCCTATAGCGACTTCTCCCGCCAGCGCCCCTTGCGCCTCGACCTGGCCAAACACCCCAATCTGGTGGTGCTCAACACCATGAGCAAGGCTTGGGCCTCGGCTGCCATCCGCCTGGGCATGGCCTTTGCCGCTCCCGACATCATCGCCGTCTTCAACAAGGTGAAATATCCCTACAACGTCAACCTGCTCACCCAGCAGCAGGCCATGAAGGTGCTCGGACAGACAGCGGAGATAGAACGGCGCGGACAGCTCATCCTGCAGCAGCGCACGCAGATGATGGAGGCTTTCCGACAGCTGCCCATCTGCCAGCAGGTCTATCCCACCGATGCCAACTTCTTCCTCGCCCGCGTCAGCGACGCACAGGCCGTCTACGACTACCTCGTCAACCGAGGCATCATCGTCAGAAACCGCACCCGCGTGCAGCTCTGCCACAACTGCCTGCGCATCACCATCGGCACCCGCTCAGAGAACGACGAACTGCTCGGTGCTCTCAGGCAGTATTGAACCGAAAAAACAATCCTTCACCAATAACGCAACCGTTTGAATAACAGGCTGCTACGGTGAAGGATATATTTCCTGGCCTTCCCCCTTTCCCCATGCAGGGGCGGGCGAAGGCTACTGATAGGCAAGTGCTGTTCGGAATGTGGCAGCGCCAGGTCAGCAAATCCTCTTCTAACCGCAGGTTTGGCATGCCCCTGCCCCATCGTCATATTCGAGGTTTGTGCCGCTGTCCTTTGCTTTGCTGACCTGTGTCAGCAAAGCAAAAGGAGCCATAAGCCACCCCGCCCCCCACGCTACTAACCCTTCGGCACAACATTTCGATAAGCCCCAGCCAACCACACGGCCAACCCTTCGGCACAACATTTACGATAAATGGCTGCTAATGTACGCCGCTTCCCCTCGCGAGGGCATGATTCGCCAGTCTATCCTTCACCATTACTTACTCTCGGCCAGGCAGTTAGCCCTTCGGTGAAGGATTGAAGCAAAATGTCATTTTGCGTTTTTCAACCATTTCTCTTTGCAGATTGCCAAATAATTACTACCTTTGCACCCGCTTAAACTTAAACATATATTGTAAATATGATCAACATTACCTTTCCCGACGGTTCTGTTCGCTCGTATGAGCAGGGCGTCACGGGACTTCAGATTGCCGAGAGCATCTCGCCGGCTCTGGCACGCAGCGTGCTTTGCTGCGCAGTGAACGGCGAGACCGTAGAGCTGAACCGCCCCATCACGGCCGACTGTCAGTTCCAGCTCTATAAGTGGGACGACGACGAGGGCAAGCACACCTTCTGGCACACCAGTGCCCACCTGCTGGCCGAAGCACTAAAGGAGTTGTACCCCGGCGTGCAGTTCGGTTTCGGCCCCGCCGTTGAGAGTGGCTTCTTCTACGACGTGCTGCTGCCCGACGGGCAGATGATCAAGGAGAGCGACTTCCCCACCATTGAAGCCAAGATGAAGGAGCTGGCCTCGAAGAAAGAGGCCGTGGTGCGCCGCGAGGTGGCCAAGGCCGACGCCCTGAAGGAGTTTGCCGCCGACGGCCAGACCTACAAGTGCGAGCACATAGAGCAGGACTTGGAAGACGGCACCATCACCACCTATACCCAGGGCCGTTTCACCGACCTCTGCCGGGGCCCACACTTGGTTGACACTGGCGAAATCAAGGCCATCAAGCTCACCAGCGTGGCCGGTGCCTTCTGGCGCGGCGATGCCACCCGCGAGCAGATGCAGCGCCTCTACGGCATCACCTTCCCCAAGAAGAAGATGCTCGACGAGTACCTCGTCATGCTCGAAGAGGCCAAGAAGCGCGACCACCGCATAATTGGCAAGGAGATGGAACTCTTCATGTTCTCCGACAAGGTGGGCAAGGGCCTGCCCATCTGGCTACCGAAGGGCACCGACCTGCGCCTGCGCCTGCAGGATCACTTGCGCAAAGTGCAGAAGCGTTTTGGCTACCAGGAGGTTATCACTCCGCACATCGGCTCGAAAAATCTCTATGTCACCTCGGGCCACTGGGATCACTACGGCAAGGACTCCTTCCAGCCCATCCACACTCCCGAGGAGGACGAAGAGTATCTGCTGAAGCCGATGAACTGCCCCCACCACTGCGAAATATTTGCGTGGAAGCCCCGCTCCTACAAAGACCTGCCGCTGCGCATTGCAGAGTTCGGCACCGTCTACCGCTACGAGCAGTCGGGCGAGCTGCACGGCCTGACCCGCGTGCGCTCCTTCACGCAGGACGACGCCCACCTCTTCTGCCGCCAGGACCAGGTGAAGCAGGAGTTCCTCAACGTCATGGACATCATCAACGTCGTGCTCTCGGCCTTCGGCTTCAACTTCGAGGCACAAATCTCGCTCCGCGATCCCAACAACCACGAGAAGTATGTGGGCACCGACGAAGACTGGGCACTGGCCGAGCAAGCCATTCAGGAGGCCTGCCAGGAGAAGGGGCTGCCCGCCAAGGTAGAATATGGCGAGGCCGCGTTCTACGGCCCGAAGCTCGACTTCATGATCAAGGACGCCATCGGCCGCCGCTGGCAGCTGGGCACCATTCAGGTTGACTACAACCTGCCTAAGCGCTTCGGACTGGAGTACACCGACGAAGACAACCAAAAGAAGACGCCGGTGATGATTCACCGTGCACCCTTCGGAAGCCTAGAGCGATTCACCGCCGTGCTCATCGAGCACACCAGCGGCCACTTCCCCCTCTGGCTCACGCCCGACCAGGTGGCCGTCCTGCCACTGTCGGAGAAGTACAACGACTACGCCCGCAAGGTGGCAAAACAGCTCAACGAGCAAGGCGTGAGGGCTAACATCGACCTGCGCAACGAGAAGCTGGGCCGCAAGATTCGCGACAACGAGCTGAAGCGCATACCCTACATGGTCATCGTAGGCGAGAAGGAAGAAGCCGAGGGCCTCGTCAGCATGCGGCAGCAGGGCGGAGGCGAGCAGCGCACCATGCCCGTGCAGGAGTTCATCGACAAAATCAACGCCGAAGTGGCTCAGCAGACCAAGGACTTCTAAAAACGCCTGTAACAGGTGGAAAGAAGTGACATTCAAGCAAGCAAATGCGACAAACGGAGGAAGAGAACCTGCCGTTTGTCGCTTTTTTTTGGCTCTTGTCGCAGCGTAAGCAGAAAAAAGCATGTGGTTCGTACCCTTCACTTCCGAAAGGAAGAGCTCCCTCTTCCTTGACAACGCAATCTTTGAGCTGCCACCCGTCCCCGGCACGGAGAAACTGTAAAGTAGCCCGTCCTATAGCGACGCTCCTTTATGTCAACGATGGAAAGCCAGGCGCAGCGCCTGGCTTTCCATCGTTATTACTGCCTGCAGCCGTAGGGATCAGTAGAGGTCGAAGATGCCGGTAGGCATGGTGCGCTTCAGCACGTCGACCTGGAAGTCTTTGCCCGCCACGAGGCCATAGCTGCGCAACACCGCCTCCACCGTCTTGCGGGCCAGCTCCGGGTGGTTGTTCTCCTCCGAGAGATGGCAGAGCCACACGTGGCGCAGCCGCTCCGTGGCGTGGTGGGCAATGGCCTCGCCACACTGCACGTTGCTCAGGTGGCCGGCACCGCTGCTGATGCGCACTTTCAGGTACTCCGGATAGGGCCCCGCCAGGAGCATCTCGCGGTCGTGGTTGGCCTCAATCACCAAGTAGTTGGCCTGCCCAATGTAAGTGGCCATCTGGTCGGTCACGCTGCCGGCATCGGTGATGATGCAGAAGGTAGTGTCGACATGTTCAATCATATAGCCCACGTTGTCGCTGCTGTCGTGGGGAACGCTGAAGGGGGTCACCACAAACTCGCCCAGCGTCAGCTGCTCTCCTGGGACGACATAATGGCGGTCGGCCTGCTCCACCTTCCGCGAGACGCAGTAGTTGCGGTCTATGCCCCTGTGCACCTCAGCAGTGGCATAGACGGGCAGGTGCAGGTCGTGGCTGATGCTGCCCACGCACTTGATGTGGTCGGCATGGTCGTGGGTGATGAGCAGGTGGCGCACCTGGCTCAGCGACAGTCCGTAGTCGCGGAAGTGCTTCTTCAGCGAGCGTATGCCCACGCCGGCATCCACCATCAGCGCGTCAGTTTCGGTATAGATAAGATAGCAGTTGCCACTGCTGCCGCTACCAAAGGAAATAAATCTTAGCATATCTCTTTTTCTTCATTTTTCATTCTTCACTCTTCACTCTTCATTCTTCACTCTTCATTCTTCATTCTTCATTCTTCATTCAGAACGGCATTCCCACAGCAAAATGGAAAGCGTAGTCGCGACTGAAGCGCGGATGGAGCAACGGGTAGTGCTCGTCTTCATCGGCTTCGTAGGCAGGGTTGATGGCTTTCATGCCCAGGTCGAAGCGCAGGATGAAGTAGCCCAGATTGAAGCGCAGCCCCAGGCCATAGCTAACGGCCAGCTGGCTGGCGAAGTCCTTCAGCCGGAACTGTCCGCCAGGCTGTATGTCGTAGTCGCGCAACGTCCAGACGTTGCCGGCATCCACGAAAGCGGCACCGTGCAGCTTCCAGAAGAGGTGGGTGCGGTACTCCACGTTCAGGTCGAGCTTCATGTCGCCCGTCTGGTTGATGAAGTTGATGCGCCCGTCGCGCTCCTTGTATTTGCCAGGCCCCAGCGAGCGCACGCTCCAGCCGCGCACACTGTTGGCACCACCGGCAAAGTAGCGCTTCTCGAAGGGCAAGACGCGGCTGTTGCCGTAGGGATAGGCAATGCCCAGCCCAAGGTGTAGCACCAGCTGGTTGTCCTGGTCGATGGCCAAGGAGCGCGTCAAGTCGAGGTCGCCCTTCACATACTGCGCAAAGGCAATGCCGAAGAGGCGATAGTGACCTTGGGCGTCCTTGTCAGCACCGAAAAGACGGGCACCAGCGGAAAGCACATTGCCCGACGTCTCGATGTTGGTCTTCAGCGCAAAAGGCCCCTTCGTGTAGGTATAGCCCAGTCCCAGCTTCGTGATGAACAGGTCTTCGTAGTTGTAGCGGAGAATGGCATTGCGCGATGTCTCGCTATCAAGATATTCGCGGCGGAAAGTCTGCGAAATCCAGGGCATGAAGACATAGTTCAGGTCGAGCAAGTCCAGCTGGAAACGGTCGTGCCGGCCAGGCATGTTCCAACGGTAGCGCCAGGCAGCAGAGAGTACGCGGCGGTGAAACTCTGGACGGTCTTGCAGGTCGTAGAGCAACGACACCTCGCTCGTGGCGTTCATCAGCCGACGCCGTTCATGGCTAAGGAAAGGGGCTATGAAGCGGGGAAACTGCAGACGTGCCTCCAAGGAATACTCAGTGAAATCCTGGTTGGCGTAGCCCTCCAGCCCCTTGATGGCTTCATAGGCACCACGTAGCTCCAGGCTGAGCACTTCACTGCCACGGAAAAGGTTGCGGTTCTGATAAGTCAACGAGGCAGCCGCACCTAAGTCGCCGGCAGTATTGGTTCCTTCGGGTTGAAAGCTCAGCGTCGACGGCTTGTTCGTTTGAATCTGAATGTCGCAGTCGAGCCATCTGACAGGCTGGCTGCCGTCAGCATCGGCTGACAGCGGAGCCGGTTGATCGGACACTGGT
>Ga0310691_10006243_pt1 | contig 12753 bp, 12 predicted proteins | sample 176DNAGHGlowgp2_FD_203887 | JGI IMG/M metagenome (GOLD analysis project Ga0310691, IMG submission 203887) | Sheep rumen microbial communities from Palmerston North, Manawatu-Wanganui, New Zealand - 1766 DNA GHGlow gp2 (v2) (version 2) | ecosystem: Host-associated > Mammals > Digestive system >... | reverse complement strand
CATTCAAATTTTAAACAATTTGTAAACAAAAAGCTTACCTGCGGCTTGCAGATAAGCTCAATGTGTTGTATCCCTGCTTTTGCGGAACTTGTAAAACTCGTTGACAAGGCTTTTGCAGCCCAGCGACCTTATGTGTGCGTAGGTCACCCTGTAATTGCCCTTGTAGTGCCTGCCCGTGTACAGATAGCGGATGTTCTGCACAAGGTATTCGTCAATAGCGTGCAGACCCTTATCGCAGGTCAGCACAGGGAAGTACCAGCGCGACCAGGTGAAATCGTGTTCGCTGTCCTGCCCGTAAAACTTGCGGTCAAATATCTTTATCATCGCCAGAGCCGCCTTGTCGCCGTCAAGACCTCGCTTGCACCTCCACCGCAGGAGCTTTGCGGCTTTGCGCTTTATCTTGGCTTTCATCTTGCGCACACTGGCATCTGCAAGGTCTATCTGACCGCAGTTATACTTAAAGCCGAGAAACTCCCACGCGCTGTGCGGCGGTGTAAGGCTGAACTTTTCATCGTTGAGCGCAAGCCCCTTTCGCTCGATGTGCGATCGGATCAGGTCAAAATACTCCTGCGCCTGCTGATGTGTGTCCGCAAGCACGAGGATATCATCGGAGTATCTGAAATACGCCGCCCCCATTTCCTCAAAGCGCCTGTCAAGATCGGATAGATAAAGGTTCGCGCAGAAAGCCGAAAGCGGCACGCCTGCCATAGCACCGCGGTTTTCGCACACAACGCTCTGCCCGCATACCGCCTTGTCAAGCGTAAAAAAGCGCGAGAGAAAATCAAGCAGGGGAGCGTCATCGGTTATCACCTTTTCAAATTCGCGCGCAAGCTCCTGCGAGGGCATTGAGTTGAAATAGTTGTGCAGATCAAGCTTGAGTACCCACTTTTCATTCAGCCGAGGCGTGCGTATAACATCGTTCATAGCCGTGTGCGCGCCCGAATGCTGACGGAACGAGTAGCAGTCTTTGCAAAACGCGCCGTCATACTTGTACAAAAGCCACGCGAGCATTTTCAGCACCCACGTTTCGTCATCGCCGAATGTGTAGATAACACGCTTTTTGTGCGAGCCGTTTTTGTTTATCTCCCTTTTGCAAGGCAGTGAAAAATCCAGACTGCGCGCAAGCGGCAGGTACCTTTTCAGCGAGATGAACTCGTCAAGCTGTGCCTGCTCCTTTTTCGATATATTTCCGTGGGAAGCCCTGTACTGCGCAAATCCCGCCCACGCTTTTTCATCACAAAGCTTTTCAAGCAACGACATAACTTCACCCGCTTTTTGTACTAATAAAAGATCCCTTTATGTATTTTGTGTTGTCAGAAAGATAAATCGGAATTTAGCGTCTTTGACGCTAACAGTGAATAGTGAATAACGAATAGTGAAAAGTTTATAGTTAATATATCGCCTTCGGCGCTGACCGACCTTTCGGTCGCTCAAGAGAGTATCCTTCGGATACTCCTTAAAAATCATGTGAGCGAAGCGAACACCGCTACTATTCACTATTCACTTTTCACTCTTCACTATTCATTGCTTATCGGCGCAAAGCGCCGATAAATTCTGATTTATATTACAAACACAATCGTAAAAAAGGTAGAAAAAAAGAGAAGAGAAACGGCTTTCAATTAAGCTTTAGCTTAATGTACAAGACTGAACACGGCACGGCTGTCTGCAAAGCCTTTTATCAGCACCGCGCTTCGCCCTTCGCAGACGCATAAAAATGCTTTCTCTTCTCCTTATTTACCGATATATTGTAGCACACAAAAGGTCTGCTGTCAATAGCTTTGACACGGCGGTGCTTGACTATAACAATAAAATGGTGTATAATACTAAGAGTGTCACTATATCGTGGCAAATTTTTAAAGGAGGAATGTAAAATGCCTAAAAAACCATATTACATCACCACGGCTATTGCTTACACATCAAAAAAGCCGCACATAGGCAATACCTACGAAGTAGTCTTTACCGACGCGATAGCGAGGTTCAAGCGAATGCTTGGGTATGATGTTTTCTTCCTTACCGGTACCGATGAACACGGACAGAAGATCGAGGAGCTTGCCAATGCAGAGGGCATCACTCCGAAGGAGCACGTTGACAAGGTAGCAGGTGAGATAAGAGAGATCTGCGACCTTATGAATACATCGTATGACAAGTTTATCAGAACGACCGATGAATATCACGAAAAAACGGTGCAGAAGATATTCAAAAAGCTGTACGATCAGGGAGATATCTACAAGTCCGAATACGAGGGTATGTACTGCACGCCCTGCGAGAGCTTCTGGACACAGAGCCAGCTCGTTGACGGCAAGTGCCCCGACTGCGGACGCGAGGTAAAGCCCGCAAAGGAAGAGGCGTATTTCCTCAGGATGTCCAAGTATCAGAAACAGCTTGAAAAGTATGTGCTTGAGGACAATCCCGACTTCATATATCCCGAGTCGAGAAAGAAGGAAATGTATAACAACTTCATCAAGCCCGGTATTGAAGATCTGTGCGTTTCAAGAACGACTTTCAAATGGGGCATACCCGTTACCTTTGATGACAAGCACGTTATCTATGTCTGGATAGACGCACTTTCAAACTATATCACCGCGCTTGGCTACGACCCCGACGGCTCGGGCGAGCTTTATAAAAAGTACTGGCCTGCCGACTGTCACGTTATCGGCAAGGACATTATGAGGTTCCATACTATCTACTGGCCTGTCATCCTTATGGCGCTGGGCGAGCCTTTGCCGAAGAAGGTGTTCGGTCACCAGTGGATGCTTTTCGGCACGGAGAAAATGTCAAAGTCAAGAGGCAATGTTATCTATGCAGAGGACGTTGTCAAGGAGTTCGGCGTTGACGGCGCAAGATACTACCTGCTGTCAGAGATGCCCTTCGGCTCGGACGGCTCGGTGACATACGAAAACCTTATTGAGAGATACAACGCAGACCTTGCAAATACCCTGGGCAATCTCGTCAACAGGTCTGTTGCAATGCAGAAAAAGTATTTCGGCGGAAAGATAATGGCTCCGTGTGCAAAACAGCCGCTTGATGATGAGCTTATAAACAAGTGCATCGAAACTCCCAAGCTGGTAGAAAAGCTTATTGATGAGTTCAGAATGGCTGATACGATGGATACAATTATGGCTCTTGCAAAAAGGGCAAACAAGTATATCGACGAAACAGAGCCGTGGGTGCTCGGCAAGGACGAGGCGCAGAAGGAAAGACTTGCGACCGTGCTTTACGTCCTGCTTGAAACGATAAGGTTCCTGGGCGTGCTGTTAAAGCCGTTCCTCCCCGAAACGAGCGATAAGATACTTGCGCAGATAAACTGCGATATAGATACCTGGGAAAGCCTTGACAGCTTTGGCAAGCTGCCTGTCGGTATCACCGTGAACGACCCCGTTCCGCTGTTTGCAAGAATTGACGGCGAAAAGCTGCTTGAGGAGATAAATCAGCGTATCGAGGAGGCTAAAAAGGCTGCGGGCGAAACCGATAAGCCTGAATTTGACCCTCCCGAGCTGCTTGATGAGATAACCATTGACGATTTTGCTAAGGCAGATCTGCGTGTTGCACTTGTCAAGAGTGCCGAAAAGGTCAAGAAAGCAAAGAAGCTGCTGTGCCTGCAGCTTGATGACGGTATGGGCGGCAGACAGGTCGTTTCGGGCATCGCAAACTGGTACAAGCCCGAGGACCTCGTAGGCAAAAAGGTCATCATCGTTGCAAACCTCAAGTCCGCAACTTTGTGCGGCGTTGAATCACAGGGTATGATCTGCGCAGCAGACGCACCCGACGGCTCTGCAAAGGTCATCTTCCCCGACCAGTCGCTTCCGTGCGGTTCTAAAATAAGATAAGTCATAGCAAACCGCCCAAAGCGGCTTTACAAGAATAAGGAATAAAGAAAAAGAATAAATTGTAATTATGGTGTGCGGCTCAGCCGCACTCCTTAATTATTCACTATTCACTATTCACTTTTCTCTATTCACTATATCTGTGCCTGTAGCTCAGCTGGATAGAGCGTCAGACTCCGACTCTGAAGGCCGTGCGTTCAAATCGCATCAGGCACGTTAATGCCCCGCGGCATATGCTGCGGGGTTATATTTGCATAACATAGAAACACAGCATATAGTGGGGGAAACAACAATGTATCTCAGAAAAAAACTGGTAACTGCACTCAAGATCAAAAACGTGCTGCTTTGTATCTTCAGCGTGGTCGAGATCTTCGTCAGCGCCTATTACATAGTCAGCGAGTTCACTGCGTATTGGGATAAACCCGAATATGCCTGGGGAGCAGTCGATATGAAGCTGTCCATCGTGCTTTTGTGCGTGGGCATCGGTGTGCTGCTGCTCGTTCTCGCATCTTCGCAGTTCATTGGCAACGCGGTGTTTTATTCAAGCTATTTCGAGGGCGACCTTGATGGCTTTGTCACCTGCGCCGACCTTTCAAGAGTTATGGGGAAAAGCCCGAGCGCCGTGTACCGCCACCTTGCATTCTACCGATTGATATATATGAAGGGCTTTGTGCTGAAGCAGAGCGAACAGGGAGCCTATGCCGAGCTTAACAGCAAGACCTGCTTGTGTGAGTGCAAAAGCTGCGGCGCACATATCGAAAAAAAGGTATATTTCACAGGCGAGTGCCCCTATTGCCACAGCAGTGACCTGCACGCAAAAGTGCTTTCGGGAGAGCATTTTTACAGTATATCAAACAATGCACATTCTGCCGCAGGCAACGCTGATTTCTACAGAGCAGGCTTGGTAAAGCTCAGGGCTGTGCTGTATTTTATCCTCGTTATCCTGGGGACATCTGTTGTCGCAATACTTGTATTGTTCACCGCTTCGCAGGTGAGCAATTATTTCGATAAAGAGTATCAGAAAAAGGTGCTGCTTGACGCTTCAAACCACCTCTATTCGTATGAACTTATAAAAAAGGATATCCTTGATGTGATAGTTTTCGCCGTCACATTGATCGTCGTCCTCCTGCCTGCTGTGATTATGCGCTGGAAAAAGACTCTCGCGCTTTTCGCAGCGATACAGTGGTCGAAATTCTTTGCAACCGTAAGTTCTCCGTTCGTTAAGGAGAGCCGCCTGCCGCAGTATTCGGTCGGCAAAGCAAAGCTTTCGCGTATGCGGCGCGCTATCCGCAACAGATATCTCAGGAATTGTACCCTTGAAGTGCATGACGATACGCTGATGGTCGCCCTGGCAAAACAGGTCGTCAAAGACCAGTGCGTTAGCTGCGGTGCGCCTATCACAGGTGTCACAGACGAAAATACACGTTGCAGCTATTGCGGAAATCTTATTATGGGCGTCATTGGAAAAAGATAATAATGTAAAGTGCCTTGGAACGCGGTTTCAGGGCACTGGTTGTTATGCAGAATGATTTTCAAAAGAAATTTTGAAAAAAGGCTTGACAAACCGGGATAGAAGTGATATAATAATTAAGCTGACTACATCAGTGGAATATATGCGGCAGTGCTGGAACTGGCAGACAGGCACGTTTGAGGGGCGTGTGTTATATGACGTACGGGTTCAAGTCCCGTTTGCCGCATAAATGAAAAGCTCGCAAACACGGCGTTTGCGAGTTCTTTTTTTGCCTTGGAATAGAGCTTTGTGCGTTGTTTGTGCGTTATTGCTCTTTTTTTGCCTGAGCCAAAATATTGCTCATCATAGATTTTTATCAAAAACATCGCCGCAGATGATACTGTGACGATGCTTTTATGTTAGTATTAGTTCTTTACTTCCCAATGACCGAAGCGTTTGCCGCCTACTCTGATGATTTCCCCTGAATCACGAAGAGATCTGATCTCTCTTTCAATAGTTCTTTTTGATATTCCTAACTTTTCCGAGATCTGATTTATGGTGATTGAATTGTTTTCAGACAGAATACTCATAATCCTTTCCGCCAAAGAACCGTCCAATCCGCCATTTAATCCGCCACTTTGGCGGTTTGGTGCTTTGGGTTCATTGAGTAAAGCACTCTTCAATGCTTCAAATCTGACACGGATGCTTGAGCCGATCAGCTCATATGTCGGGACATCAGCACCGATTTGCTTACAGCAGCGGCATATCTTTTCAATGCCTTGTCCCCAGTGCTCGATATATCCGGCGTGATAAAAGACATTTGCTATGTCGGGATTATACGGTCTGGAGTTGTGAGGCTCCATAAGAGTATTGACCGTCCAGCCATCAGGGAGAATGCAGCAGTTGCTTATGATCATAGCCTTTTCTTCTATCCTTATCTGGATAGGTGTGCCGAACATATAGCAGTTATGGGCTATCGCATTGTAGACAGCTTCTCTTACAGCCTCTCTTGAAAACGGATACGTCTCGATCCTTACATCGTGCTCATAGGTGATTTTTGCCTTTAAGTATTTGAGATAAATAAGATCTATCACTTTGTCAGCGGCGTTAATAAGGGAACCTTTGATGGTATCCTGATACTGAATGCCAGTGTCATCTCCAAATTTGCCGATCATCACAAAGCTGCCTGTCTGAATGGCTTCGGGATCGTTGTGGAACAGCAGAACAGCAGAGCGCTTCAGCTTGCCGTTCACAGTAAGGTGGAGCTTATCGAGAAGCTCTGCGTTTGAAACATTAAGCTCTTCACGAGTCATTCGCATACTCTTTAATGCTTCTCTGCGAAATATCTTGAAGCTCTCATCATCAAGGTCATCTACGGATATATCATCTACTGTGACATCTTCCCAGCGAACTCCTGTTTTGCGCATAATAAATTCGGACAGCGCTGCACCTGTAAGTAGCTGTTTAGTGCTTCCTGTACGGTAATGATATTCACCGTTATAATTGACCGGGAAGGAGCTTGGCGAAACGGTTATTTCAAGGTAAGCGATCTTGTTTTTGGTATGGCGGTCAACATCAACTATGATACCAAGCTTGTCACGGACTTTATTCGGTATGTCTTCAAGCAGCTTTTTGATGTTTTCCACACCTACCGGCTCGCCTTTATCGTTGATGCCGATATACATTTTGCCGCCCTGAGCGTTGGCGAAACCGCAGATCCATTTAAGGTATTCATCACGCCAGGTTTCTTTGTATTCAACTGTCTGACTTTCAGCCATAGTGTACTCCTTTTGTTGAAATTATGGGTTAATCATATTGTACCACACTTTTCTTGATAAATCAACCGGTGTGAGATTTATATAGTTAAAAGGGAAACAAGGCTGCATACTTGTTTCCCGCTTTTGTTATTCGGCTTTAGATTTTGGTGTCATAAGTACTGAGGCTACTGCTCCCAGAGCCTGTGCTTCACGCTCACGAAATGCCTGTGCATAGATATCAAGGGTTGTGCTTGCCTGACTATGCCCAAGAACGCTTTGTACAGTCTTTACATCTACGCCCTGACTGATAAGCAGCGAAGCATTCAGATGTCTGAATGAGTGCAGATTAACTTTCGGGAGGTCGTACTGTTTGCATATCTTTGTAAGCCACGAAAACGGTGTTGCGCCATGCATCTGGTGTCCGTCCAGTGTAGTGAACAACCTATTTGTGTTATGCCATTTATCACCGAGATCAAGTCTTCGGGATAGCTGGTCATTTTGCAGCTGCTTCAAGGTGAAGATAACATTTTCGGGGAGCTTCAAAGCCCTGACGGAATTTCGGCTTTTCGGCTCGGTATCATAATACCCGAGATTCTTTGAATAATGAACTGTTCTGCGTATGCGGATAATACCGGTATCAAAGTCGATATCGTCCCATTCAAGCCCGAGTATTTCGCCACGCCGAAAGCCTCCGAACAGGGCGAGTTGGAAAAATGCCTTGTACTTGATATCTGTGTCATCTCTGTCGAGGATGTCAAGGAACCGTTTTGCTTCGTCAAGAGAGAACATCACTATTTCATTACGCTTGCAAGTGGGGATCGTAGCGTTTCTGCATGGATTCTCTTTGATTGCCCGCATTTTAACTGCATAGTCAAATACGCTTGAAACAAACGAAACATAATTCTTTATTGTCTTTGGAGAGAGATGTTTATCAGTTGTTCGTTTGGTGAAGAGCTTCAGGCAGGGTTCGTCCAGTGCATCGGCTATTCTTTCAGCCGAGGCGTGTTTTATAAGCTTTCCGCTGCAGGCAGCCTTTACGGTTTGAGGCGAAACTCCCGAAGCATCGGAAAATGATTTCTGAGTTTTGAATCCTTTGCTTTTTATAATCGAATAAAGATCACAGTGAATGGTATACTGCGGTTCTGATTTTACTGTTTGTACGCAAAGCCATTTGATAAAATCATCTATCGTAAGCGAGGTGATCCTGTCCAGACGGAGATGACCGAGATATTCATAGACTCTCGCTGTGTAGGAAAGGTCTCTTTCGATTCCTGAAGGCTTGAGCTTTCTTTGAGCATAGTTTTCAAACCATTGTTCACAAAAAGCTTGGAACTTTATTGTGTTGACAGTTTGACCGCTTCGGCATTGCTGCTCAAAATCGAATGCAGCCTTCTGGAGAGCTTTTTGCAGCTGCTTTTCAGTCATGTTGTCACGGGGCGGCTTCCAGGTCATTGACTGTGTTTTCTGCGACTTGCCGTCTGCGGAATAACCGCAGCTCACACGAATTAGATAGCCGTTTTTGCGTTTTACGATCTGTGCCATGTAATCACATTCCTTTCGATTGAGGTTGACACCGAAAGGGCATTATGCTATAATAATGGTGCTATACTATAGCTATCTTGCCGCTTTCGGTAAGGTTATTCAAGTCGTTCTGTGTGCCAGCACAGGGCGACTTTGTTTTACTGGTTCGTTTCTTCAAGGCTTTGTTGTAGCAATGCATCAGAGATAAATACTCTAACTTGCTTTTCACTTTCGTTTAATAATAATGTCGGATTTTCTATTTTCCCTTCTTTATAAGAACCCTTTTTCTTAGGATCATTCATTAGTTTTGAAACATATTGATCGCAGAGCGCAGTATGGTCTTTACGAGATAATAGTGTATCAAATGCGTAGATGTTCTCGCTGGCGTATTTGTCTATTAAATCATCAACAGCTTTATTAAATACATCAGAATTGATTGCACCGTCATGATATACAGAGACCAGTCCATTAACCCGCTTGATGAAGCCGGTAAGAACTGGACTTTCGATATTAAGTTTTACTGTGGTATCATTCGATAATTCAATGGACGAATTTAGGTCAACCAAGATGCGAGCATAGCTAGTAAAATAATCTGTTGTGCTAAATTGAGAAAAGTGATTATCTGAACGAATGCTGTTATAACTAACATAATAATTTTGTCTAAGATTAAATAAATTGCCACACATCCAATTTACATCAACAGATAATATTTCAGAAAGCTTAACAACAAGCTCCATTGAGTGTTTTTTAATTCCAGGTTGAGTTCCTTCGTAGGCTGCAATTGTGGTTGCAGTTGTGCCAGCTTTTTCTGCTAATTCTGCTTGAGTCATTTGATTGTGAATTCTTGCTTCTTTCAGTCTTGTGGAAAAAAGTGTAGTGTCAAACATTGTTGATTTCCTCCTTTAATTGTTTATTCGCCGTATACTAGTGCGAACGGTTGTTCACGGTAGTGTAATGCGGATTTCAACTACCACTATAATTCTAACATGTATTCTATGCTTTGTCAAGAATACTTTAAGAGAATAGCGTTAAATCTTATTAAATATCATGTAATAATATTAAAAACACTTGACTTTATCATAAGAATGCTTTATAATAAGGCACAAGAAAACAAAATACAACTGTAAAACAATAATGAACAACAAGAAAGAAGGGTTATCTAATGAAAAAAAGCACACACGACTCAGCACAGTATTCTGGGGTTCCTAAAATGAGATCAATCCGAGAAGCAGCAGAAGAACTTGATTTTTCGGCGTATAGGTTGAGATGCTTAGTCAAGGAAGAAAAGATACCAGCCTTATACTGTGGAGTTAAGGCTATGGTAAATCTTGATGAAGTAAGGGAATATTTGGCTAGTTGTGGGAGGCGATCTAAGTGAGTGAGCGACGAATGTTTTCTAGGACAGTGCTTGAGTCTGATAGTTTCATTGAGCTGTCTACAACAGCACAAATACTGTATATTTATTTATGTCTTAGTGCTGACGATGACGGCGCAGTAAGCAACCCTAAAACTGTCGCACGGACTGTCTGTAGCGGTATTAGGGACATGGACGAACTTGTCAGCAACGGATTTATCATTGCCTTTGATAGTGGAATCGTTATCATCTGCCATTGGCGTGTTCATAATAAAATTCAAAAAGATAGATATAAGCCAACCATGTATAAGACTGAGTTTGCAAAGCTTAAACTTGACGGCAACGTTTACCGACTTGCTGCCACTTTGGATACAACATGTGCACACAATGTATCCAATTTGGACTCGCAGGATAGTATAGGTAAGGGTAGGGTAGATAAGGAGAGTGTAGGTGAGACTGACCTGCCTGACGGCAGTCACACTCTCACAAAATCATACGGTGAGTTTAACAATGTTATTCTCAGCGATGAGGAGCTTTCAAAACTCAAAACCGATGTACCTGACTATGAGCGATTTATTGAGGAGCTTTCCAATTACATGGCACGCACAGCAAAGACCTATAAGAGCCACTACGCAACTATCAAAGCATGGTACAGGCGTGATATTCAAAACGGCAAACAGCAGGGCACTCTGTCTGCAAAGTCAGACTCAAAGGACTATGATATGGATATCCTGGAGGTGCTCGCTGATGATTGAGGCTATTGATAACGCAGCAGATAATAATGTTACTGTCAGCCCTGATGATTATCTCGGGACTGATGGTCTGCTTCGCTGCGGCAAATGCGGCGGCAAAAAGGAAACGGTGATTAACCTGCTGGGCGAGCAGAAAACGGTGAAATGCGTTTGCGATTGCGCGGAAAAAGAGCTTGAACAGCAGCAGATGCAGCAAAGAGCAGAGCAGCTGCGCAAGGCTTGTTTTTCATCACCGCGCTTTCTTAAATTCACCTTTGAAGCTGATAACGAACCAAACAGCGAGGCTTCGATAATCGCACGCAATTACGCCGATAGCTTTGATGTGAGCGAAAGTGACTGGCTCGTGCTTTCGGGCGATACGGGCACGGGAAAGACGTTCAGGGCGGCGTGTATCTGCAACGGGGCAGTTGAAAAGGGCTTTTCCGCAAGGCTGACTACGCTTTCCGAGATCGAGCGTGAGCTTTGGAACACAAGCGACAAGCAGAGCGTCTACGACAGGCTGACGCGCACACAGCTGCTTGTGCTGGACGACTTCGGTTGTGAGCGCAAAAGCGACTACATGAACGAGATAAAGTACAACGTCATCTGCGCAAGATATGATGCAGGACTGCCGCTTATCATCACGACAAACCTTGCACCTGCACAGTTCAAGTCGGACGATATCGGCGACAAGCGCATCTTCTCACGCATCTTTGAAAGGGCGGTGTTCGTGACCGTAGGCGGCGAGGACAAACGCCGTGAAACACTGCTGGGCACGATGAAAGAGAAAAAGGAGAAACTAATGGGAAGTGCTGTGTGACGAACCGTAAAGGCTGAAAGGAGTTTTGCTATGGCATGTTCGGTTTCAGAGAAAAGCGCTTACGAAAATGAGATACGAGACCTTAAAAAGAAGCTCAAAGGCAGAGACACACGTATCAGAGATCTTCAGGACACCATTGACGAGCTGAAGGGGAATGATTACGGTTTAGGATATACCGATTCCAATGCGGGAAACTCAGCATACAATTCAGTTGTCAATATGCTTTGTGATATGATATCCACCGTGCTTGACAATCTGGGCGAGTACGGCTTTGATCTGGAAATTGCAAAGGAAGAGCTTATTGAAACAATCGAAAACTGCTGATACAAAATCCCTGTTTGGAGTAAAATCCAAGCAGGGATTTTTTTGTGTGGGTTCAGCCCCGACGCAGTAACCATTTGCGGCGTATAATCAGATGGAGCAAAGGAAAACACAAGGTTTTTACCGAGTATAATCAATCACCCTTCAACTGGAGATGACGGGTGATGATTCTGGAGTTTAATTAAAGGAGGGCACTCATAAAAATGAGTGTCACAATCATGATTAAATACAGGCTTTATGCCGTTAGGTTTCTTTCCGATTTCATTATAGCATATATCTGATTTCTATGTTTTTTCTATAATAGTTCTTTTGCGCCTTTTTGCTTTTATTTCTCTATAATCGTTAAAGCCGTTTTACTTATGTAATTTCTTCCTTGGTGTCAGTCCTTATACTCATTTTCTGTTCAAATTCAGCAACGATTATATTAACTCTTTTAGCGTCATCAGATATAGTCAGAATTCCATCCCTGACCAATCCAACGAGTGCCTCTAAAAATCCCTCTAAGAATCCTTCCTCTCTTGCATCATTCCTAATTCCTTCGATTGCTTCGCACATATTAATACGCTCCTCTTAGTCATTGTAGGGTATTTTTCACGTCTCCTGATTATGCTCACCAGAATCGAGCTTTGCAACATAATAACCCTGATATTCTTTTGGGATCTTCAAGACATCCATTACCTGTTGCGTTGTCATATTGAGGTTTTTGCTTACATTCTTTATGGCGTCAAGAGTCACGATGACTGAACCGAGCATAATGGCATAGCGTTCCCAATCGCTTTTGGGGATTTTCAATGCCTCCATTGCCTGCTGTTCAGACCATTTCATAGAGTCCATAAGATTGTGGATACAATGGACAGTTGCGTTTTCTGCTCCTCTCTTTACACCACACAATTCAACCGCCATACCAAGATTACTCATTTCGATCAACTCCTCCTCAATTTCCTTTGCTTCGATTCTTCTCCTTCTTTCGTATGC
>Ga0310691_10006241_pt1 | contig 12755 bp, 14 predicted proteins | sample 176DNAGHGlowgp2_FD_203887 | JGI IMG/M metagenome (GOLD analysis project Ga0310691, IMG submission 203887) | Sheep rumen microbial communities from Palmerston North, Manawatu-Wanganui, New Zealand - 1766 DNA GHGlow gp2 (v2) (version 2) | ecosystem: Host-associated > Mammals > Digestive system >... | reverse complement strand
TGTAACTGTCTGATTTTGCCCAGGAGTTAAGAGGATTTCTCATTCCCCTAAACGCGCCATCGAAGTTAAATACTTCTGTATTTTCGAATTTCATTCAGCCTCCTATTTCTTTACCGTTAATGTTGAGTTAGCATATGTCTTTATCGCATATTTAACTTTTTCATTAAACTTTCGGTCATCGTCCGTGATTGCATAACTCAGCAGATACTCCAGAAAATCCGGAACATAAATATAAAAATCTAAATCGTTCATGAATATCTCCTTCTCTTCCGCTCGATTCTGTCTCTGATGCCCATCACTATGCATGTGACTGCAATGGTTATTCCTACTAGAACAAACGGCCCCCAGAACGGGACGGTTACCCACCACCACGACCAGTCAATTACCTTAAGCAGTTTCAGAATTACAAATACGATTCCTACTACCTCGCAGATGCCAACTCCACCAGCCGAACTAACTTTTAAAGCTCTCATGTTTACGCCTTTCCTGTGCTTCCGAATCCGCCACGGTCTGCATCATCTAAATGCTCAACCTCAGTAAATACTATCTCCGGCTGCTTATTAACTATTCGGAACTGACAGATTCGGTCGTTCTTGTTAATCACCGTATCTCTGATGGCGTATGCCGGAAATCTCCACTCGTCATTGTCGCCACAATAGCTATTGTCGATGATGCCCATTGAGTTGGCTTGCAGTATACCAAAGTTTTTGGCAGTACTACTTCTGGGAGCTATGTGTGCTTCGTATCCGTCCGGCAATTTCATTGCTACGCCAAGCCGGATTAACTGGAAATTACCTTCTTTGAGTTCAACGTGTTCAGCTGATCGAAGGTCTATCCAATCACCAACCTCTAATTTCTTTAATCTCTCTATATCTTTGTCAAAATACTTAATCTTAATTTCCATCTGTCAAAACTTTCTTATATGCTTTACTTTGATATTCATCAAATGTCTTGTTTGTTGCGTACAAGATTGGATTGTTTGTCCATCTCTGCAAACGCCTTGTTATTTTCATTGCGCTCGGCTTGTTGTAAATCATGATGTACGGCCAACATTCGCACTCTTGTATAACCTTTATTCTGTATAAATCCTCTTTATGAGTAGTGTTAAAATTTGTTAAGCAAAATACTTTTGCGTTACGCCAATTCCATTTACCTCGGATTCTTTTACATGCATCGACATACAGCTTCAGTCCTCGCTTAACAGCTTCAATGTCTTTCATGGAATCCATCGCAAAATGCGGAGTTTTCAGTTTCATCTTTGCCAGAAACTCAGCGCTTTCTTTAGTTATCAGTCTGGCATCTAAACCCTGGTTGAAATCCACAACCGCATTTGATTCCACTAACTGTGCTAACAAATCGGCTCTTTCTTTACATGCCAGAATATTTGGGTCTGATAAACATATATTCCCTTGACCATCCCAGAACTGTGATAAGTCAGCCACTTTCCGGCTGCATCTGCCCTCTTTCGGAACTACATGGCAGAAGTCACATGCTCTTGGACATCCTCTTGTCAGAAATCCGTAAGCCGTTTGTTTTCTTTGTATTTGCCCATATCCTGTATACTGAGGATAAATACTGTAGTCAGGAAAAATGTGTTCTATTTCTGACGGCAAGTCCGGATCTAGTTCCTTATAATAAATTTCCTTGCCATCTTTTAGTTCAATGGCGTATCCTGTGCCACCTTTAATCACCTTTTTTGCGTTCTGAGGTTCCGGAATATCTGGTGTATACTCATCGCTGAATACTTTGGACATATAAACTATGTCGTACATCTCTCTTGACGAAGAGTACCATTCCACAATACCCCCCCCCCTAATTTGTAAAAGGACGAAATCTTCATCAGACACAAGTTAGGAAAATGATGACCATCAACATCAATTAAACCTATTATCATAAATTATGTTCCTTACAGTACAGTTCCATTATCTCGTATGCCGTGTGCATTGCTTCTTTCAGCTTTGTTACGACAATGTCTACTGCATTGATTCCCCCGTTGTCTTCTATTTCAGAAATCATCTTGTCCTGATTACTCAAGTCAAGCCATTTCATTGCTTCTCTTACTGTCATATCTACCTTTCTTTATGTTGGCGGAGCATTAAGCTCCGCCTTATTATCCGCATTTGCTATATCCGCAGCTGACACATGTCACGCACCCCATCTCGTGCTTAAGGTCTGCTCCGCATTCCGGGCATTTCTCAGCGCCTGTTTCTTCTTTGACTACCGGCTTCTCAAAGGTATGTGACTGACTTACGACTTTGGTTTCTAAGGAGGGATCGTTATGGAATTTTCGCCACATTTCCATCAGTCCATTGCCGATTGCTACCGGACAGCACGAACCAGGCGATACATCTTTCTTGGTTGCCCGTCTTACTGCGTAGCTTGGGCATGTTCCGCAAGAATTCAGCTGATCAACTATTTCATGGATGCTGACTCCGTTTCTGGCAGCCAGTGAAATCATTCTGGACAAGCCGATCATGAAATTGTTGCAGCCGCCGGAACTGCCTTTTGAAAGATAAGTGTTCTTAAGATTTCCTTCTCTGTCAAAATATGCACAAATGTGCAGTGATCCACAGCCTGTAGTCAGATGATGTTCTAAGCCGATAACGTCAAGGTTCGCAGTGTCTGACATGCTTGCTTTTTTCTCACGGTTCTGTTCTGTTGACGATGTTAATATTGATGTTCTGGCACATCCTTCTCGGAAGACCGTTATGCCTTTCAAACCAAATTTCCATGCCGTCATGTAAACATCTGCTACATCTTCGACTGTTGCTTCATGTGGAAGATTTACTGTGCTGCTGATGCTTGCGTCTATATGGTCTTGCCACGCTGACTGCATTACTACTCGGTTCTTGACTGGGATTGTGCCGGATGTTACGAAGAATTCCGGCAATTCAGACTCGTCCGTAAGGCCATGCTCGTCCATGTACCGTTTGACGATTGGCGTGTAGACCTTATATTCAACGTCTTCTCCATGAAGCGATTTCGTCATTCTGGTGTAACTATTGGCAAATATTGGTTCGATTCCGCCAGAGATGCCAATCATCGTCGATAAGGTGCCGGTCGGAGCGATTGTGAGTAGCTGGCTGTTCCGAAGTCCGGAATGATTCATGTCATATGTTTCAAACGGCGAGAACAGATGCTCATGTGCCTTAAAGAAGGCACTCTCAAAAACATCATTATTAAATTCGTCATATGGGCCGTTAACGACTGCGATCTCGTTGCTGGCTATCATTGCGGCCTTGACCATGTACTGACCGATTTTGTCGGAAATCACTACGGCTTCAGTACTGCCATATGTGATTTCCATTTTGATTAGTGCGTCAGCTAATCCCATGATTCCTAAACCAATCTGGCGCCATTTCTTTACGCAATCTCTTTGTTCCTGAAGCGGATGTTTGGGAAGTCCTTCGTCCAGAACATCATTCAGTGCTTTTGTTGCAATTTTGGCTGCGTTATAAAATTCTTCGTAATCAAATTTCTTGTCGTGTACGAATTCACTGAGATTCAGTGAGCCGAGTAAACACGAACCGCCGGCCGGAAGAGGTTCCTCCGCGCATGGATTTGTGCCGGCATATTCAAAATTAGGATTGTTGTTTAACAGATTGTATCCACTGATGCGATCCCAGAAGAGAATTCCAGGTTCGGCATAATCCCAATTCTGCCTACACAGTAAATCAAACAATTCCTTTGCCTTTACAGTTTCTTCAATATTTTCTCCTGTTTCCGGTCGCTCAAAATGGAGTTTCCAATCCCCATCAGATTCAACAACTTTCATGAAATCGTCTGTGACCATTACTGAGATATTTGCGAAGTTTACTTTGTTCAAGTCACTCTTAATTGTGATAAACCTCTTTATATCTGGATGATCACATGGCATTGAAATCATCAAAGCTCCGCGCCGCCCATTCTGCCCTATCTGCTCGGTCACCTGACTGAACGTGTTCATGAATGAAACTGCGCCGGATGTGTTCTTTGCCTGGTTATGTACCTTTGCTCCGGCTGGAGCTAATTTGCCAATGGAAATCCCACATCCACCGCCATACGAATATGTCCTTGCAAGCTTCCCACAGGTGTCATATATTGATTCGATATTGTCTTCCGGCGCTGCCAGTACATAACAGTTTGAATATGTTGTCTTTTCCTCTGATGAATCAACTCCTCTGTTACTCAAGATTCTTCCGCCAAAAAGGAATTTCTTTTCCTTTATAAGTTGCCGGACGTTGGCATCACCTCCGCTCACTCGATCGAGCCATTCTTCAAAACTCTCATCGTTCCTTTGATACTTTTTGTGCCAGATATCAATTCCTAATTGATTATCCGCACCTAACCATTGTTCTATTGTCATATTTCTTTACCTATAAATGCTACACAATCTTCTAGTGATTCTATAATTTGAATTATGCTTCTATAAAACCCATTATTATTAATTATGAAATTAACCTCATGCTCTACACCATCAAACATGCCTACATCAGATAAACTTCTACGGTATGCTTCGTCCACATCATCACCACGCTCCAATGATTTAATCAATCTATAAGCGCGCTCTACATAAAGATATACCGAGAACACATTAGAAAACTCTTTCTTTAATTCTCTAAGACCGGACGGAGTTGCCACTATCACTGAATTGTCATGGCAATCTGATTTCTTAATACCGTACTGCCAGCCTCGATATGTAGTATGCTCAACGAATTCGCCTTTAATTGCCATGTGATTAAATTCATGCTCTGATATGAAATGATAATCTTTACCATCGCTTTCACTGGGTCGTCTTGGTCTGGTTGTATATGTAACGACCTTTTGATATTGCGGATTTCTCCTTACAAATCCATCTGCTAATGTTGTTTTTCCGGATGCCGATGCACCTATAATAACTATCATTGAAATCTCCTAATTGTATTTGTATATTGTGACATCCAGCAGATCTGCCTTTTCCATTACTGTTAGTCCATCATATTGACATTGAAGATATTCTTCGGCACATTCCTCACAAAAATCCTCACCATCAATATGATATTCTGCTTTTTCGTATCCACATTGGTCGCAATATACAACTGGTACATTTTTATATGGACATGCATCGCCCATGCAGCCTATCTCTCGTGGGCAATCCACGCATTCATCTATATATTGCATCATTATTCATTACCTGATTTATTGTTATATTTTTATATTGCCTATAGTTAGTTTGCTTCTTATTTATTTTACAAACACCTCCTTGCACCTATTTATTTCTTATTAAAATTATATCACAAATGCTTATATTGTCAATGAAGTTATTGTTATATTTTATAAATTTTCAATTATTTCATAATTCAATAACCATTTATCATATTCGCCCTCAATAGGTTCATATACTCCATTAACAAATTTTGTTTTTTGTTTTCTGGTATAATCAATGATTTTTATAACATCATATGATGATACTCTATTCTTATAAAAGGTTCTCTTATCTATTTTAAAATCTACAAGGTTACCACTCTGCAATGAGTGAGCCTGGATTCTGGGCGAATATCTGTTATCCACCGACAATACCGCAATCATCTTATTATATCTGGGATCTGCAATATCTATATATCCTAAATACTCATCCTGTGCTTTAATTTTGTCATGCAACGTGCGTTTATGATATGTCACGTTCTGTGCATATGCATTTAAGAATTCTCTTACATCCACCTTAGAAAATGTCTTTTCAGTTATCTTTCCGGCATATGGAGTAATCAGTTCTTCTGGCAAATTTAATCGCTGCAGTTTGTCTTTACTTATATTAACAGCATTATACAGATTCAAAAACACATCATATATTTTCAGCAGATAATTGGCATCACCAAATTCTGAGAAGAAATCTAAATTAATCAGGATGTTTATCTGGTTCTTTTTAGCTGTGGTCTTTTGCTTAATGTCATACAATAAATCTACGAATGAATTATATTGATTATCACGGAGCGAATATAACTCTTCAGCTACCTGACTGTTTAAATCTTTAATGCTTGCAATACCTTTGTATATTGCGTTTTCAGACCTTACACACTCATACTTGCTTCTGGAAAATCTAAAAAGTGCCGGCTTTAATTTAATGTTAAAATATTTTAATTCATTGGTCAGCTTTAATGTTCTTTTGTTATCTCCTTCATAATAATTGAATGCCACTGTGTAATACTCTAAAGGATAATGAGATTTCAGATATGCACCATATAAACTGTCATATGCATAAGACAATGAATGGCTGGCATTAAATGAATACTTGGCAGCCTGTTCAACTACAGTCCATGTTTCATTGAACCCGTCTTCAGAACCTACTCTGCCAATCCATCCTTTTAAGAGTTTACCCTTTAGTTCCTCTAGTTCCTGTTCCTTAAACTTTTTCTTAGCAATCTTTTTGATGATATCATAAGAACCTGTTTCCTCGATGCCTAACCAGATCAGATATTTCATTATAAGTTCCTGATAAATCATTCTGTGATTGCCTTCAATTAATAAGTTATCAAGTTCTGGCACATTAGTTGAATAAGGTTTCCGGTCAATGAAATCCTGTAATAAACTTGCACAGCCAGGGCGGATGATTGCTACAAATGCTGACATCTCTGATACTGATTTAGGTTTATACCTCATCGCTAATGGTGTAGCAAAATCACTATCAGCCTGGTTAATCGTACTTGTCAGTCCTTTGGCATAAATATCAAATGTCCTGTCATCCAACAATTGATTAAATTCTTTAATTGTAGGGATTGGTATATTAGCCAGTCTGCAAACATCTCTGATAATTGCCCACACTGTTACCGTCAAATAATCATTTTTCAGATATTTATATTTATCGCAGTAATAGCCGTCCAATAGGCAGCACATCTTGTCTTTAGTCCGGACTAACCCCAACTCTTTTCTTATAGGCTTATAGTATAACAACATACTGCATGGAGACTCAGAAATGCTCCTGACTACACCTACCAGCTTTTTGCTTTCCTCAATAATAGTCTTCCATTTTGGATCATCTTTATATCTATCAAAATCCTCAGTGATATGTACATATTCAGATAACTCCATGCCAATGCCCTTACAGTATGTTTTAAATGCACTCGATTCCTGAAGTGGTTTCCAAGCTATCATCCATGCACAGTTCTCTGCACCTAATAAATCCTGTGTTGCTTTGATAAATGGCTCTCTGTCAGTGCAGTTAAGATCAATATCTGGCAAAGACCTGGCACCAAGAATTCTTTCAACCGACATAAATCTATGTGGAAACAATGTTATCGGAGAATTTAATCTGTCTATATCAGTTAAGCCTAACAACTTAGTAACATAAAAACTAGGAGCTGAACCTCTGCCAGTGTTGGTCAAACGTCCGTTGTATTTCTCTTGTGCATTCTTGGCTACTTTATAATCAATAAGGAAATAGTTCTCCATGTGAGTCTTTTCAATAACATCAACCTCATTACGGATAGCTTCCAAGTATTCATGCCATCGCTCTCTGGGTATTTTCTCTCTTTCAGCTTTCCATCTCTCATTAATTATATTTCGCAGTTCCTGAGTGGGATTGTCTGATATTGACGGCAGTTTAATATCTGTATTAATCAATGTGATTTCGCTGCAGTCATCAAATACCAAAGTATTTTCTAAAGCTTGCTGTACTTGCGATTCATTCAATATACCTTGCTGTTTATATCTGTAAAAAATCTCATCTGAATCTGGATAATCAAGCATCATCTGATGTTCATCCTGATATACCAAATCATTACCTCTGAGAAAAATATCTCTTAATTTGGCATCCTCTGGATATATATAATGACTGTCATTGCCATGAATAATCTGAATACCAGATTCCAAGCTGAAATCTAAAAGTCTTGAGTTGACTTTTTTCTGCAAATCGAAATCATGTGACTGCACTTCCAGGAAAAAGTTATTTTTAAAATGTCTTTTTAAAGCCATCAACAGTTCTGGATTATCCCATATTCCGGCAACACACGCAGATGTAATTATTACATCATCAGGATTCAATGAGAACAATAATTCATTGTCAATTCTGGGCCGGTAGTAGAATCCGGTTTGATGTGCTTCTGTCATGATATCATTTAACTGTTCTGCTCCGCTGTTGTTTTTGGCAATGATAATAATGTGTCTATTACTTCTGTCTTTATTGCCATCAGCATCAGCTAATCTGTTTGGAACATAATAAGCTTCAGTACCATATATCATCTTAAGATTGTATTCCTTGGCACATTCCATCCATGTAAAGATGTCTCCAGTCACACCATGATTTGTAGTAAACACAGTCGTATGCCCTAGTTCAACTGCTCTTTGACAATATTCATATTCTTTTGTGGCGACATCGACCATCCACGGATTGCCTTTATGATCATGTTTATGATAATTATTATATCTCATAACTCTTTCCATTCTGTGCATTGATTGGCTTCGCATGAATTGCGGAAACTGCATAAGTTGTGGCAATAGAAATATTCACCTTTAAGTTCTGGATTGCCATCCAGTTCTTCAATTACGGACTGAAAATCTTCTTCATTCTCTATAAGATGAATCGTATCCAACATCCATTGAATCGTTTGCTCATATTCTTTTTGATTAAACGGAATTGTTGCCAGCTTTCCGCCATTCTTAAAATGATTCCACGTTAGTTCTTTAGGAAATTCGCCATATGTTTCATGAATAGCATGGCTATAAAAGTACATTTGTTTTTTATATTTCTCAAAATTGTCTTTGGCATTTGCTTTTACTTTGCCGTCCTGACGAAATGGATAATCACTTGATTTGTTGTCTACTATAACGATCTTTCCATCACGTTTATCTCTAAGCAATAGATCGATAAACCCCAGAAATGAATAACCATCTATTTTACATGTAACTTTTTGCTCAACTCCAAGTATTTCATAATCATTCAGCCAGGAAAAATCTTCGTTATTAAAGTAGTCTGCACATGTTTCAAATGTCTTATCCATGATTGATTCTCTTGTTTGATAGAAAACATTCTGATCAAAATTATCTACATAATATTCAGTCGCTTCATCCGGTGTCAGTTCCCCATTAAAAATCATTGCCAAAATCTCATGCACAAAAGAACCAACCTCTGCATAATAATTGCCTTCAGCCAAATATAAGCTGTCATCCTGTAATATATAATTTAGATAGAACTCATACTTGCAATGCTCGAATGTCGTCAGTCTGGAATATGACCATGTCATCTTATCAATTTCTTTTCTATATTCATTCAAGCGTTATATCACCTTCTTTCTATGGGCATACAACTCATCCCATATAGCTTGCCCCATATCGACCGGAGCATTCTTAGCTTCTGGGCCGCCTAACAATTGCTTGGGATCTCTGATAATATATACATTCGTTAATTGTTTTAATTTATCAATGTTCTGCCGGACATCATTATTGTAGTAATTAACATCTGTATCATATGCAAATACTATGTTAACTCTTAGTGCAGCAAGCAATTCAATCTGCTCTCTGGTCAGTGTATGCTTCTCAGCTGATGCACAATTGCAATATCCCCACCCCTCTGCTTTCATTACTGATTTAATGGATTCAAAGATTATTATCTCATTTTTTTTCTTTACGTCTTGCAGTGTAAAATTCAATCCTTGGAAATAATCCATGACTCCAACAGAATAATAATTAATGTATTTGGGAATTCGCAGAGCCTTGAAATTAGGATATCTGGTTCTGCCTTTGATATTAATCAGATTACTCTGGATATCATACACAGGATACACAATGCGGTTCTGGAAATTATCAATTCTGATATCATACTTATCCATAACACTTTGGGATATACCCTCTGTCAGCCATTCTGTAATTGGTTCTTTTTTGTATTTGTCATATTCATGCTGGTCAAGAATTCTGTGTGTGCATTCTCTGACTTTACTTTGTTGTATCTGTTCATATTTACGCAGAAAAGCTATGGTATTAGAAAAGCACATCTTGCTGACATCCAGATTAGCTAAGGCAGATGCTTTTTTTACTGCTTCCGAAAAACTAAGATTCTCAAAATCTTTTAAAAAATTTATTATCTGTCCATGCCGTCCGCACGAAAAGCAATAATAATAATTTGCTTCCGGATTAAATGAAAGAGAAGGAGTCTTATCCTCATGCTTTGGGCAATGAGTAAAATAATCATTCCCTCTCTTCACCAAATCCAAAGTCTGACTGGCGTACCCAATGAGATCGACATTATTATTAATTTCATCTAACATTTCCTGAGAGTATTCAATTCTCAATAATATCGCCTCCTCATTGGCACTAGTAATCTTCGCTTATTTCATGCTGTTCTGCTTCAACTATTGTCATAGTGTCACCATTAAAGGTGAAATCTATGTACTGATCATCGTCCTCTGGGTGATGTCTTCCCAGACGGTTGATTTCAATTTTGGCATATGCGTTTCCACACTGGATGCCATCCCTTGCTATCATTTCCTGAGTTTTGTATCCCCATTTGATGGCAACTGACAGATACTGATTAATCTTTATACTGTCCTGAACCTCGCCATTTCTGTTCAGCTGACATGCTGCCAGCACAGGAAGATTCAACTTGCCAGCAATTTGATTTTTTAGAAAATCGCACTTGGCACCTAAGATGTTGTAGTTATCGCTCGTTGATGTTTCATTACTTTTCAAGTAATCATAAACTACAAATCCCAAGTTCATCTTATTCTGCAACATCCGGCATAAAGAAAATATTTTCTCCATCGACATGTCCGGATCATAGATGTGGATAAATGGCTGTTTTTTTAACCAATCCATCCACTTCTTTAATTCCTGTGCTTCCTCTGAGGAGTATCTACCATTCTTAATTCTGTTAACATCTATGCCAGACAAATGCGATAAAAGTCTTTCAGTATATAATCTGGTCGGCATTTCTCTGTCTATTACCAATGATGCAACACCATTTTTAAGCTTATGCACTACTTCATTCATCAGGAACACTGACTTGCCTTGCTTGTATTTAGCCTGGACTACAAATAATTCGCCTGGTTCATACGTAAAAAAGTTAGAAAACGACTTATATTTTGATGGCATTCCATACATACCATCATCAGTTCTACGGCTGATAATCTCATTCCATATATCATCAAGTTGGTCACCTAATGTCTGTACCTCAGATGTCATCAGATATTTTTTAGTGAGGTTATCAAGCTGAGAATAAACAGTATGATTAAGTGTTTCTAATGATGTATCATGCTGAAAGCAATCCTTTTCTACTCTTTGCAATGTGGTCACCAGATCTCTCTTGAAAGCATATGTCACTACATTCTGTGCAAACATGTGGTACTCTTCAAGAGATTCTCTGGCGGTATATTCAAATAATCTCATCTGTTCCTGAATAGATGGTAAGTTATACTGACTTAAGTTTTTCTGAATTGCACTGTAACTCTGAAGTTTATTGGATACATTGTATGCATCAATATGGGTAATTCCATCGTTATATAATTCTCTGATTGCCCAATACATACATGAATTGTTAAAATCCTCAAAGTGATTAGGCTGCAAATAATCAGAATGCTCAACGTATTCTGGGTGACGAATCAATGTTCCGATTACACCTGATTCAGACTGAACATCAGATAATTCAGAAATATCCAATTGATCACCCCTTTCTTTTAAATATATCTCCGAATCCTGATGGTTTATTATTAGTTACAGCTTTGAATTGCGGTTCATCATTCTCACGTTTTTCGATTTTGAATGACTGAATATCTACTTTATTCTTTGCCAGCTTTCGTTTCTCATATTCTTGTTTGATTTCATACCTATCCACGAAATATTTAAAACCAGCCGGATAATGCAGATTTAAATTATGATTAACTATGTATTTCATCACGAAGACCAGATAATCTGAATCAATTCCTCTGGCAATCAGCTTATTTAATTCACTCACCAACTGAGAAAAGACTACTGTATCGCTGATATGGATGTACCATAAATCTTTAATAAGTTGGATATCGGCTTTTTGCTTGTCAGTTTTAGCATCATTGTTCTTCTTTGATTCGTAACAATCCTCATGATAATATGCATTGCCATCTCTTACATATAGCTCAATTGATGTATCAATCTCTCTGCTATCATGCTTACAAAAATCAAATCTGCATTTTCGTATATCTTTTTTAGCCATCACTATTCTTCCGATTTGTTTATCATTTCTTTGTTACTGTTAAAACGGCAGACCTTCTGCATCATCTGTTTCCGGAACATTCATGAATTCTTCATTTGTCACATCTTTATTGGTCTGTTTTTTAGATGTCTGTTCTCCATCAAGTTCAATTTCAAAAATTGTTAGTGTCAGTTCATTACATTTATCTCGAATAAAGAACTCTAAATCCCTATCTCCATTTGCTTTTGCAAGCAGATTGTCGCATTTCTTCTTATTGAAGTAAGAACCGATGTCCAGGTCTATTATTTTAACCGACTTTCCGACAGGATGATCTCTGTCGCTGGTCACTGGAAGATTTAAAGTAGCTACTTTTTCTGCTGCACTTCCTTTAAAAATCAGCTGTCCATTAAACCAAACATGATATTCGCCCGTCTGTTCACTTTTTGTGGCAACACTGGCTTGACAAAAGTACAGTGTAGTGTTATCTTTCGGATTCGTCCAAGGTCTGGCGCTCCAGATTTTCACATATGAGCTACGCTGATTAGCCACATTCATTCTTAATCCCATGTTATTCACCTCATTTCTTAACTGCTAAAAGTTGTTTCATCAAATTTTGCAATACTTCTATATCATCTATATTGTTATA
>Ga0310691_10006240_pt1 | contig 12755 bp, 12 predicted proteins | sample 176DNAGHGlowgp2_FD_203887 | JGI IMG/M metagenome (GOLD analysis project Ga0310691, IMG submission 203887) | Sheep rumen microbial communities from Palmerston North, Manawatu-Wanganui, New Zealand - 1766 DNA GHGlow gp2 (v2) (version 2) | ecosystem: Host-associated > Mammals > Digestive system >... | reverse complement strand
AGCTTCCATCGGACTGGATCTGGGAGGTCTGTGCCTGCGTGCTGGCCCGTTCGCGCGTGAGTCGCTCGGAACGCACCATGACAAGGGTGACGGCCGACACTAAAACGGCGATGGCCAACACGATCCATCCGTATGCGGCGGACGCGGTCTTGCTTTTGCGTGCAGGACGGTCGTTGGGATTTTGTAGGGCGGGTACAGGCATATCAGTAGTCTGAACGTGAGAACATTTCCAAACGCCAGTGGTCGCCGTCCTCATCGTCAAATTCGATGAAGAACTCCTTGCGTGACAGTCGCTTGATGTCGGCAGTGAAGATGTATCGCTTTCCGAAGAAAGTGAAGTTGAACTGGATGGTTTTCGACTTGGGGTCCAGGATGTAGGTGGCGAACGACGACTGCCGGATTTCGCCGTTGAGGATGCCCAACAGCGACATCACGTGGTCGGCGTATATATAATAATAGGTGGTCGGTGCGTAAGCGGCGTAGTCTGTGGAGTCGATTTCCACGCCGTTGAGATAGGTGTGCGACACCTGCCATGAGCCTACAATCCGGTACTCGCTTGAATAGATGCTCGGCACTCCTTCGGGGTAGTTCTCGCAGGAGGTAAACCCGAATGCCGCCAGGGTGCCGAATAAGAGGATGATCCAGAGACGTTTCATGTTTAAGGGTTAAGGTTTAAGGTTTAAGGTTTAAGGGTTAAGGTTTAAGGGTTAAGGGTTAGGGGTTAGGGTTTAAGGGTTATAGTTTAAGGGTTAGTGGGTCATCAGTTTGTCGCACAGCTGTTTCATGCCGACGGTAGCCTTTTCGGTGATGTAGGTGACGCGGCGGGAGATGGAGCCGGGCTGTTTGGGGTCGATGACGTAAATCTCGGCGTTGGCGGGGGCGTAGTAGAGCAGTCCCGCAGCGGGATAGACGGCCAGGGATGTGCCGATAATGATCAGGATGTCAGCCTGTTCCACCTCGCGGGCGGCGGCGTCCAACAACGGCACGGCCTCGCCGAACCATACGATGAAGGGGCGCAGCAGGGAGCCGTCCTTGGCACGTTCGCCGTACTTCATCGGCTTGTACCCGATGTCGAAGACCTCCGTTTTGCGTTCGTTGCAGGCCTTGGTGAGCTCGCCGTGCAGGTGGATGATTTTCGAAGAACCGCCGCGTTCGTGCAGGTTGTCCACGTTCTGCGTGACCACGGTCACGTCATACTGTTCCTCCAACTTCGCCACCAGCTTGTGCGCCGCGTTGGGCTCGCAGTGCTCCAATTGGGCGCGCCGCTCGTTGTAGAAGTCGATGATGAGTTTGGGGTTGCGGTACCAGCCGTCGATGCTGGCCACATCCTCCACATTATGGTTTTCCCAAAGACCGTCGCTGTCGCGGAAGGTGCTGATGCCGCTCTCTGCAGAGATGCCGGCACCGGAAAGAACTACTATCTTTTTCATCTTTTTGTTTTTTTTTGTTTCTGTATCTGTATCATTCCTCCGCACCGCGCTACCGAGCTCTTGCCCCTTCGAGGCTGCTTAAGGAATATGTTTATATAAATGTCTGACTTTCGGTATAACTGCTAACTGCTAATTGGTTTCGTCGCCAAAGGTCTACCGAGCTTTTGCCCCTCCGGGGCTGCTTAAGGAATATGTTTATATATATGTCTGACTTTCGGTACAACTGCTAACTACTAACTGCTAACTGCTAACTACTAACTACTAACTACTGGCTGGTTTCGTCGCCAAAGACCACGCCGACGCCGCGGGCGGCTTTCACGAGGAAGTCGTCGGGTTTTACGAGGTGGGGCTCTTTCACGGCCTCTTCCAGCGGGACATACGAGATGTTCGGGTGGCGATAGACCACGAGGTTGCCGTATTTTTTCTCTTTGACGAGCTCGAAGGCCTTGACGCCGAACTCAGTGGCGAGGATGCGGTCGTAGGCCAGCGGGGTGCCGCCGCGCTGCAGGTGGCCGAGCACCGTGACGCGGATGTCGTGCTCGAGGCCGAGCTCTTGGAGTTCCTGTTTCAGCACGTCGCCGACGCCGCCGAGCTTGATATGCTGGTCGCCCACGGCGGTCGGGGCCTTGCCGACAACATGGCCGCCCACGCGTTTCGCACCCTCCGCAATGACGATGTTGCAGAAGCCCATGCCGTTCTTGTATCGGGTCTCGATCTTTTTGGCGATGGCCTCGGGATTGTAGGGAATCTCGGGGATGATGCAGACATCCGCGCCGCCGGCGATGGCGGTGTGGAGGGCGATCCAGCCGGCGTCACGGCCCATCACCTCCATGATGAAGACGCGGTTGTGGCTTTCGGCGGTCGTCACCAATTTGTCGATGGCCTCCGTGGCGATCTGCACCGCCGTCTGGAAACCGAAGGTGAAGTCCGTGCTCGACAGGTCGTTGTCGATGGTTTTGGGCACGCCCACCACGGGGATGCCGATGTTGAGAAGGTCGAGGGAGATGCGCTGCGAGCCGTCGCCACCGATGTTGATGATGGCGTCGAAGCCCATATTGTCGAAGCGTTTCTTCATAAGTTGCGAGCGGTCCTCGATTTTCCAGCTGCCGTCGGGTTGCCGCACGGGGAAGTGGAAGGGGCCGCCTTTGTTGGTGGTCTTGATGATGGTGCCGCCCTTCACGTGGAGGCCGGAGACCATGCTCTCGTTGAGCGGAACGATCTCCACATCATCCTTGAGGATGCCGTTGAACGACTCGATGCAGCCGAAAATCTGCCATTCGCCGTTTTCTTGGGCTGCACGTTTCACGATTCCGCGGATTACCGCGTTCAGTCCGGGACAGTCGCCACCGCCCGTGGCTATCAGTATTTTATGTGCCATAATTCCTTTTTTTTCGAAAGGGCAAAAATACACTTTTTTGAGAATTGGCAATAGGCAATGTAAGCGTCATACTAGAGGCTTCCAGACTGCCGTGTTATTCGCCCTCGATTTTTTGGACCTTGAGGATGATTTTCCGCCCATTAAGTAGCGTGCAACCGAACAGATAACACGCATTCCCATCCTTGATTTTCAATGTTTTGCGCAAATCTTCCGCTGTCATTGGGAAGTTGCGCACGGTGATGCTGGCACTGGCGAGATGCGAAAGTTCCTTGCCCGTTTTGCGTGGGTGGAACTCGTGGACGTCCTCGATGCGGAAGATGCGGCCTGGGAAGCCCTCGTGCAGTTCGTTGGCGGTGAATAGGTTGGTGTTCTTCGCTAATTTCGCGATTTGGAATTGTTGCGACAGGGCGTTGAAGATGCCCGCCTTCATCACTGCGGCGTTAGGTTCGTAGAGGTACGCGCCCAATTCCGTGGCGATGCGGGGTGGGGTGGTGCGCTCGGTTTCCAAGGTGGTTTCAACACTTAAGGCCTTTATCTTGTTGATATCCACGGCAATGATGGTCGGGTCCGTTGTAGAGTCGTGCCATGGCGCGTCTCTACGAGTCAACAAAAACACCACCTCTTTGCATTCGCCCTCCACGGCTATTACGTGGACGGCGTACGTCTCGGGCATATCCCGCAATGTCTGGAAGATGTCGATCATCGGGGACAGCTTGACCATCAACGTGTTGCATTTCGCCAACAGACGCTCTTTCCATTCGAGAAGGTTGGGAACGCAGTCTTCCAACGCAACCACTTTTCGTCCGTGTACATCGCGGCGCGACGGGTCGAGGTAAATGGTGTCGACGGGTCCGATGTCTGCGATGTGATCTTCCATCGTGCCGTTGATGATATTAACATTGTTGATATCCAATACTTTGCAGTTGTGTTGAAAAAGTTCGCAGAGTTCCTTCTGCGGTTCCACGTACCAGCCCTTGTCGAACTTCCGGGCGAGGGCGACGGTATCGACCCCGAATCCGCCGCTGAAGTCCGCAAACGATTCCCCTTCCACCAAAGAGGCTTTATAATCAGCTGTTTGCGATGAAGAGCACTGCTCCATGGAGACCTTCCTCGGGTAGAGGATGCCCTCGATGGCGTACCATTCGGGCAGCTTCTCCCTGGCTTTCTGCCGACCGGCGATCTGTTGCAGCGCTATGGGCATATCGACCTGCGGGTCCTTGGAGGGGTGCAGGGCGAGATGGGCCGCGTCGTCGGAGGCGTGCGCCGCGATGTACTGTCTGGTTGATTCGTTGATGTTCATTCTTCCTCGCTATAATACACCTTATAGTACTTTCCGCGCTCGTCCTCGCCCTGTTCCACGTGGTCGCGGTTGCCGTCGATGATGATCTGGATCTTGCGGTCGAGGCGGATGACGCGCTTGTAGGAGCGTTGCTGGCGGCGGAAGGCGTAGTCGGAGATGTCGAAGCTGTCGTCGATCACCACGTCGTTTTCCTCCTCGAAGCTCCGTTTGTACTGGCGGAAGCTCTCGATGACCTCGGGCTGTTCGATGACCTCGTTGGCGAACTCTTCCATCTCGAAGGTGTCGTTCTCCTTGAAGAACTCTAATGAGCGGTTCAGCAGGTCGATTTGGTCGGCCTTGGAGACCTCGAACTGCTCGGGCAGTGCCTTGGTGACGAAGTTCTTGGCCATGGTCATCGCGTTCTGCGTGTTCGCGTAGCCGTCCTTGCGCTGCCGCACGTGCAGGAAGTCGTCCATCCAGTACTGCGCCTCGATGCCGCGGTTGGTGTTATCGACCACGGCCACCACGTAGCCGTTCTCGCGTTCCTTGTTGAAGATGAGGCAGCCCTTGTCGAGCTTCTTGATGTTGATGCCCTGCTCGCTTTCGAGGTTGAAGTTTCCGTCCTCGTGCAGCACCCGCAGGAACGTGTCCTTGTTCTCCGACTTGAACAGCCCGACGGCGTCCACGGTGTCGCCATCCACGATGCAGTCGCGGAAATAGACCGTGTAGAACTCCCCGCCCTTGATTTTCGGGTGGGAGCTCTGCTCGTAGAGGTGTTTGGCGAGGTTCACCGACTGCTCGTGGAGCGAGTCGGGGTCGTCGAAGATCCTTGACGCCGCGCCATAGACCACGTTGAACTCAATGCCGCTGTCGTGGTAGAGTTCGAAGAGTTCTTCGGAGGAGAAGGGGGTGAGGAAATAGTCGGTGAGCAGCTCGCGCACGCTGTCGGAGAGTTGAAGTCCTTCCTGCGCCAGAACGATTCCTTCCGCCGCTCCGGAATTCCCCACAAGGTGGAGGGATATGTTTTCTATTGTGCTCATAATCAAATACTATCCATGACTGTTTTTAGTTTTTACGTTTATTGTTTAAATAGCACTGCTTGTTAAAACATTGTATATGCGATAATTACGATTGTCTCTCTCTTATGATTTACATTTTTGTCTAAATCTCACCAACCGACAACTCCTTTATTTATAGGTTATTACAGCGGCATTTTGTCTAAAAACAACATTTTTTGTCTAAATCTCACATCAATACCCATTGGCGTTTTTCATTGAGCTTAATAATATTCTTCTTGGCTAACGAATAGAGTAAGTTCTTTATCTTATTCTTCTTCTGTTTTTCCGACAACACATCCGACAGCTTGTTCATCAGCAATTCGTCAATCTCACCTCTGCTGGACGACCCGAATTTTTCGATATATTGGACGATTAGTCTGCGGAAATACTCGTCATCGAAACTCTTGTTCCTTACATACGTTGATTTCAGCCCCACATTGCCCGTGTTTCTGGTTATGGACTTTGAGAGAAACAGATTGTTTTTGCGTCCCTCAATGTATTTTTTCTTTCTCAAATACTTGATTTCCTCGTTTTCTAACCGTTTTTGCTTTTGAACCTTGTCAAGCAGAATCAAATCTGACATAGACAGTTCAGGCACGCTTACAAGTATCCTTGCAAACTGCTCGTCGATGACCTTGCCTTCGATGTCAACAGTCACCATCCCGCCCGAGGTGTCGTATTCCGGCATAGGAAAGAAACGCTTCTTCTGCTGCTCATACAGTTTCTTGATACCGCCACCTTCTGTATCCACCATGTGTACATTCCTCATGGCCTCAACTAAGAACGGATTCCGATAGATGGACTCAGGGCTGTCGTCCAAAACCACTTTCTCGACTGACTCGGGCAAGAAAACGCCGTGATTTCTGAATACCAAATGGTCGTTCTCATATTCAATCACCTCAATCCTTGCGCCTTTGTCGTAATCCTGATGGGCGATGGCGTTATTCAAAGGCTCTCTTAAGGTGAACTCGTCGTATCGGAACATCTTCTCTGGGAAGATGTTTCCGCTGATGGTAAACTCGTATGTAGTATTTCTGATTTGTCGTTCGATGTCCTCAATAGCCAGAATCATTGGGATAGAGAAAATCTTGAAATCAAGATTCTCAGCTTTTTCATTTTTCAGCGACCACCTTATTTTGCAAACTTTCGGCAGCAGGTAATGCTCCGATTCCTCACGTCCCAACAATATGATAGCTGCAATGGTTAATTGGCCTTTGATGGTGATATGCGCCTTGTTCAGGAAGGTTTTGTTGTCCCATCCGTCAACTTCTTTCTCTTTGCCTGGATGGACTTCCTTGTACTTGTCGCGGGCCTTCATAATGGCCGCAGGGTCAAGGTCGTCTATGGTGGCGTCAGGGAGAATCATGGCGGTCCAGTCTTGCTGTAGCAGACCCTCACTCAAGATGGCGTCCTCATGCTCGCGGGTCAGCGGCACGAGGCTGTCTTTGATTCTCTGCCACGCTTTCTTGTGGGCATACACAGGCCTGCGTGGCAGATGCTTGGGAATGTGGATAACCCACACCACTTTGTTCGTGTCGCTTGTCACGTATTCGTCAATATATAGACCTTCAGATGACACATTCGTGCAATTCTCCTTGATTTTATAGACAGCGGAGTTAATGTCAAGATTGAACTGCGACAGGTCTGTTCCCACTACCTCCAGCGTCTTGTCCATGACGCCAATTACCAGCACGCCACCCTTCATATTTGCGATTCCCGACACATACGACATTACATCCTCCCCTTCGTGTCCATTGAAGGAGTTTTTCAGGTTCTTCATCTCCTTCCACTCGCACATTGCATTTTCCGCAGGATAATTCTCCAAAAGATATTCTTGTAGTTCTTTTTCTGTCATTGTTGTAATATTTTCTTGTAGCGCTTGTTAATCCGTTTTATTTCTATAATCTTGACAATCAGTCAATTTGCAGTGCTTTCTTGTTGGTTCTGAACTTTTTTCTTGTTAATCCGTTACGCCACATTCGTTTCTGCATTTCCATTGCGGTTTAAGAATCGCTTTTGTCGTGACTTTTTTCATTTATTAATTAGCTTCTTTAATTCATCAATCTTGTGTAGAGCATCGTTTCTCTATTTTTCTTGATATTATTTGATAAACTTAGCGTTTCTTCAGCAAGTTTCTTTTCCGGATGCTCTTGCACTAATTTCTTATGGAAAGTTATGTGTGCAGACAATTTTGATGTTGATTTTGAGTGTACGATTTCGTCAATTAGTGTGTTGTTCCTTGAAATAATATTCTGCTTCTATTTCTTCGAAATATTGATTAAAGGAGTTGAACTCTTTGTTTCTTGTTACTAAACCCCAAAAAGATAATTCTTTAGGGATGCCGTTGTTACGATAGACGATTTTTTGACATTTGTAAAATAATTCCTCAAAGGAAAGATTTTTCATTTTTTCACGATAAATATGTGTGAGTTTTGCCTTTTCCTTGTCATCGAAAGGGTCTCTCTTGCCAATGCATTTTTGTTTGACAAATTTATAGATAAAAGCTTCCATTCCTCCGATTCTTTTTAATAATAGAATAAAGATTTCTATAAAATCTTGGATGATTATTTCGTTGGAAATGTGATAGCGTTTTTCGTTGGTTTTACTTATTGTGAATAGGCTAAGGTCAATAGTGATGTTTTTTAGCAAATCCGCATCATTTTTGCATTTTCGTAATACTAATCTTGCGTAATCGTACAAAGAGAGTTTTAATTTTAAATTAGGATTTTTGTCGAGTAACATTATCTTTAGTGAATCGTTAAAATAATCCCAAATTTTGTATTTTGGCTCCATTATGAAGTAAATATAATCTCTGATTTTGGGGCAACAAGCACATAATATGTCTAATTGATCAATAAAATTTAGCATATCCTTGTCTAAGTTATATCGAAAGGCATCAAGTATCGTGAAAAAGAGAATAAAAGCATATTGTGCATACGTCTCGTCGTCACTGAGGTCATAAAAGATGCCGGAAATGAAATCGTTTTGAAGCATGAAGTATGATTTCTGAATTTTCTCGCTGTAACGGAAAATATCTTCTTTGCATGTTTTGTAATGTTTAGGAAAAGGTTCAAGTATGCCGCATGGTGAGATTAGTTGAAAACTATTTTTTCTGTTCCATAAATAAGACTTGAGAAATTCGTTTTCGGTTTTAGGGTTTAGAGAATCAAAGGACGTGCCAGTGAATAAGGATGTCCAGCCTGTCCTGCCAAAGAATACATCTATTTTAGGAAAATGTGAGTATTGTTTTACTTTCACTGTTAATATAGGACCATATACTTCCTTATTTGTGTTCTCCTCGCAAATATCAACTTTTACTATTGACAGCATTATTTCCTCATGTTCTGTACATGTGAACAACCAATCGTAAGTTGCTGTTCCCTTGTCTAAAAGAGCATTACGGATTAATTTGAGTTGTTCTCTGTCGTGACCTTTAGAGAACTTGTCTGTGTCAAAAAAATAAGTATTAGATATTGAACCATACAATCCTTCAATTTCCTCGGATATGTTATTACACAAAACTACTGACGATTTTATGTCAGTGGTTGATGAGAAAAATATTTGCATCTCAGATATCTCGTTATTTGAAGATGGATTTACTATAACTTCAACATCCTCATTAAGATATATTCCACGTAAGAATAAACCATGTTTCCCAGAACATAACGAGAAATTAGATGATTGTGCCTTTGAGAGGAAATCATCCACAGATGTTTGAAGAAGCCCCATATCACAAATCAAAAATTGAGATTTCTTTGCCGAAAAATTTTCTACATCCGTTACAGATGAAATATGGTTGACGATTTCCATTTTTTTATAAGTTAGTTTGTTTTGTTTACACTTTGAACGATTTGTGAAATGTCCCTTCGATAAAAACTTTTAATCAGTGCGATACTCAATGATAGGTTATTTAGTGCTTTGATTATCTTTCGAATTCGCTTCTATGTTGCTTTTTATATCTGATAGTAATTTGTAGTGCATAGACAATATTTTATCGTGAAATTCAATGTCTTTTGGAACTACTAAAATAGTCAGTTTGCGATAAGTGTCCTCTAAAAAACTATTATCATCGCTCGGGATAAGGAGTTCGGCAATTTCAACAAGCCGCAGATATCGAAATAGAAGAGCAGAACCTTTCATAGAATGCCAATCATCTATTATAATGGAGTGCAGCCAGGAATTGAACTCTGTGGCAAGATCTTTGTTTTTTTTGCGGTAAAAGCAATGAGCGTCAGTGCATTGCCGACGCCTAAACGAGTGTTGTGAATTTCGACGGAAAAGGCCTCCTGTTCTTCCTCCAACAATCTTCTTTCTTCCTGAATGGTGTTAATCTGAGCTTTCATCTCTTTTAATTCAAAAAAGCCTACGATTTGGCCCCCTACGATAAAGGCTGTGCATATACCAATAAAGGTTGCCATTACTCCAATAAAAGCATCTGTGGTCAACACTCCATTGTTTTTCCAATTGCCGCAAAATGTCAATAGAATACATATCAACGCGGTTGCAATACAAACCGTAACGATTATTATGTTTTTATTCTTCATTTTTATGTTTTTTATTTGCTAATTATAGATTTACCCCCAACACCTCCTCAAACTCTCGCAATTCTTTTCTCCTTGCTTCTCTGATTTTGCCAATGTCGAGCTTGTCGATGATGGGTTTGATTCTCGTCTTGCCTTTGTGGCGGTCGTAAACGATGTTTTTCCTACGGAACAAAGCCTTCACTTTGTCCTGCCCCGTCTGTCCCTTGGGGCGTGTGCTCTTGGGCAAGTTCAATGCTTTCAGCATCCCGTCTAGGTCGTTCAACATCCAGTCTTCGATGCTTGTCTTTACCTCAATCTGGCAGAAGTTCACATACGGAAAGTCTCTTTCTAAACTATTCCGAACTTTGCTCCAATCAGGCAAACGGCACGCCCCGTTTTCAAATACATCGGTGTCGTATTCGCATAATACAGTGTGGAAAAACAGTGTCTTGTCGCTATAAATCCGTTGAATCTGATTGAGTTTTGAGCGTATTTCCGCCTCGTTTGGAAAACCATTTGCATTATGATATTTCAATTCTCCTGGACAGCGCCATCCTTCTTTTTGATAATGATCTAATAAACGTCTAAAGATCAACTCGTCTGCATCCCCTTCAACGCAGATGACGATGATGTTCTTTCGTTTGTCCTTTTTTGTTTTCATTGCAGATATCCTACGCCTCCTTTTGTGAAATAAAAAAATGATCAATAATGTCCGTGTCAGATTCTGCTTCTAACATCAATTTAAAGAGATATTCTCCCAGAGCCATGTCTCCAGCACCCGCAATTTGAAGCACCGATTTCACTTTCGAGGGTTTGATAGTACGGAAATCAGCAATACCTTTGTCGGACGGTAATCCGACATATAGTTGCGAAGCAGACATATACTTGACAAGGTTGGGAGAGTGGCTGGTGAACAAAAGTTTGGTGTCACCCAAGAAATCTTTCAACACGGATAAAAGAGAATGTAACAGGTTTGGATGTATAGAGTTCTCTAATTCTTCTACTAAAAGAAGCTGAACCCCTTCGCGGCTTGCTCTGACAATAGTGGTCAGAAGGTATAGCAGTTTCATGCTGCCTGTCGATAGATAAGAGAAACTGGTCTGTTGGTTGTTATGCTTCTCTTTAACCACAATGTCATATTGATTGGAGAGCTCGAAAGGCGCATCATCATCCACTTGTAAGTTGTTGGCGGAAACAACCACGGGGTCAATTGATTCTATAGTAGGAATTAGTAACGTGACTGCTGATATCAGAAGCGCAAAGGTGTCCGGATCTTCTTTTTTCAAGGTGAATAGATAAGTCGCTATCGGTCCTCCCTCTAAATACTTGCGTTTTTCGTCCCGGACCATTCTGAAAGCAAAAAACGTTCTTGGATCCGAAAGATAATCGGCATCTATGATGCAAATGTTCCTGATTGATTGGATGTATTGATGGTAGAACAAATCGTCAAAATTCGACAATTTATTCAAGACCAAATCATTACCGTCGATGGCCAATTCCTTATCGCATCGTCCAGTCTGACTTGGAGTGTGTTTGGCGACAGAAGAATCCGTTCTGTTCACAACGGTTGAGAACTTAGGCTTTCCACCTGTTTTAGGCTTTAGTCTTAAAAACTCTCCATTGATGACGCCGCTGACGGACGCGGCATGTGTGTTTCTGTTGCGCCTCCACTCAAAACTATATCCGTATTGAAAATCCGTATTCTCATCAATGGAACCTTCTATCTCAAATACAAAAGGATTACCGGCAATGTGCTTGTTAACAGAAATATAAGGCTCGAAGCCCATCATCTTTTGCCTGATTTGTGGAGTTTGTTGTATAAAGCTCAATCCAAAGAGAAGGGCTTCCAATACATTGCTTTTGCCATAATTGTTAGGAGCCAGAAGAGCGGTGATTTGCTGTAAATTCAAATTCACCTCACCAATGTTTCCGAATCCCTTTATCTTGATTTTGTTTAACGAAGACATATTTTTCGTTTGTTTTAATTACGCCGCAAAGATACAAAAATTAATATTATATACGCAATGCAAAATTTCAAATAAAAAATCACATTTTTTTCCCAAGCTTCGAATCTCCGCCACCAGTTCCCATTTCTTCCTTGGTTGCTTTTTCCGAACGATTATTTGTATGTTTTTGAGTGCTTTTGAAAAAAAACTCTCCCCCTTGACAACCGCCCTGTTTTGTTGTATCTTTGCCGTCTGTTTTTTATCAAACCTATAAACGAAATTTTAACCGTTATGGAAATTAGAAGATTCGGCTACTATTGGTTAGACACTTGGGTGTTGGCGAATGTGATTCAGCTGGCCACGCAGGATTTCTGTATGCGCTATCTCAATCGCAAAAATGACCCGTGCGGCCGCCAATACGACCAGATGACGCAAGCGGCGCGGTCGGTGCCCGCCAATTACTCCTTCTCCACCGCATCCTGCATCTTCCCCAGCCAGTGATACGCCGCCTTGAACGTCGGGATGTTGTGGATGATGCAGACCAGCTTGTGGTTGGCCTCCTTGAGCTGCACCACCGGGTGGTTCGCCTGCATGAACAGCAGGAACTTGCCGAATTCGTCGGACTGGAAGTACCGCGACTGCGAGTTGCCGGTGAAGTAGCCGTGGAAGGTCCGCTTCTTGAGGATGATCTTCTCGAAGTGGAGGTCGGCGGCGAGCATCCGCAACGGGATGGTCTGCATCAGCTCCTCGGTCTCGCGCGGCATCGGCCCGAAAATGTCGGTGACCTTCTTGCGGAACTCCTCCAACTTCTGCGGATCCCGGATGGACTCCAGCTCCTTGTAGAGGTTCATGCGCTCGGTGACGTTGGAGATGTACGTGGAGGGGAACAGCGCCTCAATGTCGGTCTCCAACGAGCACTCCCTGCGCAACAACGCGCTGTTGTCGGCCATCTGCAGGTCGCCAAGTCCTTCGTCGCCAGCGTCTTTCATCTCCTGGATGGCCTCGTTGAGGATCTTCTGGTACATGTCGTAGCCCATCTCGTTGATGAAGCCGCTCTGGTCGGCGCCGAGGATGTCGCCGGCACCGCGGATGTCCAAGTCGCGGAGGGCGATGTGGATGCCGCTGCCGATGTCGCTGAACT
>Ga0310691_10006239_pt1 | contig 12759 bp, 9 predicted proteins | sample 176DNAGHGlowgp2_FD_203887 | JGI IMG/M metagenome (GOLD analysis project Ga0310691, IMG submission 203887) | Sheep rumen microbial communities from Palmerston North, Manawatu-Wanganui, New Zealand - 1766 DNA GHGlow gp2 (v2) (version 2) | ecosystem: Host-associated > Mammals > Digestive system >... | reverse complement strand
AGATGATCTTTTTGGCCTGCTCCTGACCGATAACGTATTCGTCAAGCATACGCTTGATCTCGTGAGGAGCCGGAATATCTTTTAAATTGATGGGCTCGAGCGGTTTCTTTTTCTTTTTGGGAGCCTGACGCTGGTTCATCTGTCCTAAGAGTTCATTGATATTTATGAAACTTACATTCGGAAAGCCTGCCTGACGTGTCTTGTGAGGCTTTTCTTCCTCTTCGGGTTCATCGTCCGGAGCATCGTCGGCGTCCGTATTTTTGCCGGCGGTGTTGTTTGCATTACCGTCGGGGACAGTGTTACCTGCGTTGTTTCCTGCATTGCCGGTTGAGTTACTCGTGTTTGAACCTCCCATAGTGCCGGCATCACCGGCATCGGCAGGAGTATCGTCTGTATCGTTATCTTCGCTGTTTAGATCGTTTCCGGCTCCGGGCGTCACTGCGCCTCCGAATCCCGGAAACATACTTGAAAAAAGCGCCGGATCGGCGGTAAACGATTCGGGAGACAGGTTCATGCTCTCGGCTGTATCTATGGTTTTCTGGAGGCAGTCCGTGCATACGGAAAGTCCGCCGGGAAGTGTTACCATTCCCTTGCACTTGCTCTCAGGTCTTTGACACATAAAACAAAATGATTCGTATTCTTCTGACATAATTCCCTCTCAAAATAACGGGAAGTCACGCGGAGTGTTCCGCTGAGCTATTCCTCGTCTGATATGAGTAATTATAAATAACCGCCGTTTATATCACAAGTAAACTTTCTATAAAAAAAGAAGTCAGGAGAACCGTCCTGGTCCCCTGACTTCTTGATTTAAGGCTGCTTATGCGTTTTCTTCTTTTTTCTTGTTGTTAAGCTTCGGAACCATTACGCAGCATACGATAAGTGCCACGATGTAAAGAGCTCCGGTAACATAGAGTACTGTCTGATATCCGACGGGATTAACCGATGCGGCTTTTCCGTTTGAAAGTGTGATCTCAACGGGGGTACCTACGTGGTTAACAATGAATGTTGCAAGCTGGTTGCCGGTAAGCCCTGCGATAGCCCAAGCCGAGAGGCACATACCGTGAACCGATGAGATCTTGCCCATTCCGAAGTGATCGGACAAAAGCGTGGGAACGTTTGAGAATCCTCCGCCGTATCCCGCATTTACCATGATAAGAAGTGCGATACATATGATCGCAAGGATCGTAACGGTTGAACCCTTCTCAATACCCTTGGTAACTATCACGCATCCCGTGAATGCTATCGATAAGATAAAGATGAGCTTGTAGATCGTGTTACGGTCTTTTAACTTGTCGGCCCATGCCGAGAAACCAAGACGTCCTGCAGCGTTGGCGATCGCCGTTACAGTACCGAGAAGTGCGGCGGTCTCAACCGAAAGACCGATGGTGTTGAAGATCTGCTTTTCCTGAGAGATAAGAGCAAGACCGCAGGCAATGTTGATGTAGAACATAAGCCATATTCCGATGAAGGTCTTGTTGGAAAAAGAAGTCTTGAAGTTGTTGCCGAGTGTTGCAAAGAATTCTTTGATACCGCCCTCGGAATGCTGCTCAACCCAGTCTGAAGGCTTCTTGAGAAGAAGGTGTCCTACAAACATCATTACGCAGTAAACACCGCCCATGATAAAGAACATGGGAGCGGGATTGTTGTCAAACTTTGTAAGGATGGCCTGCATGATAGGGGTTGCCAAAGCTTTTGCCGCACCGAAACCTGCAACCGCGAGTCCTGTTGCAAGACCTTTCTTGTCCTTAAACCACAGCATAAGTGTTTTAACGGGTGAAAGATATCCGGTTCCGAGACCGATACCCATTATGCATCCGTAGAAAAGGAAAATGAGCGGAAGGGATTTAAGTAAGATGGCTGCGCCTGTACCTATCATTCCGACAGTAAAGCAGATGGTTGCGATAAGTGAAGATTTGTGGATGTCCTTTTCAACAACATCGCCTAAGAATGCCGCAGACATACCCAGGAAGAAGATCGCAAGTGAGAATGCCCATCCGCATGCGCTCTTGGAAGCACCGATGTACTCTGAGATCTCGCCGGAGAATGTTGACCAGCAGTAAACGGTACCGATACTGCAGTGAAGGAGCAGTGCGGGGATCGCACCGCGGATCCATTTGTTTTCTTTCATATTAAAAATACCTCTTTCATTAGAATAATCCAAAACCATTATAGCCAATCTGAGCAGGAATGCAATGAATAATTAAAGAAAACGGCTGTTTACGTACGATTTTGGGATCAATTCAAAAAAAATGATTTTTTTTGAGATTCCCTCTAAAGTATATTGAAATTCTGCCGATATATAGTTAAGAAAAGTTGTAATAGCGCATATGTGAGTCGAAACGGATTTCAGACTCGGCAGACGTCATTTGGCGGAGTTGCCATATCTCAACGGATTGAGAGCAAATTCAAGGTGTTTGCTGTACACCTTCTTTTTCCAATTCCGGAAGTTGAGAATTATCCCCCTGAATCAAGATATGAATATCCGTTTCACCCCCTAAGCCTTTTATTTGCTTTTTAATATGTAAAAGGAGGGCAGACTATGATCAAAAGCACAGGTGGTCTGTACGCCGAACTCCCGCTTAATAAGCCTTATGAGACCGTCAAGGATGCTCCTAAAACGGCTGAAAAAGCGGAAAACAACGTCATAAACGGTCCCGCTCCCGATCCCATCTCTTCAAGAAACGAAGAGAAGCTTTCGGACAAAGCCCGGAAACTCCTTGAAAACCTCAGGGATAAGTACGGTGATTGCGAATTTCTGGTGGGAACCGGATCTGACGAACTTTCGGCGCTTTCAAGACGAGCCACCAAAGAGTTTTCGGTTATTTTCACGGACGAAGAGATTGAGCGCATGGCAGCGGATGAAAACTATGCAAAAGAAAAAATATCTGCCATGGAAAATGCCATCGACATGTCACGCAAGATAAGCGAACAAAACGGTTTTATCTCTGCGTTTGAATCACTTAAACCCGGCGATACGATCATCGATAAGATCGATACCGTAGTCGATGACAACGGTATGACGCGTTACCTGGCCGAACTTTCCAAAGTAACAGAGGCGCAAAAAGAACGCATTGAGGAAGCCCGGGCCGAAAAAGCCGAGGAAAAAGCAGCAGAAAAAAGAACAGTTGTTGAAGCAACCTCCTGGGAAGAACTCCTTGAAAAGATCAAAGAGATCGATTGGGAGAATATTCCCTCAACACGCGGTTTGAGCGTCGATCTTAAGGGTTGATGTGAAAACCTTGATCATCAATTTCGTTTCGGTCGGTGTCCGCGGGCTAAGCACCGCGGCGCCGTATCGTAAGCGACACACATTTGGGAAATCATAAGATATGAACGGGATCGGAGTATATGGGAAAACTTCATATGTGACCGCAGGTGAGACATATAAAGAGTATCTGCATGAGAAATCTCTTACCGGAAGAAATGCTCCCGCTGAAAAGACAGCGCTTAAAAACGCTGCCATGCGAAGCAGGTTAAGAGAGCTAAACGGAACAGATCCGTCAGCGGGTAAAAAGAACAATACCCTGGCCGATTCGGTTCTTAACAACATGCAGGGATATTCCCAAAAACTGCGGGCCGACCGCAAAAAGAGTAATGAAACGGCAAACGGACTCAAAAAACTGAAATACAGTTTTAAAAATATATCATCACGTATAATACGCAGCAAAACTTCAGCCGCCGCCAAGCAGGCCGTAAGCCAGGCCAAACGCGAAGTAATGCGCCTTATGAAAGAAAAGAAAAAAGGCGGATACGATCCCGAAGAGATCGAAGCTGCAATCGCACACGCCAAGGCAATGGAACGCGTGGCACGTAAAAAAGAAAGGCATCTTGAGGAAGAGGAGATGGCCGCGGCCGCAAGACGCGGTAAGCGCGATCCCCTGACCGATGAGAAATACGAAGATAAATACGACGAGAAGTGCGAAGAGGATGAGGATTTCGAAGACTACGGGGACGACGCGGAAGATCCCGAGGAACTTAGGGAATACGAAGAAGAATTCCTTGAATACGACGATTCGGAGTTAAGCGACGCTTCGTTTGAAGACGAACTATCGTTTATAACCGGAATGGGAGAGACGGTCCGGGATCTTTCCGAAGAACTCGTGGATGAGATCGAGGCACTGCTTGAGGAGATCGGACTTGACGATCTTACCGATTCGCTTTTAAGTGTCGACACCGATATGGATGCGGCAGACTTAAAAGAACTCAAGATGAAACACAGAAACAAAGAGATGAAGGAGATGGTGGAAGCCGATGCCAAATATCTTAAAGCGGTATTTGAGCACCTTGCCAAATTAAAGGCAGGCGGCAGCGGCATTTCCGGTATGCCGGGCGGTAAGTCCGCAATGCCTTCGGGAATATCGTTTTCGGCAAATCCCGGTGTTTCTGCCGCAGCTGTCGCGGCATTTGCGCCTCCTCCGGAAGCCTCCGCTCCAGTTATAGACATAGCACTGTAATTAATTATATAGAAATCATGGTTTTCGCTTACAAATATATAAAGGGACATTGCACACTGTCGGTGCAATGTCTTTTTTCTTTATGCACTAAAGTGCGTACACCGATCGCGCATGAGATGATACTCTTTTTAAAGCGGAACAAATCATAATGTATTATCTGCTTTAAAAGGAGGAAGATTATGGGATTATTTGACAAGAAATTCTGTGACATCTGCGGTAACAAGATTGGACTTTTGGGAAACCGCAAACTTGATGACGGTAACCTTTGCAAAGACTGTGCCGCCAAACTTTCACCCTGGTTTTCGGAAAGACGCCATTCAACCGTGGCTCAGATCTCTGAGCAACTGGCTTATCGTGAAGCAAACAAAGCCAAGGTAAGCGCATTCAACGCCACCAGAACGATAGGACGCAATTATAAACTTCTGATAGATGACAACAAGAGACAATTCCTTGTAGCATCGGGTTCCAATCCTCTTGCCAACAATCCGGATGTTCTTGATTTTTCACAGGCCATGGGTATCGATCTGTCGATAGATGAATCACGTCATGAGAAAAAGCAAACGGTAAACGGCAATCAGGTCAGCTACAACCCTCCGCGCTATGAATACAGCTATACCTTCAGGGCTGTGATCAGAGTAAGCGGTAATCCATATTTTGACGATATGTCGTTTATGATAAGCGACGGTTCGGTAAATACGGGAGAAACCAATATGCAGGCAACTTCCGGCTGGACAGTACATCGGACGGGAATAGGTATATCAAATCCCGGAATCGATAAATATAATGAATTCATGGAGATCGGTAACAACATGAAGGCTGCGATCGATGAGATGCGCATGGGCGGAAACGGTGGATTCGGAGCACAGAACTACAGTGCACCGGGTGTGGCACCCATTCCGGCAGCGGCAGCAGCGCCTGCCCCTGCCACACCGGTAACTCCCGCTCCGGCAGCGGCACCCGTTGACGGCCCCTGGACATGCCCCGCATGCGGCGCTAAAAATGAAGGCGGTAAGTTCTGTGAATTCTGCGGAACTCCGAGGGCTTAACAAAAATACACGGGAGTGTTAAAATCTCCACAAAGTACTCCTTAAAAACTGTAAATATCATTGAGAAATATGCTTGACAACGCTAAAGCACGTATGTATACTAATGTGGCATGCGTGCGGATGCGTTGTTTTTGCTTGCCTAAAAGCAGGTAAACAAACATTACGAACGCGGTAAACAAAAATAGTCGTTAAGAGAAAGAGGTGAAACAGAATGCCAACATTTAACCAGTTAGTAAGAAAGGGTCGTCAGGACAGAGTTTACAAGTCCACAGCTCCCGCTCTTCAGAAGGGCTTTAACTCTCTTCACAAGAAGGCAACGGATGCATCTTCTCCCCAGAAGCGTGGTGTATGTACCGCAGTTAAGACAAAGACCCCCAAGAAGCCTAACTCAGCTCTTCGTAAGATCGCGAGAGTACGTCTTTCAAACGGAATCGAAGTAACAAGCTACATTCCCGGAGAAGGTCACAATCTTCAGGAGCATAGTGTTGTTTTGGTACGTGGCGGTAGGGTTAGAGACCTTCCCGGTACAAGATATCACATTATCCGTGGTACCCTTGATACCGCAGGTGTAGCTAACAGAAAACAGGCTCGTTCCAAATACGGCGCTAAGAGACCCAAGGCAGGCAAGTAAGTCTTGTCAATCTTAAGTACCACAGACTAATCAGTGTTGGAATTCTGTTTTTAGATTCAGCACGTACACGAATTAGTACACACCGTGAGTACCTATGAATTATTTTCTAATGAATAAGGAGGGAAGAATCGTGCCACGTAAAGGACATATTCAGAAAAGAGATATCCTTGCGGATCCTATGTACAATGATAAGGTAGTAACAAAACTTATCAACAATATCATGCTTGACGGTAAGAAGAGCGTTGCTCAGAAGATCGTATACGGCGCATTCGCAAGGGTTGAAGAGAAGGCCGGAAAGCCCGCTCTTGAAGTATTTAAAGAGGCTATGAACAACATGATGCCTCAGCTGGAAGTAAAGGCAAGACGTATCGGTGGTGCCACATATCAGGTACCTATCGAAGTTAAACCCGATCGTCGCCAGGCATTGGCACTTCGTTGGTTAACCATGTTTTCACGTAAGCGTGGTGAAAAGACCATGGAAGAAAGACTTGCCAATGAGATTCTTGACGCAGCCAACAATACAGGATCTGCTGTTAAGAGAAAAGAAGATATGCACAAGATGGCAGAAGCAAACAAGGCTTTTGCACATTACCGTTTCTAATTAGGAGGATAAAGTTTTGGCTGGAAGAGATTACCCGCTTGAGCGGACCAGAAATATCGGTATCATGGCTCATATCGATGCCGGTAAGACGACTACTACCGAGCGTATCCTCTATTACACCGGTATCAACCACAAGATAGGTGATACCCATGACGGTACAGCTACCATGGACTGGATGGAGCAGGAGCAGGAGAGAGGTATTACCATCACTTCCGCAGCTACCACCTGTCACTGGACGCTTCAGGAATACTGCAAACCCAAGCCCGGTGCACTTGAACATCGTATCAACATCATCGATACTCCCGGTCACGTAGACTTCACTGTTGAAGTTGAGCGTTCCTTAAGAGTACTTGACGGTGCCGTAGGTGTTTTCTGCGCAAAGGGTGGTGTAGAACCTCAGTCAGAGAACGTATGGCGTCAGGCTGACACATACAATGTTCCCCGTATGGCTTTCATTAACAAGATGGACATACTCGGTGCAAACTTCTACGCTGCAGTCGATCAGATCCGTAACCGTCTGGGCAAGAATGCTATCTGCATTCAGCTTCCTATCGGTAAAGAAGACGAGTTCAAGGGAATCATCGATCTTTTTGAGATGAAGGCTTATATCTACAACGATAACCTCGGTGAGGATATCTCGGTTGTTGATATTCCCGATGACATGAAGGATGAAGCAGAGCTTTATCATCAGGAACTCGTTGAAAAGATCTCCGAGCTTGATGACGATCTTACGATGGCTTATCTTGAAGGCGAAGAGATTTCAAATGAGCAGTTAAAAGCAGCTTTAAGAAAGGGTACATGCGAATGTACAGCAGTTCCCGTATGTTGCGGTACCGCATACAGAAACAAGGGTGTTCAGAAGTTACTTGACGCAGTTATCGAGTATATGCCTTCACCCCTTGATATTCCCGCTATCAAAGGTGTTGACCTTGATGGCAACGAAGTTGAGAGACATTCGTCCGATGACGAGCCTTTCTCAGCACTTGCATTTAAGATCATGGCCGATCCTTTTGTAGGAAAGCTTGCTTTCTTCCGTGTTTATTCCGGAACCATGAATTCAGGTTCTTACGTTCTTAACTCCTCCAAGGACAAAAAAGAACGTGTAGGCCGTATATTACAGATGCATGCCAACAAGCGTGCCGAACTTGACAAGGTTTATTCGGGCGATATCGCTGCAGCAGTAGGATTTAAGTTCACTTCAACAGGTGATACGATCTGTGACGAGCAGCACCCCGTTATTCTTGAATCAATGGTATTTCCTGAGCCCGTTATTGAGCTTGCTATCGAGCCCAAGACAAAGGCAGGACAGGGCAAACTCGGTGAAGCACTTGCTAAACTTGCCGAGGAAGATCCTACATTCCGTGCTCATACCGATCAGGAAACAGGACAGACCATTATCGCAGGTATGGGTGAACTTCACCTGGAGATCATCGTTGATCGTCTCTTAAGAGAGTTCAAGGTTGAGGCAAACGTAGGTGCTCCTCAGGTTGCTTACAAAGAAGCCATCACCAAGCCCGTTGATATCGATTCCAAGTATGCCAAGCAGTCAGGTGGTCGTGGACAGTACGGTCACTGTAAAGTTAAATTCGAGCCCATGGATTACAACGGAGAAGAAACATTCAAGTTTGAATCCACTGTTGTGGGTGGTGCGATCCCCAAGGAATACATCCCCGCAGTCGGCGAAGGTATCGAAGAAGCTACCAAGGCAGGTATCCTTGGCGGATTCCCCGTACTTGGTGTATATGCAAATGTTTATGATGGATCGTTCCACGAAGTCGACTCTTCCGAAATGGCATTCCATATCGCAGGTTCTCTTGCATTCAAGGATTGCATGCAGAAGGCAGATCCCGTGCTTCTTGAGCCCATCATGAAAGTAGAAGTAACCATGCCAGAGGAATACATGGGCGACGTTATCGGAGATATCAACTCCCGTCGCGGACGTATCGAAGGTATGGATGATCTTGGCGGCGGTAAGATCGTAAGAGGATTCGTTCCGCTTGCAGAGATGTTCGGATATTCTACCGACCTTCGTTCCAGAACACAGGGTCGAGGCAACTACTCAATGTTCTTTGAAAAGTATGAGCCCGTTCCGAAGAATATTCAGGAAAAGGTACTTGCCAGCAAGGCAAAATAAAAGACTTGAAAAGGTCGACTGATTCTAATATAATCAACATTAGTCAGTATTTTTACAGAAATATCAGGAATAACACTTCAACTATTATTTAGGAGGAATTACTAAAATGGCAAAAGCTAAATTTGACAGATCCAAGCCCCACTGTAACATTGGTACCATTGGTCACGTTGACCATGGTAAAACAACTCTTACCGCAGCTATCACCAAGGTTTTAGCTGAAAGAGTTCCCGGTAACCAGAAGGTTGATTTCGAAAACATCGATAAGGCTCCCGAAGAGAGAGAAAGAGGTATCACCATTTCTACCGCTCACGTTGAGTATTCTACCGAGAAGAGACACTATGCACACGTTGACTGCCCCGGCCACGCTGACTATGTAAAGAACATGATCACCGGTGCTGCACAGATGGATGGTGCTATCCTCGTTGTAGCTGCTACCGACGGTGTTATGGCTCAGACTCAGGAGCACATTCTTCTTTCCCGTCAGGTTGGTGTACCTTACATCGTAGTATTCATGAACAAGTGCGATATGGTTGACGATGATGAACTTCTTGACCTTGTTGAGATGGAGATCACCGAGAAGCTTGAAGAGTACGGCTTCACCGGATGCCCTATCATCAGAGGTTCAGCTCTTAAGGCTCTTGAAGATCCTTCAAGCGAATGGGGCGACAAGATCATGGAACTCATGGATACCATTGATTCTTACATTCCCGATCCTCAGCGTGAGACCGATAAGCCTTTCCTTATGCCTGTTGAAGACGTATTCACGATCACCGGTCGTGGTACCGTTGCTACAGGTAGAGTAGAGCGTGGTACTCTTCACATGTCTGATGAAGTTGAGATCATCGGTATTAAAGAAGAGACTCAGAAGTCTGTTGTTACCGGTATCGAAATGTTCCGTAAGCTTCTTGATGAGGCTATGGCAGGTGATAACATCGGTGTTCTTCTTCGTGGTATCAACAGAACCGATATCGAAAGAGGTCAGGTTCTTGCTAAGCCCGGCTCAGTAAAGTGCCACAAGAAGTTTACCGCTCAGGTATACGTTCTTACCAAAGATGAAGGTGGACGTCATACTCCTTTCTTCAACAACTATCGTCCTCAGTTCTATTTCAGAACAACTGACGTAACAGGTGTTTGCAACCTTCCTGCAGGTACAGAGATGTGCATGCCCGGCGATAACATCGAGATGACCATCGAGCTCATCCACCCCATCGCTATGGAGCAGGGTCTTACCTTCGCTATTCGTGAAGGCGGACGTACCGTAGGTTCAGGCCGTGTAGCTACCGTTATCGAATAGTCACGAGCTTTTGAGCAAAGCGCATAAGTGAAAATAAAACGGTCCTTCGTGTTTACACGAAAAGGACCGTTTTTGTTTGAACGCCACGGCATTCTGCGAATGCCGTGCCCGAGTTGTAGCGAAGCGGAAACGAGGTGCGGTTTGCACAAAATCTCCATTTTCTTTTAAGATATCCTTAAAAACACAAATAAGGGTGGAAAAAAAGAAAATATGTGTTAAAATATGTGTTGCTGTGATTAATTGTTATTTAAGGAGAAATATTATGAAAAAGAGAATTTGTGCCGTTTTACTTGCTTTGGCAATGGTACTTTCTTTTGCCGCATGCGGTGAAGAAGCGCCGGCCTCTGTTACAAGCATCAGCATAGACGAGCCCGATATCACAAGCGTGGTTCCCGAGATCGTTGAGCCCGAACCCGAGCCCGAACCCGAACCCGAAGAACCCGAAGTGATTGAGATTCCCGAGGGAATGTACAGAAGTGAGCTTACAAATGAGCCCATTCCCGAAGAGTTAAAGGATCAGAGACCCATAGCTGTCATGGTCGACAACGAGATCAAGGCATATCCTCACATCGGACTTAACAACGCGGATGTTGTATATGAACTTATGAATTCAACCGCAAACGGACGTATCACACGTCTTATGTGTCTTGTTAAAGACTGGAAAAACCTTGAACAGTTCGGTTCCGTAAGAAGTACACGTCCCACCAACGTTATGCTTGCAGGCGAATGGAATGCAATCCTTGTACATGACGGCGGTCCTTACTACATAAACGAATATCTTGCTAAGGACTGGAGCAACAACTTATCAGGCGGATTTGCACGTTACACCAACGGTAAGAGCTGGGAATACACCGAGTATGTAACCAGCCAGGAATACTACAATGCCGATCAGGGCAAGTCTTATGCCGGTCTTATCGATCGTATAAGCGGCCGCGGTTATTCCGAGACTTACAACGATTATTATCAGGGACCTCATTTTGAGTTTGTCGACAGAGATCGTGACTACAGCGATCACGGTTCACGTATCGAAGTTAAGGAGATCGAACTTCCTTATCCTCACAACAAGACCAAACTCGTTTACAATGAGGACACTCAGACCTACGATTATTACTGCTATGGCGATGCTCATATCGATCCCCTTGACAACAACAAGGTTATGAGCTTCAAGAACCTTATCCTTTACAGCGTAGATTATTCCGTATATGACGAGCACGGATATCTTATCTACAACTGTATCGGCGCAGGCGACAAGGGTTATTTCATCTCCAACGGATATGGTATTCCGATCCACTGGGCTAAGCCTTCAGAACTTGAGCAGACGATCTACTACGATCTCGAGATGGGCGGCAAGATCACCCTTAACACCGGTAAGACCTATATCACCATGGTTCCTTCAGACGTTTGGGACGAGGTAGTATACAAATAATCGGTAAAAAGAAAACGTACGGGCTTCCTGCAATATGCGGGAAGCCTTTTTGTTACATTGTAATTTCCGTGCCGGTTCGGTTTTTACTTGATATACCCCCCGTATTTTCCTATAATTAAAATGATAGTCTGATAAGTAAAAACCGTCATGGAACAGTCAAAAGAAATTGTTGCAGAAGGCTGTTTATGTGGCATAGATAAGGAATAGATATGGATTCATACAATATAAACGAAATACCCGTTAAGATCCACGGCCGTACCGTTAAGGGCGCATGCCCCCTTCCGCTTTTCTGGAGCAGATCGGGCATAGAAGTCAATGCCACCGGCAAGGATCTTTACATCGATATTGAGATCGGTTGCGATTACCAGGAACCCTGGTTCGTTACCGAAATAAACGGCTGTTTTATATCGCGTCAGATGTTGACGGCGGGAAGACAGACTGTGTGCCTTTACAGAAACTTAACTCCCGGGACGGTCAGAAACGTAAGATTTTATCGTGACAGCCAGGTTGTGGCGGGAGAAGAGAAGCTCTATGTCCTGGTACACGGCTTAAAGACCGACGGCACGTTTACACCTGTCGCCGAATCATCATTTAAACTCGAATTCGTAGGTGATTCCATAACTTCGGGAGAGGGTACGTACGGTTCTTTCAAAGAAACAGACTGGCGCTCAATATTCATGAGTTCAAGCCGTCAGTATGCGGAATTTGTGGAAAAAGCACTTAACGCCGACTGCCGCGTGATCTCCCACGGCGGGTGGGGTGTTTATGCAAGCTGGGATAACGATATACGTTGCAATATCCCGTCAATATACGAGAAAGTCTGCGGTATAGCCGCAGGTTCGTTTAACGAAAGTCTGGGCGCACAGGAGCCCTATGATTTCGCTTCATGGCAGCCCGATGCTGTTATCGTAAATCTGGGGACCAACGATGCATCTTCTTTTGACCAGCCTCCGTTTGATGTTCCCGGAGTCGGACCCTGCAAGCAGCGCAGAAACCCCGACGGTACGTTCAATGCCGAAGACATCGAAAAGTTTAAAAAGGCAGTATACGATTTTATTAAGATGATAAGATCCCATAATCCCAAGGCCCATATCGTGTGGGCATACGGAATGCTGGGATACGTGATGACGCTTCCGATATGCGATGCGATCAACAGATATATCGCTGATACAG
>Ga0310691_10006238_pt1 | contig 12759 bp, 7 predicted proteins | sample 176DNAGHGlowgp2_FD_203887 | JGI IMG/M metagenome (GOLD analysis project Ga0310691, IMG submission 203887) | Sheep rumen microbial communities from Palmerston North, Manawatu-Wanganui, New Zealand - 1766 DNA GHGlow gp2 (v2) (version 2) | ecosystem: Host-associated > Mammals > Digestive system >... | reverse complement strand
GGTGGTCAGGAATATCGCATCAATGCCAAGAGCGAGGAAGTCATCGACCTGGAGTGGGGCGGCAAGCTCGTCTTCATCAACAGCGTTGTGGGCGGTGCCATCGATGCACGCTTCATGCCCGCCATCCTGAAGGGCGTCATGCAGCGCATGGAGCAGGGTCCCTTGACGGGTTGCTATGCTCGCGACGTGCGCGTCATCGTCTATGATGGCAAAATGCACCCCGTAGACTCCAACGAACTGTCCTTCATGCTGGCCGGCCGTCAGGCCTTCGCACAGGCATTCCGCGAGGCTGGTCCCAAGATTCTGGAACCCATCTACGACGTAGAGGTATTCGTGCCGAGCGACAAGTTGGGCGACGTCATGAGCGACCTGCAGGGCCGTCGTGCCATGATTATGGGCATGACCAGTGAGGCCGGTTATGAGAAACTGACTGCCAAGGCTCCTCTGAAGGAGATGTCGTCGTACAGCACCGCCCTGTCCAGCCTGACCGGCGGACGCGCCAGCTTCATCATGAACTTCGCCAGCTACGAACTCGTTCCGGCCGATGTTCAGCAGAAGCTGATCAAAGAGCACGAGGAAGAGGCTGCAGCCGAATAACGGTACCCCTCGGAATGCAAAAAAGTGCATAAACAGGGCACAAATCGTTAATAATGTTAAAAAGGGAGCACGATATTTCGCGCTCCCTTTTCTCATTTTAACATTTTTCATTAACTTCGCAACATGAAACGACGAACGAGGCAAGTGCAGAGCCGGGTCAGCCCAGTTATGCCTTGCAAGGAGGAGTTACATTGATAGAAATAACATGAAACGTTCTGTACTCTGGATAATAAGCATTGGCATTGGCATCAGTTTCGTGGTGCTGCTCCTGCTGCAAGGGCAGTATACGGCCATGATGGTGAAGATGCGCAAGGACCAGTTTGACGAAAGCGTCAAGCGCAGCCTCGACCAGGCTTCGCACGACCTGGAGCGCAACGAGACGTTCAACTATCTGGAAGGCATCGTCTCGAACTATGTCGAGGACCTCACTCAGGTCGACGACGACGAGCATAATGCCCCCCACTCGGGCAAGGTGCTCGGCAACCCCTCCCTGTTGGGCGTGCAGCGCTTCGACACACTGAACATGATGCCTCGCCTGTCGCTCGGCATGAACCAACGCAGCACCATGGGCGTCTCCAACCAGCAGTTCCAGATGGCCGTGCGCAATGCCTACCTCTATCAGAAGAACATCCTCGACGAGGTCATCTACAGCATCCTTTACAGCGCCAGCGAAAACTCCTTCGAGGAGCGCATCAACACCAAAGTGCTGGATGCCAGCCTGCGCATGGCACTGGAGCAGAATGGCGTGACGCTTCCCTTCCATTTTACCATCAACACCAGCGACGGACGCGAAGTCTACCGCTGTCCCGACTACGAGGAACGCGGCTCCGACTATACCTACACACAGACCCTCTTCCGCAACGACCCGTCTAACAAGATGGGCGTCGTCAGGGTACACTTCCCCGAGCGTAACAAGTTCGTCATGGGCGTCAGCCGTCTGATGATGCCGGCCATGATATTCACCCTCGTCTTGTTCGTGCTCTTCATGCTCGTCATCTACCTCTTCGTGCGCCAGCGCAAGATCAGTGAAATGAAGAACGACTTTGTCAACAACATGACGCACGAGTTCAAGACACCCATTGCCAGCCTGTCACTGGCCGCACAGATGCTGGCCGACGAAAGCGTGAAGAAAACCCCGGCCATGTACGACAATCTGGGCAAGGTAATCGACACGGAGACCAAGCGACTGCGCTATCAGGTGGAGAAGGTGCTGCAGATGTCGCTCTACGACCACGACAACATTGCCCTGAAACCCGTGGAACTGAATGCCGACGAACTGGTGGAGAATGTCATCGCCACATCCTTTGCCCTGAAGGTGGAACGACTGGGCGGACTCATAGAACCCCTGCTCGAGGCCGAGAACCCCAACGTCTACTTCGACGAGATGCACCTCACCAACGTCATCTCCACGCTTCTGGACAATGCCGTCAAGTATCGGCGCGAGGACGTGCCCCTGCACCTGACCGTTCAGAGCCGCAACGTGGGCGACAAATATATCCTCAGTTTCCAGGACAACGGTATCGGCATACGCAAGGAAGACCTGAAACGCATCTTCGAGAAGTTCTACCGTGTGCACACCGGCAACAAACACAACGTCAAGGGCTTTGGCCTCGGCCTGGCCTATGTGCGCAATATGGTGCGCCAGCACAAGGGCACCGTCAAGGTGGAGAGTGAGGTCGGCCAGGGAACCACCTTCACCATAACACTGCCAACCCTGAAAGACTAAGATACGAGAGATTCAATACTGTTTGACATTTACCATTAAATTATACTGACTATGGAGACGAAACTAAGAATTCTGCTATGCGAAGACGACGAAAGTCTGGGCATGCTGTTGCGCGACTATCTGTTGGCCAAGGGCTACGAGACAGAACTGTACCTCGATGGCGAGGCTGGATATAAGGCTTTCATGAAGAATCACTACGACATGTGCGTGCTCGACGTCATGATGCCCAAGAAGGACGGCTTCACGCTGGCCCAGGACATCCGCAGCGTGAACGCTGAGGTCCCCATCATCTTCCTGACGGCCAAGAACCTGAAGGAGGACATCATCGAAGGCTTCAAGATCGGTGCCGACGACTATCTGACGAAACCCTTCTCGATGGACGAACTGGTCTTCCGCATGGAGGCCATCCTGCGCCGTGTCAAGGGACCCTCGTCCCCCATGCCTTCCCAGTACTCACTGGGCAAGTTTATCTTCGACACTCAGCGCCAGACCCTCTCCATCGGCGGCGAGCAGCAGGCCAAACTCACCACAAAGGAGAGCGAACTGCTGGCCATGCTGTGTGCCCATGCCAACGATGTGCTTCTGCGCGAACTGGCACTGAAGAACATTTGGGTCGACGACAACTACTTCAATGCCCGCTCGATGGATGTCTACATCACCAAACTGCGCAAGCATCTGAAGGCCGACCCCACGCTCGAAATCAACAATGTCCACGGCCGGGGCTACAAACTCATCGTTCCGAACGGCGTGACTGCTAAGGACTAAGAACTCAAAAAAGGGGGCAGCGAATTGTTTCGCTGCCCCCTTTTTTTGTTTTTGTTACCTGCTTATTCCTTGATTCTCTTCGTAATGTAAATGTGGGCGATGAGGCCGGCAATGATCAGGCCCAGGCCTGTGAACTGTACGGGGTTGTAGTCGACCCACTGTGCAAAGTAGCTGACCAACAGCACCAATGCGCCCAGTACGATGAGCAGGATTCCAATGTACTTCTTCATGATAGTATGTTTTTTAATATTATTTCAGTATTGCGGATTTATCGCATAATCCAATGCAAAATAACATAAAAAAATTGACACGGCGAAACTTTTCTGCCAAAAAAACACCTATCGCCCCTCTTTTTATGTCTTGAAGCCCCCTGCCAGGGCGGCTTTGCTTATTTTTCAACACTCCACCACCACTTCCACCGGGCAATGGTCACTGCCGAAGATGTCGCTGTGGATGGCTGCCGACTGGAGTTGCGGCACGAGGCGGTTAGACGTTATGAAGTAGTCGATGCGCCACCCGACGTTCTTCTCGCGGGCGTGGAAACGGTAGCTCCACCACGAGTAGGCATCGGTCAGGGTGGGGTGGAAGTGGCGGAAGGTATCGGTGAAGCCACTCTCGAGCAACTGTGTCATCTGTTGTCTCTCTTGGTCAGTGAAGCCTGCGTTCTGGTGGTTGGTCTTGGGATTCTTTAGGTCGATTTCCTCGTGGGCCACATTCAGGTCGCCGCACAGCACCACGGGCTTCTTCTCGTCCAGTCCAAGCAGATACTGCCGCAGGTCGTCCTCCCACTGCATGCGGTAGTCGAGTCGCCGCAGTCCGTCTTGGCTGTTCGGGGTGTAGCAGCAGACGAGGTAGAACCCGGGGTACTCCAGGGTGATGAGCCGGCCCTCGTGGTCATGTTGGTCGATGCCCATGCCGTACTGCACGGAGAGGGGGGCATGCCTGGTGAATATGGCTGTGCCGGAATAGCCTTTCTTGTCAGCATAGTTCCAGTAACTCTGGTAACCGGGAAAGGCAAGGTCGAGCTGTCCGGCCTGCATCTTGGTCTCCTGCAGACAGAAGAAGTCGGCATCCAGTTTCTCAAAAGTCTCCTGGAAACCCTTGCCCATGGCGGCCCGCAGGCCGTTGACGTTCCAACTAATAAATTTCATCGTCCGATAACTATTTTCTTTCCATTAACAATGTAAATGCCTGGCTGCAGGCCGATGTGGTATTCGCCGTAGGGCACGCCGCGGCGCACCATGGTGCCGTTGATGCTGTAGACGTTGACGGGACGGTTCATCACTTTGCCCACGTCCACACGGTCGGGCTGTCCGTAGAGCTCCTCGGGCAGTTCGATGACATCGTCGGAGAGGTCGTACGGAGTCAGGTGCTTATAGATATAGTTGGCACGCTTCGTCAGCCACGTCTTGGCACGTTTGGTGGTGGTGGCATAGTCCTTGCCGTCGCCCCATCCGGTGCTGGTGTACGAGGTGCCCGACCACCAGTCGTATTCCTCCCAGGAGGCACCGTCCTGATTATGTATGAACGAGGGCTCGGCAAACTTGAAGTAGTCGTCGCAGTACTCGACGAGTTCGTCCAGCTTGCCGCTTGTCATGAAGTCGGTCCACAGGCGGTAGTATGCCTTCTTGGCGACATCGCTTCCGCGCAGCAGTTGCTTGAAGAAGGGGAAACCGATGTTGGAGGAGGACATGTACTGGAAAAGGTCGTTCTCGGCAGCTGTGATAAAGTAGTTCTTGCCTCGTTCGTAACCGTATGACCAGTCGAAGTCCCAGACGGGACCGAGGGTCCAGAGCGAGTCGGGATTGGTGATGTCGGGATTGTAGATGAACCAGCTCTTGGGGTGCATGAGTTCCTCGTTGCGCACCAGGTCGGTTACGAGCATGGCCCGCGCCATGGCCTCGACGTCGAGCTGAGCATTGTCGTAGTCGCGCTTGATGCCATAGGTGAAGTTATTGAAAGCCTCCTTAATCTGTGCAAATCGTTCGTCGGCCTCTTCCTTGGTGATGAGCGAGTCGTCTATCATCTCCTGCAGGTCGGGTTCTTTCAGGTTGACGTAGAGGTTGTAGTTCTTGTCGCGATACTTGAAGGGCTCGTCGTAGTAGGAGTCGAGTTCGAGCATGACGGCATTCGTCTCGTCGGCAATGTCGATGCTGTTGTTGGCAAATCCCGTCTTCTCTGTGAAGTTGTACGAGCCGCGATAGTGCCCGTTGACGTACAGTTCCACAGGCACGATGTGGTTGCATCCGGCACTGCCCACCATGTCGGCCACTTTCATGGCCAGCGCATTGGAGGTCATGGAGCCGTGAATCTTGTTGGCCAGCAATACCCACGACTTACCTTTCGTCATGCCTAAGGGTTTTTGTTTCTCGTAGAACTTCAGGCGGTAGGGGTTCTTGCTGTTGCTGTTGTCGGACCAACTACTATTGCCTCGGCCTCTGATTTGCAGTGGCGTTTCGGGCATGTCGGGGTACACTCCGCCGCCGTCTATCCGGATGGTGGCTTCTTCATAGGTCTTCTTGCCGTATCGGCCTATCCAGGTCCATGAATTCCAAGAAACACCGTCGTCGAAGGTGATGTCGATGCGCGGCACTTGGTATTCGGTGGTGGAGTGGTCGGTGAGGAAGTCAACCCGGACTACATAGTCGCGGCCAAAGGGCATGAAGCCTTTCTTGTATTCGGCAGGCGAGATGAGTTCCCGCTCTTCTTGACCGTATTCGGGGTTCTTTTCTATCTTATAGATGGCAAATTCACTCAGCACCAGGTAGTTCTTACGCTGACTGGCCGTCATCTGCAGACGCAGGTATGCATAGGACTTACCCAGTTCGATGAGTGGGCTCATATAGGCGGTCCCAGCTGTCGTAGGCAGGTTGTCGGCTTCAGCGGTCAGGGTGCGCAGGTCGGTCCATGTGGTACCGTTGTTGCTGCCCTGCAAGATGAATCCCAGTGGGGCGTAATCGTTGGTGGGTCGGGTGGTGTAGGAGAGTTTCAGTCGGTCGAGCGACTCGGGCAACTCTATCTGCAGGTAGGGCCATTCGCTTGTTCCATCGCCATAGACTGAACCTTCGTTCCAGAGCAACTTCTCGTACGAACCGGTTCCCCATGTCGAGTGGAAGAAGGTGTTGACGTCGCCGTCGAGCATGTTGGCCGGGTCCTCAGCATGGTTGCTGGGGGCGTTGGTCGTAAACATTTCGCCTGTCAGAGCCAGAGGGGTCTCCAGCCATTCGTCTTCAGGATTCTCCGGCTCGCTCCACACTTCGTCCTTCACCTTCTCGTACCGATAGATGAACTGCTTTGGGTAGGCCACAGTGTAGCGCACCGGCTGTTCGAAGCGCAGGCGGCTCTGCTTGCTGAACTGGCGTTTGCCGTCGACATAGGCCCCGGCACCTTCGGGCAACTTGAACGATGGGGTCAGGCGCTTGCCGATACAGCCCACGCTGGCCCTGATTTCGCCTTTGGCTTCGTCTATCACGCCTTCGGCATCGGTGAAGAGTTGGTCGTTGAACTTGTTGTTGAACTTGAAGCTCTCGAATGCCGGCCGTTCGCCCTGGTAGACTGTGCCCTGCTGCACGATGTGGTTCTTCGCGATGGTCACCGTTGTGTCGCCCTTCAGTTTCAGGTTGATGTAGTGCGTATCCTCATTCCACTGCTCTATGTATTGCCGTGGAAATATCATGGTCGACGAGTCCGTCAGTTCGATGAACACGGTATCGTTTTCGGTGGGCGTTGCAGCTCCGATATGCATCAATGTTCCGACGAAGCAGAACAGAATGAGCGAAAGATACTTTTTCATGATTCCTTTTTCTATGATAGCTTAGATTCTTATTCCTATAATTGTTTATTTAATCACATATTTCCGGCCGTCGACGATGTACACGCCCGGGGCCAGTCCCTCGAAGCAATGGGCACGCGGTACAGCACGGCGCACGAGGATGCCATTGAGAGCATAGACGTTGACGGGCTTGCCCATCAGTTCGCCCACATCTATCACGTTCGTTCCCTCCATTTCTTCCTTGGTCTGGACGATGTCTTCGCTCAGGTCATAAACTTCAATATTATTGTAGATGTATCGGGCGCGTTTCTCAAGCCAACTCTTGGCATTGGCCGTATGCGTAGCATAGTTGTTGCCGTCGTTCCACCGGCTGTAGTTGTGTTGGAATGAGGCGTTGGCAAACTCGTAGTAGTCGTCACAGTATTCGATGAGTTCTTCCAGTCTGCCGTTGGTCATGAAGTCGTGCCAAAGGCGATAATATTCCCTTTTCACCTTCTCGCTGCCACGCAGCAGGTCGTAGAAGAAGGGGTAGCCCGTATTGCTGTAGCTCATGCGCGAGAAGAGGTCTTCCTCGGCGCAGACAATGAAGTAGTTACTGCCTCGCTCGTAGCCGAATGACCAGTCGAAGTCCCACACGGGGCCCAGGTTCCAGAGCGAGTCGGGATGGGTGATGTCGGGATTGTAAATGAACCAGCTCTTCGGGTGCATGAGTTCCTCGTTGCGCACCAGGTCGGTCACAAACATTGCCCTGACGACACTCTCGACATCGAATTTGGCATTCTCCCCGTCGTTCTGCACATCGTAGGTCAGCGCGTTGAAGGCGTCCATGATTTGACTGCTGGTGAGGTTGGTCACCGTGGTGGCATCGGTGAAGTCGGGTTCCTTTATTTTCGTTTTGATGCCATAGTTTGCTTCCGTATAGATGGTCTCGTCGCCGTATGTATCCAGCTCCAGCATCACGGCATTGGTCTCGTCGTCGATGTCGATGCTATTGTTGCTGAACCCAGTCTTCTCGGTCAGGTTGTACGAACCGCGATACTGATTGTTGATGTACAGTTCCACGGGCACGATGTGGTTGCAGCCCCGTGTCTCCACCATGTCGGCCACCTTCATGGCCAGTGCGTTGGTGGTCATGCTGCCTCTTTGTTTGTTGCAGAGCAGCACCCACGATTTTCCCTTCGTCATGCCCAGGGGTTTCATCTTCTCAGCAAACTTCAGCCGGTAGGGATTCTTGCTGCTGTACGAGTTGTCCCACGTCGAGTTGCCGCGTCCCTTTATCTGCACCGCAGTCTTTTCCATGTCGGGATACACTCCGCCGCCATCTATCTGTATGGTGGCGTCCTCATAGAATGTCTTGCCGTTCCGGCCTATCCACATCGAACTGCTCCAGGTCTTCTCGTCGCCAAACCAGATGTCGATGCGCGGAACGCCGTATTCCGATGTGGGGTGGTCGGTCAGGAAATCCACCTCGACGTCGTACTCCGTACCATAGGCGCTCATGCTGCGTCTGCAATTTTCCACGGTATAAAGGTGCAGCCCGCCCAACAGGACGATCTCTTCCTCCTGAGCCTTGTTGGGGCGCAGGCGCAGGTGTTTGTATTTCTGTTCGGTCGTCATGACGGGACTTGTCCAAGTGGTGCCCTGTGTGGTGGGCAGACCGTCGGCTTCGGCCGTGAAGGTCTGTATGTCGGACCAGTCCGAACCGTCGAGACTGCCTTGCAGCGTCAGGCTGAGCGGACAGTAGTTGCCGTTGCTCTTGCCCAGGATGATGTTCACCAGTTCCGTCACATCGGCCACGCTGACCCCGTTGTCCAGATTGACGTCGGCCGTCTCCGTGCCGTTTTGCGACTTGCCCAGGATGATGTTCACCAATTCCGTCACGTCGGCCACACTGACCCCGTTGTCCAGATTGATGTCACCCAGGCGCGGAGTCGTGTAGCTGAATTGCAGGTTGTAGGTTTCCTCCGGCATTGCGATTTCCACGCAGGGCCATTGCTTCGTCTCCTTGTCGTAGTTGAGGCAGTAGAGGTTGGGAACGTTTGCGCTAAGTGGCAGTTCCCTCGTCATCCACAGTCCTTCGTTCTGTTGTGGCTGAGTGGATTCGACTTTGTATAGCGAAAACTCACTGAATACAAGATAGTTCTTGTGCTGAGCGGCTGTCAGTTGCAGGCGCAACCGTTGGTAGGCTCCGCCCAGGCTGATGTCGGGACTGGTGTAGGTGGCATCCTGTGTGGTGGGCAGGTCGTCGTCGGAGACGTTGAAACTGCGTATGTCCTTCCACTGTATGCCGTCGTTGCTGCCCTGCAGGATGAGGCCGAGCGGGGCGTAACTGCCAGAGTTTCGTGTGGTGTAGCTGAATTGCAGCCGATAGAGCGGTTCGGGCAATGCTATTTCCAGGTAGGGCCATTCGCTCGCTCCGTCGCCGTAGGAGGCATCGCTGTACCAAGCCAGTGGGGTATAGTTGCCGCTTCCCCACGTCGAGTGGAATATGGTGTTGTGGTTGCCGTCGAGCATGTTGGCAAGGTGGTCGCTTTGGTTTGTCGGTGCGTTGGTGGATAGCATGTCCGCCGTCAGTTCCACTTCGCTTGCCGTCCATCCCATCACCATGTATTTGCTGTCGTCCTTCTTCACCAGTTCGTAGACGTTCTGGTTGGGGTAGGCCACGGTGTAGTGAACTGTTTTGTCGAAACGGAGTCGCGTCTCCTTGCTGTGCTGCAACTCGTTGTCGACGTAGGCATCCACCCCTTCGGGCAGTTTGAACGAAGGCGTCAGCCGCTTGCCGATACATCCCACCGACACGTTGATTTTCCGCTTGCTCTGGTCTATTTCGCCTATGGCATCCGTAAAGAGTTGGTCGTTGAACTTGTTGTTGAACTTGAAACTCTCGAATGCAGGGCGCGCATACGGGAATGAGTTGTAAGTATTGCGAATCTCAGACTTGAGAACGGATATTGTGGTATCACCTTTCAGTTCGAACTGGATGCTTTGGTTGTCCTCCGAACGTTTGTCGATGTACTTCTGAGGTATGATGAGCATCGAGTTGTCGTTCATCTCGATGAACAACGTATCTTCCTGGGCAAACGCCATTCCGGAGCGGAGATTGGCCGCACCGACAAGCATCGATAATATCAGCAATATTTTTCTCATTTTCTCATTCTCTCATTTTCTCATTTTCTCATTCTCTCAAATATTTCGCCAGTTCACTGTCGATCTGTCGCAAGCCTTTGGCAATACTTTGGGCATTCAGCATGGCCCCCATCTTGCTCGTGTGGGTGTGGTCTTTCTTGTAAAACTCCTGAGCCTTCTTTTGGCCCATTTCGTCCAAGGCGTCGGCGGTTATGTTGTGCAGGTCGACGAACGCAACGCCAGTGGTGTTTACCACGTCGCGATACCAGCGGCCGAACGAATCGTTGCGGCGTTCAATCTTCCCCTTTTCCCATTTGTTCTTCACTCCGTCGCCCCATTCGTTGCGCGGCGTCAGGCTCACCAGGATGGGTGTAGCCCCCTTCTCGCGCACATCGTCAATCATCTTGCGCAGATACCAGCCGAAGGTGTAGACCACCTCGTTCCAAACCTCTTTGTCGGTGCGCACGCGATAGACGTGGCTCGAGTCGGCCGTACCCATGATGTCGTTGCGTGCCTTGCCGTGGGCCAGTTCGTTGCCGGCATCGTTGTGCCCGAACTGTATCAGTACGAAGTCGCCCTTCTGTACGTCGTTTATCACCTTGTCCCATCGGCCTTCGCGCAGGTACGAACGGCACGAACGGCCAGCCTGTGCCGAGTTCTGGATGACAATCTTGTCGGTGTCGAAGATGGTGGCAGCCTGACTGCCCCAGCCCCACATGCCATCCTCTTCTTTATCTGTATTCTTGACGGTGCTGTCGCCAGTGATGAACACCACGGGCTTGCCCTTCTGGCGCTTTACGCCTGTGGTGGGCCGCTCGGTCTTCATCATCTTCTTCAGTTCGGTCACCTCTGGGTGGTTGCACTGCAACAGACCGTCGGCAGCGCTCCGGGCGTTCAGCTGTGCGCCGAAGGCTGAGGTGTGGATGTGGTCGAGATAGAAGTGGTAGTTGAATTTCCATTCCGTCATGCGGTCATATTTCCGTGCCGAGATTTCGTTCAGGTCCACGAACGGGCAGTTCAGTTCCTCTGCGATTTGCCTTGCCCACAGGCCGAAGGTCTCGTTCACGCGTGTCACCCTTCCGGGGCGCTCGTAGGCGTTCCTCGGTGTCAGGCTCATCAGTATGGGGTGTGCCCCCAAGGCCCTGGTCTCGCGAACGAAGCGGCGCATGTATTCGCCATACGAGTACACTGTCTCCTTGACGCCTGTCTCCTTGATGGTGACCTTCATCGAGTCGGTGGCCGAGATGCCGCGTATCGTGGCGCGTGCCCGGCCCGAGTCGAAGGGGCCGTTGTCGTTGTGTCCCAGTTCGATGATGACGTAGTCGCCCGGCCGTATGCCCTTCTTCACATCGGGCCACAGGCGCGTGTAGAACGTGCGACTCGACGTTCCGCCCAGTGCCTGGTTCTCGACGGTAATCTTGTTCTCGTCAAAGTATTCGTGGGCATAATATCCCCAGCCCCACTGGCCGTTGTCGCCGTTGCCCAGCGTGCCGGTTCGCATGGTGGAGTTTCCGACCAGGAAGAGTACGGGATTCGAGCCCCGCCGACTGCTTCCGGCCACGGGGCGCGCCGTCTTGGCCTTGTCCAGCGAGTCTAAAGTCAGGTCAACTACCTTGTTCACGTCTTCCATCGGGCGGTATTGTGCAGATGCGGTAAGTGCCATGCAGAGCATAGACACAGAAAATAATGCTTTTTTCATGTCTTGTTAGTTAGTTTCGGGTACAAAGATAGTGAAAACAATGCGCCCGGCAAAATAAACTTGTTTATTTTTTATCCCTTACGACAATCTCTTGCAGGACGATGCCGGGGTCGATGTCGCGGAACTGGATGCTGTGTCGTTTCCGATGCCGGTCGATGGGCACGCTGAAGCGGCGCACGGCCTGGTTGCGCAGCACGTTCTGTTTCCACTCCTCGCTGCGTCCGTAGGTTTCGTAGTTGGTGACGGGACTTTTCCATCCGTCCACCTGCAGGCGGAAACGCAGACTGTCCCCCTCCAGGGCATGGGTGGGCAGCAGCCGCACCTCCACCAGGAGCGTGTCGGCATCTATGGGTCCGAGGACCGCCTTCCGTTGGCGGATGATGTGGCCGGGGGCCTCGTCCTCGGGCAGGGGCGTGTCCGACGTGGTTTCTGCAACAGCCTGGAACACAGGCAACCGACGGGGCTGGCAGTCCATCATGTCGCGCCACTTGGCATTGTTGTACAGTCGGGTCAGCGACCGTATGCTGTCCAGTGCCGCCCGACTCTCGTCCCATGTGGCGCGACCGTGGCGGGCCTGTTGCGCCGTCAGCATTTTCTTGTTCATCTCGGCAGCGCTCTGCACCGGGTACTTCACCAGTTGGAAGTAGGCCTCCCTGCGGTCGTCCGGAAGGTTGGCGCCTAAGGTCTCCGCCGCATCCTCCAGCAGTTGATATTCGGCCAGCCGGCGGTCTGTCTCTTTCCATGTCCAGGGCAGGTCGCGCACGGTGCTCCAGTATCGGCGGTCGGCCTCCTCCGTTCGGGTGCCTCCCAGGAACTCGGGCTTGCAGGCGAAGGCCAGTCGGTAGTGTTCCGTCATGAGCGAAGTCAACTGCTGACCCATGGACTGTCCGAACTCGCGGCTGAGGAACGCTCTGAGGTGCCCCTCCGTGCCCTGTCGACGCACGCCCTCCATGTCCCAGGCCATGTCCATGAACAGTTCTGTCTGGTATTCGGCCGGTTTCAGGTCGCCCACGTTCAGCACCCACATGCGCCGGATGCCGCGGTCGTAGGCCGTCATCATCTGCTGGCAGAGCA
>Ga0310691_10006235_pt1 | contig 12772 bp, 7 predicted proteins | sample 176DNAGHGlowgp2_FD_203887 | JGI IMG/M metagenome (GOLD analysis project Ga0310691, IMG submission 203887) | Sheep rumen microbial communities from Palmerston North, Manawatu-Wanganui, New Zealand - 1766 DNA GHGlow gp2 (v2) (version 2) | ecosystem: Host-associated > Mammals > Digestive system >... | reverse complement strand
TGCGCTACAGACAGACAAGGTGCTGCTCTTCGTGCTTCAGGACGCAGAGGAGGCTGGCTACTTCTTCCACGACCTGACGCAGCAGCTCGGCGACAAAGAGGTGCTCTTCTTCCCCAGCAGTTACCGACGAGCCATCAAATACGGACAGAAAGACCCGGCCAGCGAGATTCTGCGCACAGAGGTGCTGGCACGCCTCGCAGCACGGCAGAACACAACGAACGGAGGCCGGCTCTATATTGTCACACACCCCGAGGCACTGGCAGAGCAGGTGGTGACCCGACAGCAACTCGACACACGCACCGTAGCCCTGGAGCAAGGACAGACGGTAGAGACCGACAACGTGACGGAACAGCTGCGCGAGCTGGGATTCCACGAAGTGGACTACGTCTACGAACCCGGACAGTTTGCCCTGCGTGGCAGCATACTCGACGTGTTCAGCTACAGCTACGAATACCCCTTCCGCATCGACTTCTTCGGCGACGAGATAGACAGCATCAGAACTTTTGAGGTGGAAGACCAGCTGTCGAAGGAGCGACGCCAGCGCGCCGACATCGTGCCTGAACTGACTGCCGTGGAGCAGAAGGAGTCGCTATTGAAATTTCTGCCCGACGACACACTGCTGGTCATGAAGAACTTCGCCTACATCCGCGAGAGCATTGAGCGAACATACCAGGAGGGATTCTCAGAACAGGCCCGGAAGGAGCGGCTGGAGGGTGCCACGGAAATGGAGGCTCGACAGATAGCACAGGAGATGCAGCGCGACAGCCAGATCATCACCGGCACCCAGTTTGCCAACGACGCTGAACGCTTCCGCCTGATAGAGCTGAGGGCGGGCGACAAGCAGTTCCACATCTCGCCACAGCCACTATTCCACAAGAATTTCGACCTGCTGAAGCAAACATTCGAGGACTACGGACTGAAAGGCTACAAGCTATACATCCTTGCCGACAGCCAGAAGCAGATAGAACGCCTGAAGGAGATACTGAACGGAGAAGAGGGGGAGAAGCGAGGAACATCGCCTTTCATCCCCATCGGCAAGACGCTCCACGAGGGCTACATAGACCACGACCTGCGCCTCTGCCTCTTCACCGACCACCAGATTTTCGACCGCTTCCACAAGTACAACCTCAAGAGCGACAAGGCCCGCAGCGGAAAGGTGGCCCTGACGCTGAAGGAGATTCAGCAGTTTGAGGTGGGCGACTACGTCGTGCACATAGACCACGGCGTGGGGAAATTCGGCGGGCTGGTGCGCATGCCTATCAACTCCTCCCCTATCGGGGGAGGCCGGGAGGGAGGCCGGGAGGGGGCATTCCAAGAGATGATCAAGATTATCTACCAGCACGGCGATGCCATCTACGTCAGCATCCACTCGCTGCACAAGGTGTCGAAATACAAGAGCCAGGACGGTGGAGAGCCACCCCGCATGTCGACCTTGGGCACCGGGCAGTGGGAACGGCTGAAAGAGCGGACGAAGAAGCACATCAAGGACATAGCCCGCGACCTCATCCGCCTCTATGCCACGCGCCGCCACCAACGGGGCTTCGCCTTCAGCCACGACACCTATATGCAACACGAGCTGGAGGCATCGTTCCTCTACGAAGACACCCCCGACCAGCTGAAGGCCACACAGGACGTGAAGGCCGACATGGAGAAGGCAACGCCCATGGACCGCCTGGTATGCGGCGACGTGGGCTTCGGAAAGACGGAGGTGGCCGTGCGTGCCGCCTTCAAGGCCGCCGTCGACGGCAAGCAGGTGGCGGTGCTCGTGCCTACAACGGTACTGGCCTACCAGCACTACCGCACCTTCGCATCGAGGCTGAAGGACATGCCCGTGCGCGTGGACTACTTGACGCGGGCACGCACTGCCAAACAGACATCGGAACTGCTCAAAGACCTCAGCGAGGGAAAGATAGACATTCTCATCGGAACGCACAAGCTCATCGGCAAGACGGTGAAATTCCGCGACCTCGGACTGCTCATCATCGACGAGGAGCAGAAATTCGGCGTGTCAACGAAAGAGAAGCTGCGCCAGATGAAAACCAACGTCGACACACTGACCATGAGTGCCACGCCCATACCGCGAACCCTGCAGTTCTCGCTCGTGGGGGCACGCGACTTGAGCATCATACAGACACCACCGCCCAACCGCTACCCCATACAGACGGAGATACACACCTTCTCGGCAGAAATCATTACCGATGCCATCAACTTCGAGATGAGCCGCAACGGACAGGTGTTCTTCGTCAACAACCGCATTAACAACCTGCGGGAGCTGAAGGAGATGATCCTGAAGTACATACCCGACTGCCGCGTGGCCATCGGCCACGGACAGATGAAACCCGAGGAACTGGAGCAGATCGTGCTCGACTTCTCGAACTACGACTACGACGTGCTGCTCTCGACAACCATCGTGGAGAACGGCATCGACATTCCCAATGCCAACACCATCATCATCAACAGTGCCCATAACTTCGGGCTGAGCGACCTGCACCAGATGCGCGGCCGCGTGGGGCGTGGCAACCGCAAGGCCTTCTGCTACCTCCTGGCACCGCCACTATCGGCCCTGCCCACCGACAGCCGCCGACGCCTGGAGGCCTTAGAGAACTTCAGCGAGCTGGGCAGCGGCATCAACATAGCCATGCAAGACCTCGACATCAGAGGAGCAGGAAACCTGTTAGGGGCCGAGCAGAGCGGATTCATCAGCGACCTGGGCTACGAGACCTACCAGAAAATACTGAACGAGGCCATGGCAGAGCTGAGGAATGAGGAGAAAGCCCCCCAAGCCCCCCCTTCAGCCCCCGAGGGGGCTACTATAGACTCTTCCCACCATACTGCCAGAACTATAGAAGCCCCCTCGGGGGCCGTAGGGGGGGCTTCGGGGGCTTTAGAGGCTTTTGGCTACGTGGCCGACTGCACCCTGGAGAGCGACTTGGAGATGTACTTCCCCGACCAGTACGTGCCCAACGACTCGGAGCGCATGTTGCTCTACCGGGAGCTTGACAACATCAAGGACGACAGGGAGCTGGATGCCTACCGCAAACGAATGGTCGACCGTTTCGGTCCACTGCCGCAGACGGCTGAAGAACTCCTGCAGGTGGTGCCCCTGCGACGCTACGGCAAGCAACTGGGCTGTGAGAAAATCATGCTCAAGCAGGGCCGGATGTTCCTATACTTCGTGAGCAACACAAACAGCCCCTTCTACAGGAGCCCGGTCTTCGACAGCATCATCGGCTATGCCACGCAGCATGTGCGTCGCTGCCAACTGCGCGAGCAGAACGGCAAACGCTCAATGGTCATCGGCGATGTGCCGACAGTGGAAGAGGCCGTGAAAGTGCTGCGACACTTCATGGAGAGTTAAGTCAACGCTATTGCCATATTGGAACGGTTGTGAAATAATCTTGACAGAACACAAATGATAATGTGCAGGCCCAAAAGCCTGCACATTACTTTTTTTTGAGAGGTCAACATGGCTCTCTTAGGCAAACAGCTTTTTCAGAACACACTACCCACCTGACAGACCACGGCTGAGACGAGCCATGCCAGGGCCGTGGTATAGACGGCGGCGATGAACGCCCAGCGCCAAGACCCCGTCTCGTTTTTGATGGCTGCAATAGTGGCGATGCAGGGGAAGTAGAGCAACACGAAGAGCAGGTAGGAATAGGCCACCAAGGGCGTGATGCCCTCCAAACCGCCTAACACCCCGATGGTAGAGGCCACGATCTCCTTGGCCCCCACACCGGCCAACAGGCTGACATCGAGCTGCCAGTCGAAGCCCTGCAACGAGAAGAGCGGCTCGATAGAATGGCCCAGCCAACCGATGAAGCTCTCCTCCATCGACGGGGCAACGCCCATGGTTCCGAAATAGCCCAATGCCCAAACGATGATGCTCGCCACGAGGATGATGCCACCCATCTTCTTCAGGTACTCCTTACCTTTCTCCCACGTGTGGCGAAGGGTGGCCTTCCATGTGGGCCAACGATAGGGCGGCAGCTCCATGACAAAGGGAGTGTCTTCGCCCTTGATGACAAACTTCGAGAGCACCTTACTCACCACCACGGCCATAAGGACGCCCACGAGGTAGAGCGAAATCATCACCCACGAACGCCACTGCGGCGCGAAGAAGATGCCAGTAATCATGATGTAGATGGGCAGACGCGCCGAGCACGACATAAAGGGCAGCACAAGCATGGTGATGAGGCGCGAGCGCCGACTCTCAACGGTGCGCGTGGCCATGATGGCAGGCACATTGCAGCCAAAGCCCATGATGAGGGGGATGAACGACTTGCCGTGGAGGCCCATCTTGTGCATCAGGCGGTCCATGATGAAGGCGGCACGGGCCATATAACCCGAATCCTCCATAAAGGAGATGAACAGGTACAGTATTAATATCTGAGGCAGGAAGACGATGACGGCTCCCACGCCCCCCACAACACCGTCGACGAGCATCGACCGCAGCGGCCCTTCGGGCATGGCGGTCTCCAACCAGTGGCCGAGCCACTCCACGCCACTATCAATCCAGTCCATGGGGTATTGGCCGATGGCAAACGTTGTCTGAAACATGACGAAGAGCACGGCAAAGAAGATGGGGAAGCCTAAGTAGCGGCTGGAGAGCACGCGGTCGATGAGGTGGGTGGTGCGGTAGGTGTCTTCCTTCGTACCCGTCTGGTAGCCCGCCTCGGTCAGTGCGCCATTGACAAAGCCATACTTCGCATCCATGATGGCCGTCTCGGCATCGCTGCCCGTCTCTTCAAGGACACGGGCGGCAGCCTTGTCGCGCGCCGAGCGCACAGGATCGGTGAGCAGATAGCCCACGGCCTTGTCGTCTTCCAAGAGCTTGATGGAGAGGTAGCGCGTGGAAAGACTGTTGTGAATGGTGGGAGCGGCTTTCAGGAAGTGCTGGATGTCCTTGATGCCCTGCTCTATCTCGTGGCCATAGTTGATGTGGAGGTGGCGGGCCTCACGGCTGCGACCCTCGTAGACCTGGATGACGGCGCGGAACAGCTCCTTCACCCCTTGCCCGCTCTTGAACGACGTGGGAACCATCGGCATGCCAAAGAGGGTGGAGAGGGTGGAGAGATTGACATGGTCGCCACGACGCTCGAACTCGTCGAACATGTTCAGGGCACCGACGACACGCAAATCCATGTCGACAAGCTGCGTGGTGAGGTAGAGGTTGCGCTCAAGATTGCTGGAGTCAATGACGTTGATGACCACGTCGGGCATCTGCTCCTGCAGGTAGTCGCGCACGTAGAGTTCTTCGGGCGAATAGCAACTCAGGGAGTAGGTGCCGGGCAGGTCGATGAGGTTGAACTCATAGCCGAACATCGAGGCATGGGCCTCGCTGGCATCGACGGTGACACCGCTGTAGTTGCCCACACGGCCATGGGCACCACTGGCGAAGTTGAAGAGCGACGTCTTGCCGCAGTTAGGGTTGCCGATGAGGGCCACATTGATGGTACGGCGCTGGCGCAGAGCCTCATGGACGGCTCCCTCCATCCGGTCTGAAACGGAGGAGACGGCAACACTGGGGTTGTCTGTTGTAACGGCCGAATCAGGCTGTGGGAAGTCGGAAGGAGCTGTCACTTCAATCATGGCAGCCTCCTGGTGGCGAAGGCTCACCTCGTAGCCCATCACCTTGTACTTCACCGGGTCCTGAAGGGGAGCGTTGAGCAGCACCTCCACGGTCTTCCCCCTGACAAAACCCATCTCTACAATTCGCTTACGAAAGCCACCGTGGCCATAGACCTTCACGATGACGCCCTGTTCACCCGTCTTCAGTTCTGATAGTTTCATAGTGCAAAGGTAGTCAAAATATCCCTACTACTCGACATTTTCACCACTGTTTTTTGCGTCAATACCTAAAAAAGGGGATGGCCTACTGCCTGCCTATAGTCCCCTTGCCTTCCATATCCGTTCTTTTGCTGCGTTAATCTCCTGGAACTTCCGCTCGGCGGCACGACGCACGTCGTCGCCAAGCTTTGCCACGCGGTCGGGGTGGTGCTCCAAGGCCAGGCGCCGGTAGGCTTTCTTCACTTCCTCGTCGGTGGCCTGTGGGCTGACACCCAGCACGCGGTAGGCATCGTCGAGGGAGTTGCCGTCCATGTGGAGCATGGAGTCCACCTCGCTGGTCTGCATCTGCATCCAACGCGCCACATCTTTCAGGGCATCGACCTCGGCAGTGTCTACACGTCCGTCGGCCTGTGCTATCAGCACGAGGAAGTTGAGCAGCTGCAAGCGGCCACTGTAGTCGAGATAGCGGGCTGCCTCCTCGCAGCTCTGCTTGATGGTGCGGCGGAAGGCCACACGCCCCTTTCGCTTCTCTTCGTCGAAGAGCTTCAGCAAGATGTCGTTGCCCTGCTGCGCTGCTTCGCTGCCGAAATTCTGGCGCAGGAAGCTGCGCACCATCTCCATCTCAGAGTGCATTACCTTGCCGTCGGCCCTGATGATATAGGCCGCCATGACAAGCATCGACAGCAGGAAGCTGTTGCGGTCGCCCTGCGCCTGGTTCTGCTGCGACGACGCGTCGAAGGCATCGCCGAAAGACTGGCCTCCACTGCTTGATGAAGAAGAGTCGAAAAGCGAACCGAGGAGGAATCCCAGGATTCCTCCTAACGGCCCCAATACAATCCAGCCTAAATAGCCGGCTATCCATTTACCTAATCCCACGGGTGAGTAGTGTGTTTTGAGTGAAGAGTTAACCGATGACGTTCATGAGGAAGTCTACGGCACCATTGACACCAAACTTACGGACGTTGAGCGTCACGTCGTAGTTGCGGGCATCTTGCCATTCGCTTCCCGTGAAAGTCTTGGTGTAGAGTTCGCGCGAGTAGTCGTTGTCAACAATCATGGCAGCAGCGTCGCGCTCGGAGATGTCGTATTTCTCGGCAATGCGGCGCTTGCGGCAATCGTCGTCGGCGTGTATGAAAATCTTCAGCGCGTTGGGATAGTCGCGGAAGATGTGGAAGCCGCAACGGCCAATGAGCACACACGACTCCTCGCTGGCTATCTTGCGGATGGCATCGGCCTGTGCCTTGAAGAGCTGATGGCTGGTTTGGTCGTGCTCCTGCCCGTTATATTCGGCTCCGGCCATATACTGACGATAGAAGCTGGTGAAGTCGTCGCGCCACAGCGGGTTGCGGGCCTCAATCTTCTCTACGGCATTCTCAACAGTGCAGAAGCGGCTGGCCACCTCGTTCAAGATTTGCTTGTCGAGCAGCTTTACGCCCAGACGGCGAGCCAGCTCGGCACCAATCTCGTGACCGCCAGTGCCAAACTGTCGGCTGATAGTGATGATGAATCTCTCCTCCTTGTTCATAATACTTGCAGATTTTAGGTGTTAAACATTCCTTGCTGCAAAAGTAACGATTTTCCCCGACATCTGCAACTTTTTAGCGAAAAAGTTTTCGTCAGACAGTGGTGATGACAGGCTGGTAGTCGGTCGGCACATGGGTGCTCTTGATGCGCCACTCCTTGGGATAGAGATTGTTAGCTCGCTGCCCGATGTTTTTAACCAGGCCAAGGCGATGACCACGGAAACACACCTCGACGAAGCCCCGGGGCGCGTCGGCAGGTAGGTGGAGCACCTCACCGCGCAGATAGGCAACGGCATCGGCATAGTTCAGGTCGACTCTGGCCGCCCTATTCTCTTCGGCAACGGCAGCGATGACATTGAGGCTCTTGCCGGCCCGCTCATTCATGCTGCCACGCCTGCCCGTAGCCTTCTCGCCATGGTCTTTTAGCTCCCCGCTCTTCTTCAGCACAGCAAGGAAGAGGCCTTCGCTGCGGGTGATGCCGGGGATGAAGCGATAGACAGGCCCATCAAAACCAGGGAGCAGCGAGCCGACGATGCCCCACTCAGGCTCCGTGGGTACAGCCATGAGGTCGGCATCCAGCTGTTCCAGCATCCAGCAGACATTCTCCTCGTTCTCCTTCGTATTAAAAGTACAGGTACTATAAATCATGATGCCGCCAGGCTGGAGGCATTGCCACGCCTGGCTTACGATGTCGCGCTGCAGTCGCCAACACTTCTCCACCTGCTGCTGACTCCACTCACCGATGGTCTGTGGGTCTTTGCGGAACATGCCCTCACCCGAACAGGGAACGTCGCAGAGGATGAGGTCGAAGAGCAGCCCTGAGCGGACATAGTCGCCAGGGTAGTTACAGGTGACGGTACACCCCGGATAGCCCCATTTCTGTATGTTCTCGCTGAGGATGCTGGCCCGCTGCCTGACAGGTTCGTTGCTCCACAGGGTCACTCCCGCAGGCAGGGCACCAAGGGCACACGTCGATTTTCCGCCCGGTGCAGCACAGAGGTCGAGGATTCGCAGCGAAGAGCGACGGGCAAAGAGCGGGGCTACAGGCTCCTCACTCAGGAGGTGGTGGACAAACATCGATGCCGCCTCCTGAACATAGTAACAGCCGGCATGCAGAAGAGGGTCGAAGGTGAAGGCCGGCCGACCGCCGAGGTAGCGACCCAAGGGGCACCAGGGAACGGTATCATCCTGCCCCTCCTGACCGGGAGAGACTTTTCTCGGATTGAGCCTGACGCTCACTGGCGGTTCCTCGTCGAAAGCCGACAAGAAACGGGCGAAGCGCTCTTCACCCATCAGCTGACGGGTGGCCGCTACAAATGAATCTGGCAGGACCGGGGGGGCTATCTTCTTCACCAAATAATTATCTTTTTCAGTTACTAAATCTCCATTTGGAACGTAGCACAGGGCCATATCACCAACCGAACTCGTCGTCTGACGTAGCCTTTGCTGGTTGCTTCTCGTCGGCCTTGGCAGGCTGCTCTTTGGGCTTTCCCTCAGCATCGAACATGCCGTAGGTAGTACGCAGCACGATGAACTCCGTGCGACGGTTCAGCTGGTGACAGGTCTCTTGCTGTTCCTCGTCGTCAAGGGCGTTGATGAACTCCTCGGTGAGCTGGTCGTCGGCCTTCAGCCAGGGATAGGTCTCTGTGAGCTTGCGCTTGACAACTTTCGGTTTCTTCTCGCCGTAGCCCACTGGCGAGAGGCGGTCGGCAGCAATGCCGTGGCTGATGAGGTAGCTGACCACGCTCTCGGCTCGCCGCTGCGAGAGCCGCTCGTTGTAGGCATCGGAGCCTCGGCTGTCGGTATGTGCCGACAATTCGATGGTGACGTTGGGATTCTCGTTGAGCAAGGCCACGAGGCGGTCGAGGGCCTCCTCAGACTCCGGGCGCAGCGTAGCCTTGTCGAAGTCGTAGAAAATGTTGTCGATAAGCACGGGGGCGGTGATGGAGGCCAAGGGGAACTGCAGCACATACTCCTCTGACTCAAGCACCGGCTCTACGCGCAGCTCCTCCTTGTGGTTGAGAAAGCCTTTGCAGGTGCCAAGGAAGACGTAGTCGACACCGGGCTTGATTTCTTCGACGAAGGAGCCGTCGCCACGGACGGAAATTTTCTTGTTTGTGCCGTCGTTGCCTACCATGTAGACCAGCCCCTGTGGCAGTTCGTAGCCGTCCTGCTCGTAGACCCAGCCCTTGACGGTCTGTATGACCTCCGACTTCTCGAAGGAATAGATATGATCCCAGCCACGGGCATCGCCACGGTTGGAGGAGAAATAGCCCCGGTTATGCAGGCCCTCGAAAGTCATGCCGAAGTCGTCGCCCGCCGAGTTCAAGGGCCAGCCGGGATGCTCCAGGCGGGGTGAGGAGTGACTCTCCTGAGCAGCAACTCCTGACTCCTCACTCCTCTCTCCAAACTCTTGCACATAGTAAATGTCCAACCCTCCGAAGCCCGGATGGCCGTCGGAGGAGAAATAGAGGTCGCCGTTGGGCCGGAAGGTGGGGAACAGCTCGTTGCCGGGAGTATTGATGGGAGCTCCGACATTTTCGATGCTCAAGACGGCATTGCCCGAAGATAGTTCGGCACGCCAGATGTCGTAGCCGCCCAAGCCACCGGGCATGTTGCTGACGAAATAAAGCCAGCGTCCGTCGGGCGACGGGGCGGGATGGGCGAAGGCCGAGAGCGTGTCGCGGGACAGCTCGAGTACCGTAGCCTTGCCCCATGAGGCATCGGTGCGCTGCGACGTGGCAATCTGGGCATAGCGCGGATATTGGGCATCGGTCTTGCAGACGGTGAGATACATCGTCTTGAAGTCAGCCGAGAAGGTGGTGGCTCCCTCGTCGTCGTCGGTGTTCAGCTCGCTCTCAACAGGTTCGGGCCTGCTCCACTTCCCTTTGTCGTCTTTCTGCGAGAAGAAGATGTCAGCATTCTTCGTGCCGGTGATGCCGCTAAGCTCGTCGCCCTTGGCTTGGTTGCGTGTGGATGAGAAATAGAGCTGGTCGCTGTCGTCGCCCATCAGCGCCGGCGAGTACTCGGCGCGCCGTGAGTTGAACAGCTCCTGCTTCTTCACCGTGTAGCCCGAATACTGGGCCTCGGCCTTCCACTGCGGAGCCATGCGGGCAGACTCCAGCCCCACCAGTACCCGTGAGCGGAGCGGTGAGTTTTTCCCCAAGCTATCGAGAACTTGCTGGTAGGTTTTCTCAGCATCGCGGTAGGAACCATTCTTCAGCTGCATCTGGGCGAGATGGAAGAGGGCGGTGGTGTCGGCCTGTTTGTAGCGCACGGCATTGTTGAGGGCGGCAATGGCCCGCTGCGTCTGGTTGATGCGCCGGTAGCAGTCGGCCATCTTCAGTGCACGCTGCCCTCGCTTGTCGCGCTCCTTGGCCGGAGTCTGGGCGTAGGCCTTCTTGTAATAGGTGGCGGCATCGTAGTATTCGCCCAAGGCATAGAACTTGTCGCCTTTCTTCATGGCCACATCGGCTCCGCAGCCGCACAGCAGCGCGGCAGCAACACATATATATATTATATGGCAGATGTTCTTGCACATATCAATAATAATAACGCCACAGCGACCTATTTATTGCCTTACAAAGTTTGGCCGTGTCAATTTTTTATTATAACTTTGCGGCATGAATACGACAAAAGACGACGAGAGCTACATGCGCCGCTGCCTGCAGCTGGCCAGAAACGGACGACAGAACGCAAAGCCCAACCCCATGGTGGGCGCAGTAATAGTGGCCGACGGGCGAATCATCGGCGAGGGCTACCACGTGCGCTGCGGCGAGAGTCACGCCGAGGTGAACGCCTTCGCCTCAGTGGGCACCGACGACGAGTCGCTGCTGCGTGAAGCCACGCTCTATGTCTCGCTGGAGCCTTGCTCCCACTACGGGAAGACGCCTCCCTGCGCCGACCTCATAGTGAGGAAGGGCGTGCGGCGCGTCGTCGTGGGGTGTATCGACGAGTTCAGCCAGGTGCAGGGGCGTGGCATCGCGAAGCTGCGCGAGGCAGGCATCGATGTCAGCGTGGGAGTTTTAGAGGAGGAGTGTCGCTGGCTGAACCGCCGCTTCTTCACCTTCCACCGCGAGCGGCGGCCATACATCATCTTGAAATGGGCGCAGACAGCCAACGGATTCATCGACGATGAGGGGCATGCCGTAGCCATCTCGTCGCCCTTCACGCAGATGCTCTCGCACAAGCTGCGCAGCGAGGAGGATGCCATCCTCGTGGGGCGCGTCACCGACGAGCGCGAGCACCCCCTGCTCACCGTGCGCCACTGGTCGGGGCCGTCGCCGCGCCGCTTGGTGGTCGACCGCCAGCACCCGTTAGACTTGGAGAGCCTCTACCACCAGAACATTCAGTCGCTCATCGTGGAGGGTGGGCGCAAGACGCTCGACACCTTCCTCGCCCAGAACCTCTGGGACGAGCTTCGGGTGGAGACCAACCACGCCCTCACCGTCAGCGGCGGCACCCGTGCCCCTCTCCTGCCGGCCAATGCTGAAGTACTGGCAGAAGAACAGTACGGGGCCAACACCATTATTTCCTTCCGAAATCGGCGGGCACTTCGCCCCACCTCGCCGTCTCCCACTTCACGATAGGGTTGCGATAGTCGTGGGTGCGCAGCCAGTTCTCGGCCCGCTGTATAATCTGGTAGAGCTGCTCCGTCTGCGGTGTGCGCTCCAACTTGGTCTTACACTGTTGCTTCCTGACCCAGAGAATGGCGTTGTAGCTGTCGCTGTAGATGGTCTTCTGGTGCAGACCGTGCTGCCAGCAGAGGGCAAGGGCATGGACGATGGCGAGGAACTCGCCGATGTTGTTCGTACCCCGGACGGGGCCGAAGTGGAAGACGCGGGCACCGGTGGCGAGGTCGATGGCCTGATACTCCATGGGGCCGGGATTGCCTGAGCAGGCAGCATCGACGGCCCACGCATCGGCGGTCACCTCAAGGGGCAGGGGCAGCACCGTGTCGTGGCGGTTCGAGGGAGGATTCTGCATATTCATGACAGCCGCCCCCCTACTCTATCGCCTCACCATTCACCACCACCTTCTTCAGCGAGAGGTTCTCGACAGGCCGCTCGGTAAATGCCTTCACCTTCGCTCCGTCCTTCACGTCGACATCGTCGAAGGAGAAGTTCTTCAGCCTATACTTGTCGCTGCCCGTGACATTGAAGAAAGTGCCGCAGTCCATGCGTATGTTGCGGAAGGTAATGTCGTTACACTGCGAGAGGGGCATGTCGGGTCGCTCCTGCTTCTCGTAGAACTGCGTCCAGGGCCTGACGAGCAGGAAGGAGCGGCAGCGCCCGGTGAAGTGCTCCACGAGCACATGTTCATAGTGCTGCGGCGTGTCGGGGCGCATCTTCAGCCAGAGCACGTTGTTGGTGTCGTCGGCATGGCAGTGGCGCATGATGACGTTCCAGTCGTGCAGCGACTCCGAACCCAGCGTCATGCATCCGTGAACGGTGCCGTAG
>Ga0310691_10006234_pt1 | contig 12772 bp, 12 predicted proteins | sample 176DNAGHGlowgp2_FD_203887 | JGI IMG/M metagenome (GOLD analysis project Ga0310691, IMG submission 203887) | Sheep rumen microbial communities from Palmerston North, Manawatu-Wanganui, New Zealand - 1766 DNA GHGlow gp2 (v2) (version 2) | ecosystem: Host-associated > Mammals > Digestive system >... | reverse complement strand
AGTAAACTCTTCTGCTCTCGGCTTGCACTATAGTTCATTTCCTCAACAATTCTGCATCCTGAAGCTGTCTGCCAAGAGCGTCGTCAGCAGCCAGCAGGGTGATATCCTTTTCCAGATTAAGTGCAAAGAGTACACGCGCATAGATACCCATGGAAACCGTTGGGTCGCCATGTTCAACCTTTGAGACAGTCAGTCGTGTCACTGTTGCCCTGTCTGCAATGTCCTGCATAGACAAATGCCTGCGCTTGCGGGCCAACATGATTTGCTCGCCCATAATCTTCAGGTTCTGGCTCAATGCCCTTGGCATCGTTTTACCAAATGTATTCTTTCCCATAATTGTATCTTATTGAGCGCAAAGATAAATAAAAATGTTTAATATAACAAACAATTTGAAGAATATTTGTGTCTTAACACATGTTTTTGTTTCTTTTGGCCTGAAAACTGCGCTCCATCTGTCGATATAGTGGGATTTTTGCTGTTTTTGCTTTCATAATTTGTTAAAACGCAATTATTTTTGCCTGTTTGCTCATATTATTAGCAAAACTTGATATTTTCTGCTAAAAAAAAGTTATCTTTGTACCCTATAATATAATAATGTGTAACATGGAAGGTAAAGACTTAAACCGACTGAAAGTGGTGCTTGCAGAGAAGAAGCGCACAAACAAGTGGTTGGCCGAGCAAATAGGCGTAGACCAAGCCACGGTGTCCAAATGGTGTACCAACAGCGCACAACCCAACTTGGAGAACTTGATGGAGGTAGCCAAATGTCTCGAAGTAAACGTCAATGAACTTCTACGCATGTAACGAGCGAGCATTGAGCAATGCAAGCTTATGCCTTCGAAGATGGCTCGAAGAAGAATGTGCATGGCAAGTGAGTATTTTTGCAAATGATAAAGAAAACAATATATAATGGCAAAGAAAGTAATAAAAGAAAAGGCAATAGAGGAAGCCTTGTGGGAATCAGCCAATAAACTACGTGGTTCTGTGGAACCCTCGGAATATAAACACGTTGTGTTGAGCCTTATCTTCCTGAAATATGCTCACGACCGTTTTACAGAACGACGCAACGAACTGGTGGCAGAAGGTAAGGAGGCTTTTGCCGACAACCCCGTTTTTTATAATGCCAAGAATGTATTTTATCTGGAGCCCGAGAGCCGTTGGGATTTTCTGATTGAGAATGCCAAGCAGAACGATATTGCCATCAAGATAGACAAGGCGTTGGCGAAAGTGGAGCAGAGCAATCCTACGCTGAAGGGTGCTTTGCCCAGCAACTACTATGCAGGTCTGTCACTTGACCGCACAAAGCTTGCTGCACTGCTTGACGAAATCAACAAGATTGACACGCTGAAAGACCCGGAGAACGATCTCATTGGTCGTGTATATGAATACTTCCTCGGTAAGTTTGCCATTGCCGAAGGTAAGGGTAAAGGTGAATATTATACGCCCAAGACCATTGTCAACCTGATAGCAGAGATGATAGAGCCTTATCGTGGAAAGATATATGACCCTTGTTGTGGTTCTGGCGGTATGTTCGTGCAGAGTATGAAATTCATTGAGGCTCATCACGGCAATAAGCGTGACATCTCTGTCTATGGACAGGAATATACCAATACCACTTACAAGCTGGCAAAGATGAACCTTGCCATTCGTGGCATTGCCTGTAACCTGGGTGAGATGGCTGCCGATACATTCCATAACGATCAGCACAAAGACCTGAAGGCCGACTTCATCATGGCAAATCCGCCATTCAACCAGAAAGCATGGCGGGCAGAAAACGAACTGAAGGATGACCCACGCTGGGCTGGATACGATGTGCCTCCTACAAGTAATGCCAACTATGGTTGGATTCTGAACATCGTTTCTAAGCTCTCTGCCAATGGTACGGCAGGCTTCCTTCTTGCCAATGGTGCGCTGAGTGGCGACGGCACAGAATTGGAAATCCGCAAGCAACTCCTGAAGAACAAACTCGTGGAAGCCATTGTTATTCTGCCTCGTAACATGTTCTATTCTACAGACATCAGCGTGACGCTTTGGATTCTCAACAACAACAAGAAAGCACGTATAGTGGAGCAGAACGGCAAGATGGTTCGTTATCGCAATCGGGAGGACGAGGTGCTGTTCATCGACCTGCGCCAATGGGGAGAGCCGTTCGAGAAGAAATATATCCAGTTCTCTACGGAGCAGATACAGCAGATAGCCGAGAACTTCCATAACTGGCAGCGCGTGGGATATGAAGAGACCTATCACGATGAGCCAGAATATTGCTACTCTGCCACCCTCGAAGAGATTGAGAAGAAAGGCTGGAGCCTTGTTCCAAGCAAGTATATTGAGTTCAAGAATCGTGACGAGCAGATTGACTTCGACACCAAGATGAAGCAACTGCAAGCAGAAATGCGCGACCTCTTACAACAGGAGGAAGAGAGCAAACAGCAGTTGAAAGAACTGTTTGAGAAGTTGGGGTATATGTTGTGATTCTTTCCAGTTCTTAAAGGTTTGGAAAGAATCGTAATGTTATAAATACTTAAATAATTGCATATATTTAAATAAATTCTTTCCAATTCTTGCAAAATTGGAAAGAATTATATATATTTGCACCCATAAACAAATAGTGAGTTTAGCATTATGATAGAAAGATCACCAGTTATTACGGACCAAAACTTAGCAATTGTGATGCTTGATAAGTCCAAAAAGCCTAATGAAAAGCTGAGTGCGTTGATTGATAAAATCAACGATGATTACGAATATTGGGATACCGTCAAGTATAAGAACCGTCCAGAAGGTTGTGCTTCTGCTCAGGAATTGTGGCTCCGTGTAAAGGCTTCAAGGATTTCCTGTACTGTATTTGCATGGGATAAATATAACGTGAATTTTGGACTTACCAATAAGATGCAACGGCTATGCCATGAGTTCGATATGAATTTTGGAGGCTCATGGGAGACAACATCGGTCATACCCAGCGAGAGCAGAGAACGCTATCTTGTAAGTTCATTGATGGAAGAAGCGATTTTCTCCAGTCAGATGGAAGGTGCTGCTACTACTCGTAAGGTGGCAAAGGATATGTTACGTAGGCAAATTACGCCTAAGGATAAGTCTCAGCAGATGATAGCCAACAACTATCAAACCATTCGCTTCATTGTGGAGAATAAACATGTTCCTCTTACACCAGAGTTGGTTTTGCATATACATCAGCTTATGACGGATAATACGTTAGCCAACCCCAAAGATGCTGGAAGGCTTCGTGAAAACGATGAGGTGGTTGTGGAAGATGGCATCACTCATGAAGTTGTTCACCAACCACCTTCGTATAAAGAACTGCCTACATTCCTTAAAGAATTATGCAGATATTTCAATGAGACTAATGCACGTGTATTTGTTCACCCCATCATACGTGGTATTATTATCCACTTCATGGTGGCTTACATGCACCCCTTTGTTGATGGAAACGGGCGTACTGCACGTGCTTTGTTCTATTGGTATATGCTGAAGCAGGGCTATTGGCTAACGGAATATCTATCTATTTCCCGAGTTATTGCCGCCACTAAGAAATCGTATGAAAAAGCCTACCAATATGTAGAAGCCGATTACAATGATTTAGGTTATTTCATTGCCTATAATCTTAAAGTGCTTGACCAATCTTTCAAACAACTGCAGAACTATATCAAGAAAAAACAGGAGGAGAAGGTGCTTGCCAACACCTTCTTGCAGTTGGGTGACATCAACGAGCGTCAGGCTCAGATTATCCGCATGTTTATGGAAAATCCGAAAGAGGTTGTTACGGTGAAGGATCTGCAGAACAAGTTTATGGTAACTCCTACGACTGCCAAGAGCGATATTGTGGGATTGTTGAAGCGTGGCTTACTTGATGAAATTGCATTTAACAAGGTGAAACGTGGATATGTAAAAGGACAAAAATACGATGATATCGTAAAAGACTTAGAATTCAGATGATAGAATACAAACGTTTAGGCGAACAGATATGAATTTGACTAAATATAAACTTGGCGATTTGATTGTTCAGAGAAGAGAAAAGAACAATAATTATGACGTGCCTATTCGAGGTGTGTCAAAAGAAGGCTTTATACCAGCAAAGCAAAAAGATGCAGACACAAGTATTTATAATGTTTTTTACAAGTATGACTTTGTGTTTAACCCTGCTAGAATGGAGTTGAATTCTATTGCTTTGAATTTAGAATATGACAAAGCATTATGTTCTTCTCTCTATGAGGTGTTCTATGTAAAAGACGAATCCATTGTTTTGCCAGAGTTTCTGAATCTTCACATAAAGCGAGATGAGTTTGCTCGTCATTGTGATTATATAGGATTAGGTTCTGCCAGGGAATATTGTAGATATGCTAACATCGCAGAATTTGATATTGAGCTACCACCGATAGAAGTACAGGAAGAAATTGTAGAGGCAGACCGATTAATCAAAAAGAGAATCCGTCTCAACAATCAAATGATTCAGCACCTCGAAGCCACCGCCCAAGCCCTCTACCACAAAACCTTCGTCGATAACATCGACAAAGAAAACCTCCCCGAAGGCTGGAGAATGGGAACGTTAGAGGATTTAGGAGAAATTATAGGTGGTGCTACTCCGTCTACAAATAATCCTAATCTGTGGTGTGATAATGGTATATCTTGGTTATCTCCAGCAGATTTGTCAAAAAAGTCATGCAAGTTTATTTCAAAAGGAGCTAAGGATATTACAGAGTTGGGTTATAATTCATGTAGCACAAAGTTGTTGCCTAAAGGAAGCATCCTCTTTTCTTCACGTGCTCCAATAGGACTAATGGCTATTGCAACAAAAGAACTATGTACAAATCAAGGCTTCAAATCAATTGTTCCCCAAAAAGATTATGGCTCTGAATATGTGTACTACTATTTGTTATCAATCAAGGATAAAATTGCAGAAGAAAATACAGGTTCTACATTTGACGAGGTATCGGGTCAAACGATGAAAGAATATCCAGCAGTCTTACCATCTAAGCAAGTAACTGATAAGTTTTCAGAACTGATGCGACCAATCTTGTATAACCAGTTCATTAAAGAACAAGAAAGCGAGAAACTAACCGAATTACAGTCTTTGCTTTTAGCGAAGATGGGACAATAAAAAGCAAGTTATGAAAAAAGAAAAATATCTTACTCTAACCGAAGATGTGAAAGAGCAACTCAAGGAATTCCTGTTAACCAGTTCTTATGGTGTTGTCGGGCTTGCCGATGAAGTTACCAAAACTATTTGTAATAGTATTACAGATGGTGAGAAACGAATAGACAAATTATTAAAAGCAATAGAAAAAGATTATCCTCAAGGGACAACACAACGTGCTCTTATGGATGGGGTTGCCTATCATTTATTTACGAATGCATTTCAATTATATTTCATAGGTAATAATGCCGCTTTATTTGTTGAACTGCAGGGATTATTGGAAAGAGTGTGTTTAAACAAAATTTGTGTTCTTTTGTCTGTAGGAAAAGACGTTGAGCCAATTTTGTTTCACGCTTTCTCAATGAAAACTTTGAAGGATATCGCAGATTATTTCCGACAGATTAATTTGTGGGATAAAGAAGATGTGAATTTCGCTGAAAGATTAACTGCTATTCGAAATGGAATTGCTCATAAAAACGCTTTGTTAGTTAGCAAAAAATTGGGAGATGGGAAAAAGGAATCGTTACAGTCGATTTTAGATGTAACTAATAAAACAGATATGATTCCATATATTATTCGTACTATGGAGTTAATAGTAAAGGTGTCAGAATGTATGACTCCAAATATAATCAAAAATCCTCGTTTTAAAGCAAGATTTGAGGAATATTCGAAAATATTTGGCCCAATATGCAATCTTCATGGGGAGATGTTGATAGATGGTAGTCAAAGATTGCCAGATGTCGTAAAGGATGTTATCCTAAAAAGATTATTTGCTCCTTCCATTCTTCTGGCTTCAAAAGAGTTGGGCGATTTGTTAATTGAATACAAAGATACAATTATCTTATATCACCGGGCTTTGATTGATAAAGATGATGAATCTGTAAGTTCTTTACATGCAAAATTGACAGATTTGGTCGATAAGATTTATGAAGCGATGAAAAAGGACCTAAATATTGATGCTGATTATGATTACTTTGTGAAACCAGAAATGGCATCAATCAAGCAACTAAAAGAGTATTTAACTCAGGAAATAAAAAAACGTAGCGATTCTAAATAATAATAATTAACGATGGAAATAACTCTTTTATTAGGAATAATAAGTGGAATTGCCACAATTACATGTGCTGTATTAGGGGCGATGCTACATCGTAAGACGGAGAGAATTAAAATAATGGAAGGCCAACTGTCAGAGAAAAGATATTTGGCTTATGCTAAGTTGTACGATTTCTTTTATGAGATGTTTAAGGCCCAAAAGGATAACAAGAATATTAATAATAAAGAAATGAGAAACAAACTGCTTGATGCAAAGAAAGAACTTATCATGTACGCTTCTGATGATGTAGTGTTTGCGCTGAATAAATACTTGTCATCTTTGACAAATGCAGATGTAGCAACACAGTTAGATTATTTCCTTGACATTATGCTTCTTATAAGAAAAGACATGTGTGGTAAAAGTAAAATAAGTAGAGATGATATTTTGCTGAATATAATGCAAGACAAGGGTGAAATGCAGAAGTTTAAGGAAATGAAAAGAAATAATTTCATTACATAATTATTATGACTAACAAACAACCACAATACGAGACGATGCCGGAGCACTATCTGTTGTGCTTCAACGATGAGTGTGAACTGTCGGATGGTTGTCTGCATCGGCTGGCAGCACGGAGTGGACGGCAGAAAGATGATGTAGTGACGGTAGTGAATCCCATAAGATACCGCGGAGAAAATTGCCGATATTACAAGGAGAACAAGGTAGTGACGATGGCATACGGCATGAAAGACTCGTTCCATGAAGTAAAGGCTGACCACATAGCCTCACTAAGAAACTCATTGATTAATCATTTCGGACGTGGCTCTTACTACTTGCGTCGTAACGGCCTACGGGGCATCACCCCCGAAGTACAGCAGTATATCGCCAGCGCTTTCCGTCATTTTGGATACGAAGTGAAGTTCGACAGGACGGAAGAAGAAACGCAATGGCTTTAGTACAAGTGCTGTGTACAGCCAGTACAGAGCATTTGTACTGCCAGTACAGAAGCCTTGTACCGATGGTACAGAAGATGTGTACAACATAAAACGATATTGAAACGAATTAAATTGAGACAACAAACTATTAAAAGGGAAGTAATATGTCACACTTTAACGAACACAGTCTGGAAATGGCCATAATGGAGCTGTATGAGCAACAGGGCTACAGTTACGTGAATGGCGAGACGATCCATAAGGAATTGTCGGAGGTGCTGCTACGTGATGATTTGCGGATGTATCTGATGGACAGATATGCCGGGGAAGGCATTACGGCCTTGGAGGTGGAGCGAGTCATGGCGAAGTTGACAGTAGACAATGGTGCTCCGCTTTATGAGCAGAACGCGCAGACGTATCGGCTGATGACGGAGGGCTTCGCCATCAAGCGTGAGGATGCCTCGTTGCCAGACTTGTTCGTAGAAGTGATAGACTTTAAGGATGTTGACCGAAATATTTTTAAGATTGTCAACCAACTGGAGATAAAAGGATTGGAACGACGTATTCCTGACGGCATCGTCTATGTGAACGGTCTGCCCGTAGTGGTGCTGGAGTTCAAGAGTGCCGTGAAGGAAGACGCCACCATCATGAATGCCTACACGCAGTTGACAGTGCGCTATCGTAGGGATATTCCAGAACTGTTCCGCTATAATGCTTTCGTGGTGATTAGCGATGGGGTGAACAATAAATATGGTACGCTGTTCACGCCTTACGAATTCTTCTATGCCTGGCGCAAGGTGGAGCGAACAGACAAGGCAAACGACGGCATCGACTCCTTGCACACCATGATGAAAGGTCTGTTCCGTAAGGATAGACTGCTGAGTGTGATGAAGGGCTTCGTATTTTTCCCTGACACCTCGAAGAGTGAAAGGAAGATAGTGTGTCGCTATCCGCAGTTCTTCGCCACACACAGGCTTTACGAAAACATTTTGGAACACTCGCACATCAACTTGCATGGCGATGGCAAGGGAGGAACATACTTCGGTGCAACAGGCTGTGGCAAGAGTCTCACGATGCTTTTCCTGACAAGAATGCTGATGCGCAGCCGCCATTTGGCAAGCCCTACCATCGTATTGATAACCGACCGCACAGATTTGGATGACCAGCTTTCGGCACATTTCGTGAATGCCAAGCAGTTTATTGGTGACGAGACGGTGGTGAATGTAGAGACACGCGAAGAGTTAGGCAAAAAGTTGAGAGGACGAAAGAGTGGCGGCGTGTTCCTAACTACTATACAAAAGTTCAGCGAGGACATCAGTCTTTTGTCTGATCGAGCCAATATTATCTGCATCTCCGACGAAGCGCACCGTTCGCAGACGAATGTGGATCAGAATGTCACCATTACCGAAAAAGGCGTAAAGCGCAGTTATGGCTTTGCCAAGTATCTGCATGATTCACTGCCTAATGCTACCTACGTAGGCTTCACAGGAACACCGATTGATGCTACGATAGATGTGTTTGGCGATGTGGTGGATAGCTACACCATGACAGAATCGGTGGTAGACGGCATCACTCGTCGCATCGTTTATGAAGGAAGAGCCGCCAAGGTGTTTGCCGACCACAAACAATTGGAGGCGATAGAGGCATACTATAAGCAATGTGAAGAACAAGGTGCCAATGAATACCAGATAGAGGAAAGTAAGAAGGCGGTGACGCAGATGAATAAGATTCTGGGGGATCCGAACCGATTGGCCGTGGTGGCGCAGGATTTCATTGAGCATTATGAGAAACGAATAGAGGAAGGAAGTACCGTTTGCGGCAAGGCAATGTTCGTTTGCTCCAGTCGAGAGATTGCCTACGACCTCTATAAGCAGATTGTAGCCCTGCGTCCTGAATGGGAAGAGAAGATTGGTTCGGAGGACCAAACTCCTGTTGAGCGCATCCGATTGGTGATGACTCGTGAAAAGGACGATGATCCGAAACTACGTGAACTGATTGGTTCGGACGAAGATCGCAAAGCATTAGATGTACTGTTTAAGAATCCAGACTCGAATTTCAAGATTGCTATCGTCGTGTCGATGTGGATAACGGGTTTTGATGTGCCCTGTCTCGACACGATGTATATTGACAAACCTTTGCAAAAGCACGCGCTGGTACAGACCATTTCGAGAGTGAACCGTGTGTATGAGGGTAAGGATAAAGGACTGGTGGTTGACTACATCGGCATCAAGAGCAATATGAACAATGCGCTGAAGCAATATGCCGGCGGTGGCGACATGGGTGACAATGTGGAAACCATCGAGCAGAGCGTAACGATGGTGAAAGACGAGTTGGACATCCTGCGCCGAATGTTCCATACCTTCGATTATAGTAAGTTCTCAACGGGAACACCGTTGGAGCAGTTAGAATGCCTGAAACATGCGGCAGAGTTCGTACAGGCTACGGAGAAAACGCAAAACCTGTTTATGGGTCATGCCAAGAAACTGAAGTCTGCCTTCAACCTCTGTTCCAACCACGAGGCAATCAGCGACAAGGATCGTGAGGACATTCATTTCTTTACAGGCATAAGGTCTATTATCTATAAACTGACAAAGGGAAATGCTCCCGATGCCTCGCAGATGAACCGCAAGGTGAGCCAGATGATAGCTGAAGCCTTGCAGTCGGACGGAGTGGAGGAGGTGGCTCAGGTGAATGCGAACACAAAGGACCTGGACTTGCTGAGTGAGGACTACATGACGAGGTTGGAGAAACTGAAGTTGCCCAATACGAAGGTGAAACTGATGGAGAAGCTGCTTCGGACGGTCATCACTGACTTCAAGAAAGTCAATAAGATGAAGGGAGTGGATTTCACCAAGCGACTGAATGCATTAGTGCAGCGATATAATGACCGTAGCGACAATGCCGTGTTTGCCGAAGAAGTGCTCAATGAGGTGGCCAAGCAGATGGCGGAATTGCTGAAGGAGGTAAACAAGGAGAAGAAGTCGTTCAAGGACTTGGGCATCACCTACGAGGAAAAGGCTTTCTACGATATTCTGAAAGAGATAGCCCATAAGTTCGGCTTTGAATATCCCGAAGACAAACTGCTGACATTGGCAACTGCTGTGAAGAAGATGGTGGACGACAAGTCCAAATATACTGACTGGGCCAATCGATCTGACATCAAGGCCGAATTGCAGATGGACTTGATTCTGATATTGGCAGAGCATGGTTATCCTCCAGTTCCGCAAGACGAAGTCTTTAAGGAAATCTTTGAGCAGGCTGAGAACTTTAAGAAATATGAGCAAGCAGATGAAAATGATACGGGAAAAACAGCTCCAGTCATTTCTATGTATCCTCAATTTGAGGAAGAAGAAGGAATGATGATGGCAGCTGAAGAAAATATATTGTGAACCGCTTACTTAGAATCCTCCGACAATAGAATCAAGCGAATAATTGTGCTGATATGAATAAAGACAATATACAAGAGAATAAATACATGGTTCATTTTTTTGACGAGTATATTCGTCAGGGTGAACCTCAGAAAAAGGAACGAGCCGAGGCTTGGCGCGTGGCTATTGGCTTACAAGCCGTGGACGGGCTGAAGGTATCCGACTACTTGCTGGAACTTGCCCGAAGAAATATCGAGGGTGAAATCAGTATGGAAGAGGTCGATAAACTCTTAGATAAGTATTATGAAGAAAAACATAGAATAAGGGATACTTGGAGAGAATATGAGACCTATTCAAAGATTAATGTTCATCCAGATCCCGAAGGCAGTAAGAGGGGAAGGCCAATATAAAGGCCAATTAAAACAGAACGGATTAAATGCGTTATACCGCACCAAATAAAACAACGTCTTGAGAATGAATTCAATGATTATCTATTTTCCGATGCAGAAATGTTTAAAGATATTATGGAGGGTTTCTGTGGGGGTGATGGAGGAGCCGGTGATGTCGGCAAGATCTGAGAGGACGAGGCGCAGGTCCTCTGCTATGAGGTCGCCAGACAGGTTGGTTTGAATGCCATTGATGACTTGTTGAAGGTTGGTGTGGGCATGGATAAGGGCCTCGTAGTGGCGGGCAGAGGTGATAATGATGTCGTTGTCTGCGAGTGCTTGGAGGTGAGCTGCTTCGTAGATTTTGTTTTTCAACGTGTCAATATTTTGTCTCTTTTTGGCACTGATCAGGAGTAATGGAGAAATGTATGGGGTAAAGGTCTGACGGTCGATGAGGTCGGATTTGTTGTGGACATATATAGTCGATTTCCCTTCGGAAAGAAGGTTCATTTCACTCAGTTCTGCCTGTGTGGGCATTTCGTCCAGCAGCCAGATGATGATGCGGGCTTCGGAGATCTTCTGATGTGTGCGGTCGATGCCGATTTTTTCTACCGTGTCAGTGGTTTCGCGCAATCCTGCTGTGTCGATGAATCGGAAGGTCACACCATTGATGTCGAGTGTTTCTTCAATCGTGTCGCGGGTGGTGCCGTGAATGTCGCTGACGATGGCACGGTTGTCGTTTAGCAGTGCATTGAGCAGGGTGCTTTTCCCAACATTTGTCTTACCCACAATGGCGACGGGAATGCCTTGCTTGAGGACTTGTCCGGTTTCGAACGAATGTGCCAGAGTTGTGATGCGTTGGTCAATGTGTTGAGCCAGGGTGAGCAATTCTGTGCGGTCTGCAAATTCGAGGTCTTCGTGGTCGGAGAAGTCGAGCTCAAGTTCGAGTAGGGAGGTGAGCCGGAGCAGTTGGTCGCGCAGTGTGGCCAGCTCGGACGAAAATCCTCCGCGCAGCTGAGCCAGAGCCACATGGTGAGTAGCTTGGTTGGTTGAGGCGATGAGGTCGGCAACGGCTTCGGCTTGACTGAGGTCCATCTTGCCGTTGAGATAGGCTCGTTGGGTGTATTCACCCGGACCAGCCATTCGACAACCATTCTGCACCAAGAGCTCCAGCACCTTATTTAATATATAGCGTGAGCCGTGACAGCTGATCTCCACAGAGTCTTCGCCAGTGTAGCTATGAGGAGCTTTAAAAACTGAGACCATAGCCTCATCGATGACGTCGGTGCCATCGGTGAGACGGGTAAAGTGGACGGTGTTGGCTTCGACGGGGTCGAAGCATACGGAACAGATGGCGCTGACCACGCTGAAGGATAACGGGCCGCTGATGCGGATGATGCCGAGGGCTCCACCTGGAGCAGTTGCGAGAGCACAGATAGTGTCGTTGTTGCTCATTTCTTTTTGGCCCAAGTATTGGCAAGGATAATGAAAACCATCGTTACAAGGATGAATGCAAAGAAAGCCCCCATCTGTGTTGCACGGTTGCTTTCAATGATGGGTTGGATGCTCAGAAAGCCGGCGGTTATTACGCAAATGATAGCCATCAGTAAACGCAACCGCTTGATGTTGACTTTGCTTTTTTCTTCTTCACTCGCAGTATTATAACCGGCAATGAGTTTATCACCCTTACCCATCAGAAAGATGACGGCAAGGATGATAAATAAGATGGACATAATGACTGAAAAAATCATATTCGGTCGAGCACTTTCTGGATGAGTGTGTCGATGGAGTTCTTGTACTCGGTGTTCATCTCTTGGGCGTAGCGGTTGGCGATGACCATGCAACAGGTCATGGCGCGGTGGCCGAGGAGGGAGGCAAGGCCGGCGAGGGCGGAGGATTCCATCTCGAAG